>Ga0325405_1005622_pt1 | contig 12723 bp, 8 predicted proteins | sample PopdelMetagenome_21_FD_205663 | JGI IMG/M metagenome (GOLD analysis project Ga0325405, IMG submission 205663) | Populus deltoides microbial communities from Bellville, Georgia, United States - Xylem-Control-R2 | ecosystem: Host-associated > Plants > Phyllosphere > Stem > Wood/Secondary xylem...
ATATATTTAGAAACAAAAATAATAATTCTCTTTAAAAGATTAGTGTACAATAAGACTCGAAATATTATTCACTGTAATATTATAAATAGATATTTATTATTAAAAAATAAAAATATTTAACTATGCATCGAAAACAAGATTGTTTTTTTGCTACTAAACAATTATCTTTATTATATTGTATGGTGTTAGATTTGTTATTTTTTTACTAGTAAAATTAACATTTTAATCTTAAGATAAAAAAATCTAATGTCTTTCAATTTTAGTTCTTTTAATTTTTTTCAAAAAATTATAATTACCCTGATACTCTCATGGGCAAAAACAATATCCTTTTTTTATAGAAGCTTCTTGGTCATTTTATATTGGTTTTAGAGTATATTTGAAGGTTGTGCAAGAATATTATTGTGGATGGATTTCGAGTTGTTTAATAACGTGTGTTGAGTTATTTCAGTACCAAACATCGCCTTTCAGAGTAGTGTTTGTAAAATATCGATATTCTTTACACAATAATATGTTATATGTACTATGATTATTTATAATTTAATGTTAATAACCATTTTTTTATTTTCTTGTTCTCTGTTTATTTTTGAATTTTACGTTAGTCCCTCAAATTTTATGACAATCTTTTCAATTTTTTTCTTTACATTTGGTCGTTATCATCTCAATTACTATTTTTTATTTTATAATAAGCTATAACATTACAAATACTTTTTAATTTACTTCTTTGTTATTTTTTAATTTATAAATAATTTATCAAATTATAAATATTTTTCAATTTCACCCATTATGATTTTTTTAATATTTCAAATTTGATATTAATTTTTTTTATTGTTATTTATTTTATTTATGATTTTTTTTCAGATTTCATCTTTCTTGAATTTTTTTCTATTAAATTTTACCTCCATCTCTATCAAAAAATAATTTTGTAAAATATTTTATTATTTCTAATGTTTGATTCATTTAAAAAAAATATCTTATTGTAAAGGGAAAAATAAAATTAAAATAAGGAAACAACTTAGAAGTTTATCGTGATGAAGTGGGTGTTTATTTTCATGTTACATTTTTAAAAAAAGTTTTTTTTAATTTATTTTTTAACTAAAAAACTTTTAAAAAACATAAATATTAATATTTTTAATTAATTTTAAAATCTCTTTGCACTACAGGACAAAAAAAAACAAGGAAACAATACAATAGATGTATGGATTTGAGGTGCATTATGTTTTTAAAAATAGTCTTTTTATTTGTTTTACTTTTAATATAAATATAAATATAAATATAAATATTAATTTAATATTTTTTTTAAAATAAAACTTTGCTAAACACCTCATCATTTAACATTGTGATCTAAATGTGTTTTTAAAAATTTAAAAATTATTTTTTAAATTATTTTGATATATTAACACCAATAAAAAAATAACTATTTCACTTTAAAAATTAAAAAGCTCGTAAGTGTTATAGTATTTTTTAAAATAATTTTTATTTAAAAATATATTAAAATAATATTATTTTATTTTTTAAAATTATTTTTAGTATTAATATATTAAAATGATTTAAAAATAAAAAAATATAATTTTTTTAAAAATCAATTTCTTTCAATTTTTTTCTTGAAACTTTAAACCAGACGTGCTCTCTGTCTCCTGGATGGTATGGCGTGCTTGCTAGGTAGTCACCAAACAAACTTGTAAGAATATCAACTCGTTTCTGTAAATGTAAAAACAGATCGTCCCTCCTCCTCCTCCTCCATTTCCATGGCTACTACTAACACCGATCCTACGACCACCCGAACTGTCCTTGAACCACTTCTCACCTTCGATCCCACCCTACACTCTCATACTTCTATAAAATCCATTGCAACGAATTCTCAATCTTTCATTTACCTAGGCACTTCTTCGGGTTCCCTTCTCTTGCTCTCCATAAACCCAGATACCCCAAATGACAAAACCCCCTCCACCAAAGATCCGAATTCGACTTTGGATTCTGAGGTTCCTTCTCGAAACGTTTCGTTCATAAAATCCGTTTCTGTTGGTGACTCGGCTGTAGAAAAGGTTCTTTTGCTTGATGAGATTGGAAAGGTTATTGTTCTCTCTGATGGATTTTTGTTCTTGACGGATTCGGGCTTGGTTCAACCCGTTAGGAAACTGGGGTTTTTGAAAGGGATTTCTTTTATCACTAAGAGAGTTAAGAGTAGTGATTCGGAGTGTAGTGATTTACTCGGTTTTAGTAGCTTGGAGGGTGCGAGTACGAGTTCTCGAATTTTGAGCAGATTAGGAGGTGGAGTTAGAGCTAATGGTGTTAAAGATTATGTGCAAAAAAGTGAGGGTGATTATGTTTTTGCTGCTGTGGTTGGTAAAAAATTGATGTTAATAGAGCTTAGAGTTGGTAAGAATGACAAGGAAGTTGATTTTATGGTTTTGAAAGAAATGCAGTGTATTGACGGGGTTAAGACATTAGTTTGGATCAATGATTCCATAATTGTTGGCACTGTCATCGGGTATAGTTTGTTTTCGTGCATTACGGGCCAAAGTGGGGTGATTTTTACATTGCCTGATGTGTCTAGTTTGCCATTGCTCAAGTTGTTGTGGAAAGAAAAGAAGGTGTTGTTGTTGGTGGATAATGTTGGGATTGTTGTTGATGCGCATGGACAGCCAGTTGGAGGGAGTTTGGTATTTCGTAAGGGTCCAGATTCTGTTGGGGAGTTGGCTTCTTATGTAATGGTTGTGAGGGATGGGAAGATGGAGTTGTATCATAAGAAATTGGGTGGTTGTGTACAGACTGTTAGTTTTGGTAGTGAAGGATTTGGGCCATGTATTGTTGCGGATGAGGAAAGTGGAAATGGGAAACTTGTTGCTGTTGCGACGCCCACCAAGGTGTGTGAACTTGTTATCTCTTTGATTATATTGTATCACTGCATCTTTATTGATGTCTGGACACAAACCTTAGTTTTATGCATGTTGCTTCTTAGTTCTTTGGCAGGTTTACTTGTTAATTATTTAAGCTGAATTGTGGACTGTTAATCATTGTGCTCATATAGATTAATTGTGTTGAGCTGAGTTTCAGAGTTAAATGCTTAGCTGATCATTCTGACCTTAGGACAGAAAGCATCTTCAAAAGTAACCCCGAGGCTTTCTTTTCTTGTAAGCGATGTTGTTCTTGCATGCCTAGTACATTTTTAAGATGCGAGTTGTTTAGATTTCAAGCTGATTGTTAAGAGATTTATGAAATTGGTGGCATAAAATACTTGTTTAAGATTTCGTGTCCTGGTTAGGAACAATCCATATGCCTCTGGATGTAGGTTTATTTAAAAAGAAATTTTATTGATTTTGCTCTTTCATCTTGAATATTGCCAGGTTATTTTCTACCGGAGAGTACCTACTGAAGAACAAATCAAAGATCTGTTGAGAAAGAAAAACTTTAAGGAAGCCGTCTCCTTGGTGGAGGAGCTTAAGAGCGATGGTGAAATATCTAATGAAATGCTATCCTTCGTTCATGCTCAAATAGGGTTCCTGCTGCTTTTTGACTTGCATTTCGAGGAGGCTGTTAACCACTTTCTGCAGTCAGAGACAATGCAACCTTCTGAAGTTTTTCCATTTATAATGCGAGACCCAAATCGCTGGTCACTGCTGGTATGTGTTTACAGTTTCATTTTGCAAGACCTATTCCCTTGTCAGTATTTTTTATTTGACAAGAGATGGATCGTATGCTTACCTTTAGTTTCATTAATTTCCATGGCCCCAAGGATAAATCATTTATCAGCCATGGGATCTTTCTTCATTTCCTTTAGCATACTATGCATTCTTCAGATGCCAAACTCTTGAACTTCGTCCTCTTCCCTTCCACTCTTTTATATGAGTAGCCACAAGCAAAAAATGAATATTGATGGTAATATGGTAACTGTGCCTTAAGTAGTTCACTGAATTTGAATTTAGGAACCATATATACCATAACCTCTAAAGCCAAAGAAATAGCATACTGAGTGAAAAGGATTGGAAGTGGAATCTTGAAATGGTGCAATATTTGTTTGCATTTGTGGAACCATACACTTGTTGGTTAGCTGGTGACTGGGTATACCTGATCAGGATGGTGACATGCTATCATTTGATTGTGATATTAAATGAATAAGCAATTGTTTCTAAGATTGTGTATGGATTTGCAATAGATTCTAAGACTATATATTTGTGTATATGTCCTGTTTTATTGTGTTTTTGTTTGAGCAGAGTACGTTAAACTTATGTTGAATTGTCTGCATTTTTGAAATCATAACATTGAACTCACCCTTTCAGGTTCCTAGGAACCGATACTGGGGTTTGCATCCCCCCCCTGCTCCTCTTGAAGATGTTGTAGATGATGGGTTGATGGCTATTCAAAGAGCTATTTTCCTTAAAAAGGCAGGTGTAGATACTACAGTCAATGAAGATTTTCTTTTGAATCCACCAACTAGAGCTGATTTACTCGAGTTGGCAATAAAAAATATGAGCAGGTGTTTACGACATTGCTTTGAAAGGTTTACATGTTATAGCTTTTGCATTCTGTCATTAGCTTGTAACTTCCAATTTCTGCTCCCTCCTATTGTAACTACAGATATCTTGAGGTTTCTCGGGAAAAAGAATTGACTTTGTCAGTGAAAGAGGGAGTTGACACACTTCTAATGTACCTCTATAGAGCCCTAAACCGCATTGATGATATGGAAAAGCTTGCATCTTCTGGAAACAGCTGTATCGTGGTATGCTCCACTTTCTCTTTGCTGGAGTTGATAAAATAATTTTGCCCTACAAAGTTTTTACTTTTTTTTTTATACTGGTAATGGGTTTTTTAGATTATCAGATGAATCAGTTACTGTCATGTGCATAAACCAAATTTTAAATCAATGTAGAGAGTTACCACTTGGCTTTAAGGTTCGCGGTTACTCCTATGATGTATAATTAAGGTAGAAGAAGTCATAATTTGAATCGATATTAAGAATCTTAAAAAAAAGCTTTATGTAGTTGCACGGGATCCATTCATCTTTACTCTATTTTCCCTCTATTCTCTTTACGCATGGCCTATCTCTCAGCTGAATTCATTTAAACTCAAATAAGCATCAGTTCCAGTTAGCTGGTTGGATCATGTATGTCTCCTCAATGCAGTTCAATGTTGATCCTTTTAACAAAATGTTAAGTAAGAAAATATTTGCATCTTTTCTTTGTTCTGAAGTTTACTTGTTAGATGAAGTCAGGTGTAATTCATCTCTCAAAGTAGACAGTCTCATGTCTTGTTTTTGTCAATGTTGGTTGATTTTTATAGATTACACTGAAGGTGTATTTTACGGAAGATATTTTGGAACTATATAAAACTTGTAAAAGGAGGTCTATTGATGGCAACAGTCAAACCAGCCAATTGCTTTGGGTTTTAAATTCTATAACTGGTAGCTAGAAGTCAAAACTAAATAGTTCATAAGCCTCAAGTCAATAGTAGTCTGCGGAATCTTAGTATTCCAATGCATTGCAAAACAGAGGGGCTGTTGTCAGGAGCTTGCTTGAAGGATGACCGTACAACTTCCATGGGCAGTGCAGGAGGAGTTAGAAACCCTGTTAGATGAATCTGGGCATTTACGGACTCTCGCCTTCTTATATGCAAGTAAAGGGATGAGCTCAAAGGCTCTTACCATATGGCGCATTTTGGCAAAAAATTATTCTTCTGGTCTATGGAAAGATCCAGCTCGGGAGCATGAGTTACTGGATGGCAATACAAATGTTATTTCTGGCAGAGAGGTTGCTGCAACTGAGGCATCAAAAATTCTTGAGGAGCTGTCTGATCAGGATTTGGTTTTGCAACATCTTGGATGGGTATGTAGCATTTGAAGTTGGTGTTTTTATGTTTTTACAGAATTTTGAAGCTGACAGTTAAATTCACAATTTGATGAAATCTTATTAGATTGCAGATGTTAACCCATTACTCACAGTTCAAGTTTTGACATCAGAGAAAAGAGTAGATCAGCTTTCACCAGGTAGGCCTTGGTTTTCAGAGAATACTCTCACTGTGAGTTTTGGGTCTTTACTACTAGCTAGTTAAGAATTTCGCTTATTTTACTCTATGGCATCTCACTGGTGAATCTACTACCATCATGAATGTATTCTAAGCTTTGAAGTTTAATTGAATTTTAGCAGATTTCTAGGTTTTATTCGTATACTAGGTAGCTCTTGCAGTCCACTTAGTTTGTGATGTTACTCAATTTATTTTCTGTCTTGCAATAAGTGAAACATTTTGTAAAATGAATAGATTTAACATCTTGTAAATTTGCAATGGCATGGATCAGTGTATATTATGCCATTTAACTTGATATGAAGCTGATAAGTTTTATGCTGCCAAGAAAGTTCATGATAGTTACTATTTTTTTTGTTTTATATTTCCTAAAGTGAATCCGCCCTTTCAATTCTTTCATTGCAGATGAAATAATTGCTGCCATTGATCCAAAAAAGGTTGAAATTCTCCAAAGGTATGCCCACCACATACTCCATAAATTACAGCTCCAGAGCTATGCAAATGATTGGTTTTTGGTAGGTCATATGACCTGCAATTGCCTTTGGATTGCGTTCTGCAGGTATCTCCAATGGTTGATTGAAGATCAAGACTCTTGTGACACGCAGTTCCACACGCTATACGCGCTCTCACTTGCAAAGTCAGCAGTTGAAACCTTTGAAGTGCAAAGTACGTCCCAGGAACCTGATGATGGAAGGCCGGAGGAAACAAAAATTTCTGATCCTGGAGGAAACTCAATCTTTCAAAGTCCTGTACGAGAAAGGTTGCAGATATTCTTACAGTCATCAGACTTGTATGATCCGGAAGAGGTTCTTGACTTGATTGAGGGATCAGAGCTTTGGCTGGAAAAGGTCGTTGGATATCTTTTGTCACATGGTTTTTAATTGTACTTAATTGATCATTATCAAGGCCCCCTCCCCCCAACAAGTATTTGTGCCATTTATATCTTTCTGCCAAAAAGGAATGAATGGCACCAATGCTTTTATATGGCAGAAAGAGCAAGTTTTGCTTATCAGTTGCCGATTTAAGTTTTGATTTTTTTTGACAGGCGATTCTATACAGAAAATTAGGGCAAGAGACTTTGGTGCTGCAAATTTTGGCCTTGTAAGCCTGCACATTACTCTCTGAATATTACTGGCAGGAACTGTTTGCCAGCCTTTTCAAATCTTAATTTATGTGGCCAGGGAAGAATCAGAGGGTTTTCAGCTGACATATATGTATTGGCTTTGAGAAAACTTCTTCATTCCATTCACTAATAGTGGTTTCATTATATATTTCTCTACTATTCAAATATTCTTGTGCAAGAAAAATGTGTAATATATATCATGGTTCTCGTGGTTTTTGTTGGTTATTAGCCGCTCATTACTAAATTGAATTAAAGAGGCTGTTGTTTCACAGATACCTCTCTCTGTCTCCTTGCTGCTTTGGTTGATCGTAAATTGTGTGTATTTTAAATAACGTTCATTGCCCTCTCAGGAAGCTGGAGGACAGTGAAGCTGCTGAACAATATTGTGCAGAGATTGGAAGACCAGATGCCTATATGCAGTTAGTTTCTTTTTGCTCCTCTTTTTTCCTTATTTTCTCCTCTTTCACCAACAGATACACATAAATATTCTTACTACTGGCCTTTCACTTTCTGTGATGTGATCTCTTCAGGTTACTTGATATGTATTTGGATCCACAAAATGGTAAAGAGCCCATGTTTAACGCTGCTGTTCGACTTCTGCATAATCATGGAGAATTACTGGATCCTTTGCAAGTTCTAGAGGTAGAAAATCCACCTATCCTCATTCCTTTCTCTTGCAGCACATGCATTCTAGGACAACTTTTACTTAATGGCTTGCGTTTGAGTTTAAAAATTTAAGCAAGCTATTCTCAATATTTTGAAACTCTAGCAGGGAGAAAAGCCAACATTATACTTGAGATGTTCACATTTTCTTATATTTTATATCTGTTATTTGCCTCCACGTGTAAGAATTCTATCAGAGCTATATATATATAATGTTCAGCTACCATTAAATGCGGGAATGAATGATACCTAGTCTGTATATATTTAAAATAACAAAAGTGAATTCTAATTTGTTGTCATACTAATATAGTTGCTCCTGTTGGGTTGTCTCTCTGACCTCCTCTGGTCTCCAAGCCTGTGTTAACTAAAGACCTATTGATCCACAATAAAATCATAATCAATACTCATCTGGATCTACTGATATTATTCCCTTTTATGGAGAGATGCTGCAACTTGGCATTATGTGATACCAATTTCCTTGGCTGGAATTGTAGGATTGATTGTAAAGTTCTTGTTTCATTGTTGTTTCTTGTTGAGAGATTAATTTTTGTTGCAGACATTGTCCCCAGATATGCCCCTCCAACTTGCCTCAGATACAATACTAAGAATGTTGAGGGCTCGGCTTCACCATCATCGCCAAGGACAAGTAAGATTTTTTTACTTAAAGTTACTGAAAAACCTATTCAAATAGCCTTTTCCAACATGAGCCTTCAGGCTTTTTTTCTCTCTCTCTTAGTTGCTTTATTGGATCTATTAGCTTGGTTGAACCACTCCCATCTGAAAACATGTAATGCTCATAGTCACGCAGAGAGTCAAATAGCACGATAGCATACCGCACTGTGTTATATTCTACTGAACCCCCCTTTAGAACATGTCTCAGAAAAGAATAGAACAACGTTTTGTGGTTTGTTCTACATTCCATTGCCTATATTGTCTAAACTTCTCTTTAACTTTTCAGATTGTTCATAATCTGTCCCGTGCTCTAAATGTTGACGCAAAACTTGCAAGATTGGAGGAAAGATCGCGGCATGTACAGATAAATGATGAGAGCCTTTGTGATTCTTGTCATGCCCGGTTAGGAACCAAACTGTTTGCAATGTACCCAGATGACACTGTTGTTTGTTACAAGGTTGGTCATTGATATATTTTTCGTTAACAAAAACTCCATGGGGGCTTTGGAAGCAAGCTAACATAACCTATAATCTACATGCTACATTTGCAGTGTTTTCGTCGACTGGGAGAGTCCACTTCTGTCACAGGTCATGACTTCAAGCGAGATCCACTGATCAAGCCAGGTTGGCTTGTGACACGCTAATCTAGAAATGGTTTTTGTGTATCAGAATAGAAAGATGGTTTACGAAGGTGGTGTCTGTTCTTGACAGTCATACTTACTGACTTGAGACACAGATGTCATTGCGGCTGCTCCTTTTCTTCTCCCTTCATTTTGGGTTGAGGAGTGGGGAGCTTTCTCGTATAGGAGGAACATGCTCTTTGAACTACAAAACCTCGTTCCTGGTAAAGGAAGTAGGTAATGATGAAGCTCATTCGTAGTTTGCCTAATGGAGAGCTCTATATAGACTCCCTGGTAGTTAAAGGTAGGTGGTCTCCAATTTTCAGAAAATGAGTGGTTTGGTTAACCTTGTTGTAATAAATTGCTCTTCGTGTACTTTGTTGGTGTCACTATATTTTTTTACTGATCTCCTCTTCTCTGCCTGCTGGCTAGAGCCGAGATTGTTTTGAAGTTTGAGAAATTCCATTGAATTACATCTCACGGTTGTCCACTGTATTCATATTTTCAAGTGTGCTTACTGTTACCCTGCCTTTGGAATTGGAAGGCCTTTGAAGAGGTCTTGGAACGCATTTGTAACTTTTTATGTTTATGAATCGTTTTAATGTTTAAATGCTAAAATTAATTTTTTTAATATATTTTCAAATAAAAAATACTTTTAAAAATAGATATTATTACACTAAAATGCATTTGTACTTGACGCGTTGATAAAAAATCTGAAAGCAAATTCTTTTTCTTTGCCCTGCCCTTAAATTCACGAAATTTGAAAAACTATAAATATTTTGTTTTTTATTTATTTCTAAACAATATGTTATTGTAATCATTCTCTCAGCCCGTTATTTATAAGTGATTTATTGGTTACTAAAATCTTCAATCGTTGAAAATCATTTTCTAAAAAATGATTTGAATCCTCGTTTGTATTTAATCAGAACTGCGAAGATGAGTTGGGTGTAGTTTTTTTCTCAGAGAAAAAAAAACTAATATTATCTTGAACATAAAAAAGTATTTTCAACCAGAAAAAAAAGCTTAAAAGAATGCTAAAAGATGCATCACTGCTACTGTATCAGTAAAGCCACTGTGGATATGATGATCCGGTAAAAAAGGAACAGAGCATGTATGCAAGGACTATAATGGAAACAACAAACCTCCTTTTTTTGGAAAGAAAAACAAGTATAGGGACTAAAATGAAAATAAACAAATGCCCTTAGATCCATATCCCAAAATAAAAAATCCCATCATTTAGCTCCCCCCAAGCTCTCCCACGTTTTACAGTACTAGACGCGCACACACAACACAAGCAAACCCTCACAAAAGCCTAAGCCGCGAAGCCAGGAAGACGAAGAACGCCACCAGCGACGTCGCTCCAGCAAGCAAGGCTTTCTTTTCTCCTCCCTCTCCCTCTCGCAGGTCAGTCGGATTTCTGTATCTTATTTATTTATTTCCCTTTTCTTCTCTCCTTCTTCAAACCCTAGAAATTATAAGTTCAATCTTGATTTGCCTCGTCTTATTTTTTTTTTGAAGAAATTACGATTACGTTTTGCAAAATGAAGTGTTGAGTTCAAATCTGTTGAAATTTTTAAGGTTCACCTAAAATGGATCAACAAACCCTAACTTGGATCAGCTATGAAATCTCTTGCTATTAAAGCTCATATTGGGTCGCTGTTATTTGTTTCATCAAGTGTCACTTGTCTACTTAGCTAAACTCAATAAAATATTCAATTTTTAGGTTTTGGCGTTGCTATGTGTCTATTACACTGTTTATTAGCGAAATTGTGCTTTTCAATCTTCTGTCTCTGTCACAACCCGCTGAATGAATGGATCAAAAAAGAAGTAAGAATAATTACACTGTTTATAAGCGACATTGCCTTTTTCAATCTGTTGTCTCTGTCACAATGTATGTTGAATTAATTGATAAAAAAAGAAGTAAGAATACAAATCGCCTGCAAAATTTCTCCTTTTGTTATTACACATGGAATTCTCAACAGGTTAAATGGAAGAGAAAGTAGAAGGATAGAAGACATAAAATTTCCACAAATACGATATGAGGCATTTTTATATGGTTTATTAAGTGCCATTTATTTACGTAGCTTAGCTCAAGAAAAGTTTCAATTTTTTTTTGGTATTGGTTGTGTAACTGGTTAATGGGGTTGGAACTGATTTAATTTTTGTGAAGGGTTTAATTATAAAATGCTTGCTGGTGATGAAGTGATAGAAGACTAGTTCTCGACATAGTAGTCGAATCTTGTTTGTCTTATCCTGATATTGGAAAACTATGGCTGGATTATTGTTACCTGGGGAATCTTCACATTATGGGAATTCCGAGGGCGGGCCGTCCAGGAGTTCTCAAGAAAGGCCAGAGGAAGGGGATCGTTGGTATTTTTCAAGGAAAGAAATAGAAGAGAATTCCCCATCAAGAAGAGATAATATTGACTTGAAGAAAGAGACATATCTACGGAAATCATATTGCACGTTTTTGCAGGATCTTGGCATGAGATTGAAAGTGTGAGTTCATGTATATATGTATATTGTTGTTTTTTTCATTCTTTTACTGACTTTTTGACAAATTTTTCGGTAGTGTTCTAATCTAGTCTGATGCTGCGGTCAATTTCCATTCCATTTTGCTTTTTGCACCATCATTTACATTGAGGGAGATGCAAAGTGTTCTGTTTTGCTTACCATACTTAAAATTGAAAAAAAAAAAAACTTGGAATTCGATAACGCAAGTGGATATTAGTTCTTGTTAGTATTCACTTGATATTTCTTAGCACTACCTCTGACCATATCAGGGTATTATCATGTTTGATGATTTTATATGGTAGCTCAAGTGTAAATCCTGGTGCTTCTAGATTGTTGATGCATGATTATTAAGAATAGATGAATCCTTTGAATTTTTTTAATGATTTTGTTTATTTAAGATAGTTAATTGGTTAGCTTTCTTAAAATAAAACGAATTTTTAAATTGTAAATTTATACTTTGTAGGATACTTTTGATGCTGATGTGCATAGGGAAATTCTCATCATGGTTAATCTGAGAGCTCTATCATGGTTCAAGAATTTCTATCTCAAGCACTATATTTATATCCTTTAATTTTAATTAATGTATATAATAACAAGGCATATGAGCGCTCTTCAGGTTTAGACTGTAACATGTCACTTGAGCATTCTAGAAAGAAGGAATGCTTTGAGAGATGGTTATCATTTAGAAATATAGGGGGAAGTGGAATTCTAATGATCTGCGTCATATACATCACTCAATAATCACTGGACTTTACGTGGGACATGTTGGTGAAGGTTTTTTTAGGAATGAAATCCTGTCACACCAATTTGTTGAGGTTATGGAAATATGTTATGGAAAGTGACACATGGGGTAATATTTGATGTATTGGTGTAGAGTGCTGTTAGGAAGATCCATGGGAGAAAATTTTCTTTGTTCTTTTTTTTTCCCTGTTAAAGATACTGAAATCTTTTGCAATTAAAGAATGTGATAGACAATTGAAATATCAACTCTTATTTATGACATACTTTATTGAGAGAGAGAGAGAGGATGTGATACAACAAGCACTGAGCTTCAATTGCAAATTAGTTGGGGGGAGAGTGTGATGGATTACTGAAACAATGAAGGGCAAGTGCGTGC
>Ga0325405_1005624_pt1 | contig 12718 bp, 8 predicted proteins | sample PopdelMetagenome_21_FD_205663 | JGI IMG/M metagenome (GOLD analysis project Ga0325405, IMG submission 205663) | Populus deltoides microbial communities from Bellville, Georgia, United States - Xylem-Control-R2 | ecosystem: Host-associated > Plants > Phyllosphere > Stem > Wood/Secondary xylem...
GACATTTGTTGTTATCATTGTTTAATCCTTACGTTAATCTTGCAACTCAAAGTTCTCATCAACTTCTTCTTCTTCTTCTTTATTATTTTTATTATTTTTATTACTATTATTGTTGTTGTTATTGTGTTGTTGTTAACTATAATTTATACAATAAACCTCCCTGTGGTTCGACCCCGGTCTTGCCGGGTTATTTATTACTTCGACACTCCTGCACTTGGGAGAAGACATCAATCTTCTGGTCGTGTCAAGTTATAAGTGGTTTGACTTAACTTTTTAGTGAGTAATTTCTTAGTGTAATTATTATCTCTTTATTATGAATGTTCTAATTTATATATTATAGCATGAAGTATGTCTACTCTATCAATTCATGTTTCATTTTCAACACCATAGTTATTGGTTTTTTGAATAAGATTTGAAATTATTTTCAAATCTCATTCTACCTTACTCAAGGATTTCATAATTAATACTTTTTAGAACACGTGAAAAATAATTTCAATTGGAATGGAAAGGATTAAGAAGGTTCTAACAAGTTAAAGGATGCCTCATGTAAAACTCTAGTAGTAGCCTTGCCAAACTTTAATAACATCTTTGTACTAGAGATCGATGTATATACAAATATATTAGGTGAAGTTTTGAGTCAATAATATAGGCAATTAGCTTTCTTTAGCAAGGCATTGAGTCCAAAGCATCTTGGACTATTAAATTTACAAGAAAGATTGTATAACTATACTAATAGTGGTATAAAGATAGAGACATTACTTGGAGCATGATCAATTCATCATTAAAACTGATCATAAAAGTTTAAAGCATTTTTGGAGTAGAAGATTCATACTCTTATAAAAAAAAAATTAACTAAGCTGCTGGTCTAAGTTATCAAATTTAGTATAGGAAGGGCAAAGAGAATATGGTAACATATGTTTTATTTAGAAGAATTAGAGATAAAGATAGTTCAACAACTAAAGGTGAAGCAAATGAAAATGACATAGGAAGTATGGGAGCTATTGTTATAATTGTACCAGCATGGTATAAAGAAGTGAGTGAGACTTACAAAAATGATTCTTAGTTGTAAGGAATTATTGCTAGAAAAATGGTAAATGCAAGTAGCTAGCCATATTATACTTTTATTAAACGGGTTCTGAGATATAAGAGCATAATAATAATTAGAAAATAAGGAAGTTTAAGGGAAAGATTAGTTAGTGTTGCATGTGATTCATATGTAGAGGGTCATATAAGGGTACAAAATTCCTATAAAAGGCTTTAGGTAATGTTTTACTAGCCTTTAATGAAGACTTTGTTTAATAAGTTTGTGGATGAATGTGATGTGTGCAAATAGGTCATGATAAAAAGGGTAGCATACCCTTGATTACTACAATAAATGTCAATACCTAAAGGAACTTGGAGAAATATAACTATGGATTTTATAGAAAGATTGTTGAAAGTAAGGGAAAAAGATACCATATTAATGATAGTTAACATGTTTACAAAGTATGGACATTACACACACACACACACACACACACACACACACACATTCTTTAACAACTCAATAGATAACTCAGGTGTTCCTAGACCGTTTCTACAAACTACATGGGTTGCTAGCAGCTATTGTCATAGATAAAGATAAGGTTTTCACTAGTTTATTAGGAATTGCTTAAACTGTTAGGGGTGAAGCTATTAATGATTTTATCATATCACCCATGGACTAATGGCCAAATAGAAAGGATGAATCCATGCTTAGAGACCTATCCAAGGTGTATAATTATGCACAACTCAAAGAAATAACATCACTAGTTGTCATTAACTTAACGGTGGTACAATTCTAGCTTTTATTTTGCTATTAAGGTGAGTCCTTTTCAAGCTATATATGAATACCCTCTACCAAGCAAAAAGATAATTTCACAATAACTACAATAGTGATTATGATATAATAGATATTTCAGAGAAGGACTAATATGGATCGATTGTTATAGGCACAATTGAAAATGGCAAGGCATAAAATGAAACATATCACAAACAATGGAAGAATATAAAGAGAATTTGAGGTAGAGGATTTGGTGTACCTTATAAGTAGGCTAGTGTGGCATTTAGAGAAAAAAAACATTATGTTGAAACTCAGGTTTTATGGTCCATACAAAATTAAGCAAATGATTGGATTGGTAGCATACAAGTTATGTCTACCAAAAAGATATATTATCCATTCTATTTTTCATTTATCTTTACTTAAAGAAAAAGGTGTGGAATAATGTAGTAGTTTGTTTTTTATTATCAAAGATGGTTGAGTATAGATTAGTTAAGTTTAATCTAGTGGCCATTTTAGACAGAATAATTATAAATAAAGGTAATTGAGTTATGGTTATAAGACTCATCTAGTGGTTTTAACCTATTAAAAGAAGATGTAACCTGGAAAGATTGAAAAGAACTCTCAAGTCAATTTCCTATCTTCAACCTTGATTTTTTCAGGATAATAATCTCATAGTGAAAGAGTATTGTTATAAATTCAAGTAATCCTAGCATTGGAAAAAACAAGGAATTAAAAGCAAAAGGGACAAAAGCAAAGCTTGGCAAGAAACAATTATAGAATACATCAACAAAAGTTGCTATAATAATTACAACTAATTATGCATCAAGATCATGAAGATTAAACTTTGCAATGTTAGTTGGTTTGTTAGTCATTCAATTAGATTAGTTAGTAGTTAGTTAAAAGTGAAGTTTGTAGGTAGAGAAGTTAAACTCTTGTACAAATGAATCAATGCTTGATTAAGCATCTCTTTTTCTGATAATTTTCTCTTTATTTTTTCTCTCAATTCACTTCCAAACACTAAATACATACCATCACTTGTTAAGTACAATTCAAGACCTTAATATGTGGTACTTGCACTTTTTTCTACCTAAATGACTATCTCACGTATCTTATCTTCTTTTCATGTCGTCTATTAATTGTATACTATAAATGAATTGTACATTAAATGAGGTTTTCTTTCTTTTGGTTTAATTTTTGTAGAAAGAAATCACAAGATTTGTATTCAAAGAACCTTGAAGTTTCTCTCAATATTTATTTGCAAAAATATGTTACTGGGAGACAAGGTCAAATTAAAGGGAAAATGTTATAGTGCACAATAAATTATTAGTTATATTCTATTAGCTGCTCTGTAAATTCTACTGTGAAAAAAGAGAAAGACACAAGAATAAGCGAAAAAATAAAATTCATCGCATCAAAAGTGATAATAATATCTTTATCTAAATTTCTCTTTTTATTTGTATCTATTTCTCTCTTTTTTAAACAAATCCCAAAACATAATTATTAAAATGTCTTTAGTCACTCTCTAAACACCATAAAATTTCTAGAATTAGAGCCCACAATGTCTCCTTCCTTCTGTTTTTTATTTTTCACTCTCTTTTTATGTATGTACTTCAATCTCTAGTTGATTTTATATTGAACCCTTTTCTCTTACCAGTTGTATTATTGTTGTGATCATTGATAAAATGATGCTACTTAATGTTTTTGTAGGATTTGAGGAAGGCCTTAGCACAACCCAAGTTTGAGAATTTGTAGCAGAGTTCGTATCCCATGGCCTCTATTAGAATTGTTTAGTCTTGCTTCTCTATCAGGTAATTTTCCTCACATATCCAAATTAGATATTGTTTGTTCTTGTTAATGTGGGCCATCAAGTGAAGTAAGGGTAGAGAGAAAGCTAGAAATTGACACTCGTGTGCGAGTTTCGAAGAAATTTAGAGATGCTTGAAAAGGACTATAAGTATAGAAGTAGACAGTACATGTACATTCATTTCATTGATTATTTAAGCGATCGGACCTGTCATCACTCTTCTCCTTAGAAAACATAAAGTTTCTCCTGAATACTGCATCCCTTCAACTCTCTCCCAGACTGCACTAATGGGTAGGTAAATCATATAACTTTGAAAATATTTTACTGCATTGTAAAGAAACACTTAATTTTTATTTATTTTTTTTATATTTGAATGTTCTTGCTGGGAATGAATCTATTTAGTTGTTGTGGATCTCATCATCTCTTTTGTTACATCTCCGGAGTTCACCAAGTCCATCATTTGAAGTCCAAAGTCATATGATTTATCTCATTATGAATCCTGCATAGTGAGTCAAATTGTTCTGTTCTCCAAACCTTTATTTAAAGTGTGTTTTTTTTTTTTGTAATTGTTGTGGTTGTACTTTTGCTATGGTTGATTCATATAAAATGTATGTTTTGTTAAAATTATGGTTTGACTTTTTTTTTGTTAAAAATCATGTCATGATATGTTTGGTTAAAATTATGGTTGGGATTAATGTTATACATAAAAAAATTAAAAAGTGCATAAATTAATTTATTATGTTTCTAAATAGCAAAAATAACATTTAGTATAAACAATAATCGGCATAAAAAGAAAATTGTTCATTTTTATTAAAAAAAAATTATTACCCACATCAAACTTGTTGCAATGACATCACGAACATAATTTATACGTGAAGCCCTCAGGTGCCCACGTGTTTAAGATCGTAGAACCACATCGGTTAAAATATCATCATGAACAAATCAGGATGGCACTCAAACTTGTTAAATGCAACATCTTGGATCAATTTTCTTTGAATGTAGTTATGCAGTGGCATTAATGCGAGAACAATTTGAACTTGTGTTTTGTAAGAAAGCATAGGCATGTTTTGCAAGATTCTCCACCTTTTCTTCCAAACTTCAAAGGTATGTTCTATTACACATCGTAACGATGAATGGACACGGTTGAATATTTCTTCCTGACTTTGTGGTTGTTCTCGTCGATGAAATTCTGGAAGATGATATCTCTTACCTCTATATGGCCCCTAGTAATCGTACTCATTTGGATATCCTGAATCAACAAGATAATACTTCACTGCATCAAGATAATGATCGTTCAAAACTTAATTCCTATTGCAGATCAAAAATAAAATTATTCAAATTTAACAAGACCTCAATTTTTTATTTCTCAATACCTTCTGGTGGCTTCAGAAATCTTATATTTGGATTGTCAATCACCTCAAGAAATATTCTTGTATCGTGTGCACTACCTTTCCACCTAGCCTAAACAAATATAAATTGCATGCCAAAGCTACATGCAGCCATTATATTTTGAGTGGGTACACCTTTTCTGCCAATAAAGGTATTTGATTTTCTTGTGATACACAAGCACGTACATGTGTTCCATCAATCGCTCCAATACAATTCTACAAAAAAAAAATTAGTTTACCAATAAATTTAAATGTAGTAAAAATATTTCTTTGTAACCTTTTCAATTATTTAATAACTTCGAAAAATTATTTTTCACCTTGAAATGTGGCATATATCTTGGATTCATTGTGATTTCTATTGGTATTATGGATAATTCTAGATCTACCGGTTTGATTAACTCAACAGCTAGCAAGCACACCAACCTGAGAACTTCATTGAAATATTTGTTTACGGTTTTCACCTGAATGTTGAAATCTCTCCTGAACTTCCGTTTTTGAAGCTCCTAAAGCTAACGTATAGAGAAACATGCCTACCTTCTCAATATCACTCATCCTCTTATATTGCTTTAGCCCGTACAATATTTCCAAATCAACGCATAAACTCTGTAACGTGTCTGCATCCATTTGAAACATGTTAACACAACGTATCCAATGCCCATTTAAAATTTCATTCAACATTCCTGTATTGTGTGAAACTATACATGGTTCTTTATAAATATAATTATTATAATACAATGCAAGTGCTCTAGCCATGCATAACAATTGTTTATTGCGATCAGACTCTCTAAGCCAAAACAAATCGCCTTCCTCATCATCATCGTGTTTATTTTCATCATCGTTGTTGACATCTGTATTGTTTCCATTACCAGCACCGCTACTGCATCCAAAACCACTTCTAGTACTTGTACCACCAAAACCATTTAAAACATACCGAACAACATTATTCTTAACATTGTCATACTCGTCATCAAATAGATCATTAAACCAATTCGCATCCATATCTACAACACAACAATTTTTTTCACGCATGAAATTGCCATAAATACATTTAGACAGAGGAATTTGTTTTGAATATTAAAATTTCATGTCAACCTGAACTTAAACAAAAAAAATATATATGAAGCATACTCAAATTATCGTAGATCTTTTAGTAATAATTAATGAATATGATATTGCATGCAAAACAAACATACTTATATGTGAGCTTTTAATTACATAAAAGGTTTTAATTAAACATATCTTATGGCATCTAAGATCAATTACAAATTCAGTTAAGTTTGCAAAAATGAGATCAATTAATTGAGATGGAATAAGGATATAAAAAAGAAGATGAACATAAGGCTATGATTGCAAATAAAAGTGATTTTATATATAGCTTAAAAACCGCCAACTAACCTTCTCAAAAGCATGCAATTCAAGTGTAGACTTGTTATATGTTAGTAGCTTAAATGAATGTGTTGTTATTGATATTGTGCTTTAAATAGGCAACCAAAGACATGAAGAAATCAACGTAAACATGTCAACCTTTAACAGCAATTCAAACTAACTTTACACCTACAATTCCAAACTCTAAAAGCTAATAGTCAACATGTTAACAACCATTCAAACTAATTCCCAACATCTAATTCCAGATTGCAACAGGAAAGACAATAAATGTTAATAGTCATTCAAACCACATTCAACACCTACAATTCCAGCTTCCAACAGGAAGCATTCCGACATAATTTTCCACCCTCCAATAGGAACCATTATCCAACAAATACAAATAAAACACAATACATCAATATAGTATACATTAAAACATATTATTTGAAAAAAAAAAACAGCAACGACTAATCTCGTACATTGAATCTCATACTTAGCAACGAACATTACATTTAAAAAGTAACCATATTATAACAACACAGCAATAGCAGCAGCCTATGAAGTGCAGATCAACATATGGACTCAAAGTTTAGCTCTTATAACTATCAAAACACAGAAAATTATGTTTATGGATCATTAAAATACAATGACAAAATCAGTGTAATATCCTATCCAATAACTCTTGACTTGAAATATGAAATTCATATAATACTGCAAAACACATATGACAACACAGTCAACTTCAATTGCTGAGAAATAGCATAGAAATAACTGTGAGTACATAATAGTAGATTTACACTTACATCAAGGTTTTACATATGACCTCCTCTCGAACATTAATTTTAGCCATTGAAATTTTCTTTTCTTATCTCTAATTGCTGCCCACTTTTCCCTCTTGCTTCTAACAATGAAAAAATCGTTGCAAAACAATAAATTTCATTGTCGAAAATCACTTCCTCAATGGAGTGAAACTCCTTCATGGCCTCTTCTATGCTACATCCTTTTTCTTCCCAATCACTTGTTGTGCATTCACTCCTAGTAGATACACTATTAACCAATCGATCTAAATGCAAAAACAATTGTGCTCCCATTCCCGAACCCTTTTTTTTCTCACTCTTTTGTGTACATTGTTGAACACCTTTTCTTTTCACACTACTACTACTAGGATTGCTAATACTATTGATAAAATTTACACCAGGAACCATATTATTGACATCCTCTATAAAATTTGATAAAGTATTCTCCTCTGAATCACCACTACCTTTCTCTAGAAGCGAATCCTCATTAGATGCATTCTTTCTCCTTTCACCTAAACCATCATCATCAGAATTCAAACCCTGTGATGGAGCCCAAGCATACTTATCAGTAGCCACAACGTTTGTAAACATGATATCATATTTACAACACAATGCAAGATCGATACCAGAATGCCTAAACTTTCTAGCTCCTCGCATCTCTTACAACAAGAGAAACTAAAGACATAAATGAATCATAATGATTGTAAGAATAAAAACAAAAAACAGACCTTGATTTTAGATTTTCACCACTCGTCAGTTGTCAAAATTGTTCCAAGTTTAGTACTCCAGCCTACTCCAGTTTTGGAAATCAACTCTTTCCATATTCTTTAATCCTTTTTTATTCCATCTTACTTATTCTTTAATTGTGCTTTTGTTAATGCATGTCAAGTCTGCTCCTTAAAGCAATTCATAACATATTTCCAACCAGCTTTGTTGAAATATGTGTTCAATCGCATACCTTTCTCAATTGCTTTGATACAAATGTCATAAAATATGTTCAACATCTCTCTAGTCCAACAAGCCTTATCTTGTTATTGAGAATCTTCCATGTTCTTGGTTAAAATGTTTTTTCTAACATATAATTAATAGGTTAATTTTCTAGAGGCAATGTAACAAAAGATGTTGACAACATATAAGTTTGTTGTGATAATGAGTAGCAGTTTTGATATGTGAAAGCAACAATGACTAATGGCTACTTGACAACATAAGGTGTTTGATACAGTTGATGAAACGAATATAATATTAATAACAACGTGATATTATAGCACTCAATGCAACAAAGAAATAACAAACATAGACTGAACCAAGTTTCTTAAAACAACAATTAAAAAAAACCATGCAAGTTAAGAAAAAAGAGTTACAAAATAAGAAAACCAAATCATTAAGCATATAATTAAGTTCAGTTATTCATAAGATGTTGATTGATCCCACTTAAAGCAGCACATAATTTATAATATTACAAACAATAAAAATCTAAGCCTTAAAACATGTAACTTGGAAAATTCAAATATTTACATATATAGTGGCAGTACATGCATAAGGACATGACTTCAATTGTTTCCCGGTTATATCTCAACCTTAAAACATGTAACTTAAAAAAAAGACTGATATTATAGCACTCAATGCAATAAAGACATAACAAACATGCACTGAACCAAGTTTATAAAAACAACAATTAAAAAAAACCCATACAAGTTTAGAAAAAAAAGTTACAGAATAAGAAAACCAAATCATTAAGCATTTAATCAAGTTCATTTATTCATAAGATGTTGATTGATCCCACATTAAAGTAGCACACAATTTATAATATTACAAACAAAAAAAAATATAAAATTTTAAAAAATTTGAACTTAGAAAATGCAAATATTGACATATATAGTGGTAGTGCATTAAGAAATACATGAGGACATGGCTTCAATTTTTTCCCAGTTATATCTAAACATTAAAACATGTAACCTGAAGAAAAAAACAAAGATAATGAGTTATGTAATGTAGGATGTACCATAACAGAGATCGAGTGTTTGTTGTGTTTTCTAGAAGACAGATTATTAAGCCCTTTTTAGCTCTGGCAGAAAACAAAATGCCAAAAAATTGTAATAGGAAGATGGGAATGATAAATGCAGATATTGGGAATTTGAGTTACATAAAGATGTTGAAATATATTATCAAGAACATTACCTTGAGCATCATCATCAAAACATGTAACCTGAAGAAAAAAACAAAGATAATGAGTTATGTAATGTAGGATGTACCATAACAGAGATCGAGTGTTTGTTGTGTTTTCTAGAAGACAGATTATTAAGCCCTTTTTAGCTCTGGCAGAAAACAAAATGCCAAAAAATTGTAATAGGAAGATTGGAATGATAAATGCAGATATTGGGAATTTGAGTTACATAAAGATGTTGAAATATATTATCAAGAACATTACCTTGAGCATCATCATCAATTTCAGCGTGTCCTGTAGTGGTGGATGTGCCTCAACACAGATCGGGAGTTCGTTGTTCTTTTCAAGAGACACAGATGTTAGATCTTTGGTTCCTAAATCAAAACATAAAGAAACAAATTAGAAAAGAAGAAGAAGAAGGGTATGATTATTGCAAATATTGGGAATTTAAGTTACATGAAATTTTTTAAATAAATTCTCAAGAAAATTACCTTGAAATTCATAATAATTTTAGCATGTCTTCAACTATTTCTGGGTTTTGAAGAAGCATCATGACCACGAAAAAGCTTGAAGAAAGCAACAAATCTGATGTATGGTTTGAGTTTAGGATGGGGATTTGAGTTAGAAATGGGTAGTCTTTTTTAACCCGAATGATTTGTTGACCGACATCAATTATTCCCAAGGGTTTTTGGATCTCCAATCGGCTACAAAAAAAAGTAAATGTGTGAGGCCTGTGAGAAATTGGAGAGAGGAAAGAACAGTAGAGAGAGTAAGGAAAGAACGATGAGAGGAGAAGACCAAAGTGTTATTTTTGACAATATAAAATTAAAAAATTGTGTAAACTGCAATGCCACGTTTTTTGTTCAGCAAACAATTCATAAAGCAAGTTTAAATTGCTTTTACCTAGCCTGTTGTTGGAACACTGGTTATTGTGGATCCCAGTAATTAAAAAGTATAGTTTGTAACTAACCAAATTAACACTAAAAAATTATGGTTTAATCAGAACGTGGAAGCTACTACGTAAACAAACACCGTCTTAACGCTAACACAATTTGAATTCCTATATTGAAAACCTTTGTGCATTTCAACACGCATACCGAGAAAACAAGCTTGGAAAGTTTTTACATTTAGCTATGCTTTTGCAAATGGTTGTTTACATAGTTTTTAAACCCGATCCGATGGTCAACCCGGTTTAATAATCGAGTCACAGGTCAGATGGGTTGACTCGGGTCAACCCAAAAAAAACTATTGGATTTCAACTCCTCGTTAAAGCAAATGCTCCAAAAAGAACTTTGAGTTTAGGCAATGTAATTAATTTTGCCTGTCATATCCCATGATCTGTATAATTGTACCCTATCCATGTTGATGCTGTCATTTCTTGTACGAGACCAAAAAAATATGGTAAGAAATTTTACAAAAATGCCCCTACTTAAAAACCCAATAAAAAAACTTAATAAAGAAAATCCAATTCCAATTTCAAAAACCCAGCAAAAACAACGAAAACCCATTTCAATAAATTTTCCATGAATCCCACCATCAAAAACACAAAAAAGTACAGGCACCCTTACAGGTTGTACATGTGGACACCTTGGAAAGTTTCAACCTTTTTAGCATGAGAGGAAGATGATTACTCTCTCAAAACCTTAGCACCTCTCTCTAAAGCCTCATAATCAAACCCAGCAGAAGTTGTTCGTGGGTGACCATTCCTAGGAGCTCTAGATTACCCGCCGTCGTTGATTGAGGCAAAGTGGATGGCTGAGATTGTACAGAAGAAGAAGACGAAGAAGATTGAGGGGAAGGAGAAGGGTTTGAAGAAGAGAAAAAAGAGAAACTAAAAGGGCCATCAGCAAAAAAAAAAAACCAAATTTGATTGAGAAAAGAAAAACGAGGTTGTTATTGCTGATATTAGCCCTCCAATTTCACTTGTTTTTCTCATTTTTTTTCTTTTACTGTGTAGACTGTAGAGAAATAAAATGATAGACAGTGTATAGAGAACCCTTTGGTTTGGGGTTTAAGAGAAAAATGAGGGTTTTAAGGGTTCTTTTGTGTTGTTATGTCTTGAAGAGCAAGACAGTTGCCATGGAAGGAGAGATGAAGAGCAAGATAGTTGCCAAAAAAAAATAAGGTCGGGTCTCAGCCGGGTTTACTCGGGTTCCGGGTCGACTCGCTGGGTTGACCGGATTTTACCGGGCCAAATCCCTAGCTGTTTTTTACTTAAACCTGGCTCGGGTCGGTCAGGTCCCGGGTTGACCCTCTGGGCCGGGCCGGGCTTCAAAACTATGGTTGTTTATGAATAGAAGCCATCTCACTAATTAATGGTGCTGCGCAGAAATGGGACTTCAAGGCAACCTTCGGGCTAGCTGGATGGGTTAGGGTACCAAGACTGAAAGGCAGAAGGATGGAGTCGTTGTTACAAGATCTCCACATCGCCCTTGCCCCCATTGGGCTCCCTGCTGCAAAGGTAGTTACACTGCCTATGATTGATATCTTTCTTCTTTCTTTTAGCATTACTGTGAATAAAATGCAAACGTGTGGTTTCCATGATATTTGTTATACTTATTGTTCTAACTTTTATTAACAGCCAACACTTGACATCAAACCATCATATCTACCATACTGGCGATAGAATCCAAGGCGCAGTAGTGCCGGAGTGTGTAATGGCAATGCCTTAATACAACTTTAGCATACTGTAAACCTGCATGCAGTTTTAGGAAAATGATATAGCATTATGTTGTGAATTTATTCCTACAACAATTTACTAGTCTTGATTCTTGAAAGTTACAACTGCAGCAGGCAGGGTTAAACTATCATGAGCTCCAAAGTAAGAGCGATACACTACAACATTTAACAGTTTTATCGACGGAATTTTTCTGTCGGTGTAAGACACATATTTTATCGGTAATTAATTTACTAACAAAATCACCGATGGAAATGCTCCGTCGGTAAATTTGTTGGTAATAAAAAAATATTATTACCGATGAATTTACTGACGGGACAGATGCGTAAAAAAATTACCCGCTTCATTCCGTCGGTATATCCCTCGAAAAATATCATCGGTAATTCCATCGGTAATTATTTAAAAACATTTTTTTAAAATCTATTTTATAAAATTATAAAATAATTAAATTAACATAAATCAACACTCTATAATATATATTCAAAATGCTTGGAAAAAAGAATAAGAAAATCAACTCAAACAAATTTGTAACAAAAAAATAAATTCAACTAAAAAAAGTCATAAGAAAAAAATGAAGTTGCAATTGCTAAAAATTTTAAAATCCTATAAATAAATCAACTAAAAATTGATCTCATATGCAAAAAAAATCTCACAACAACATTTATACAATTATTAAGAACAAAAACAATTAAAAATAAAATAAAAAACAAATATAGTGAAAA
>Ga0325405_1005632_pt1 | contig 12705 bp, 14 predicted proteins | sample PopdelMetagenome_21_FD_205663 | JGI IMG/M metagenome (GOLD analysis project Ga0325405, IMG submission 205663) | Populus deltoides microbial communities from Bellville, Georgia, United States - Xylem-Control-R2 | ecosystem: Host-associated > Plants > Phyllosphere > Stem > Wood/Secondary xylem...
AAACACTTCTTATATACATGGTTGTTCCGTGAAATAAAAATTCAATCAATTGGCTTTCATTAACATTTATGCATCGACTGGTTACTTTATTCAATGTTGAATATAATTGAAATGCATGCATAAATCCATCCTAAAATAAGCTAATTTGATGGCAAACTCTAGTAAAAAAAGTGTATAAATTCCCTGTGCTAAAAAACTATGAGAAATAAATGTCATGCATAATGGACATAATTAGATGGAGACATTCAGTACTATGTACTGAAAGTTCATAGGAAAATAATTGTAATGTATATGTAAATGAGAAGTGTCAATGCATAAAAATGATGAATTTAAGAAAACCAACACAAAACATTTTTTTTGAAATATTTTTTTTTGAATTGTTTTTTAGATTGTTTTATATACTTATATTAAAAATAAAATTTTAAAAATAAAAAAAAATATTATTTTAATATATTTTTAAATAAATTAACATTTATCACTTTAACACCCCCAAAACATAATAATCTATCTCTGAATACCAAACCAATTAATCGAAGGTACGATTCTCTCTCGCTCCCTCTTAGGGTTTTTCTTTCTTTCTCTTTTCCCCTCTCCATTCCAATCGAAATCTGTAAGTGGTAGATTTCTAGGGTTTAGGTGACTGTACTGGCAGGATTAGAGTTCGAGAGTGGTGGTCAGAATGGATATGGACTGGTCTGAATCTAGGCACGAGCGACGTGAAGAGAGGGATGATGTGGACGACAAGGTGAATGGAGTTGAAAAATCGAGTAAGCATACTAGGAAGAAGAGCGGCAGAGGAGAGGAGAGAGAGAGGGAGAGGGATAGGGATCATAAGAGTAAAGACAGGGAACGGTCGAAGAAAACCAGCGATAATGATGTTGGTAAGGATAAGAGTAGGGATAGTAAGGTGAAGGATAAAGAATATGACCGAGAGAAGTCTAGAGAGAAGGATAAGGATAGGAAAGATCGAGGGAAGGAAAAGGAAAGGGAGAGGGATAGGGAAAAGAAGGAAAAGGAAAGGGAAAGAGTGAAGGAGAAGGAGAAGCATAAGGATAGAGAGAAGGACAGGGATAATGATAAAGAGAGGGAGAGGGGGAGAGAGAAGACTAAGGAGAGAGAGAGAGACAGGGAAGCGGATCAAGATAAAGAGAGGTCCAGAGAGAAGGATAGGGCAAGCAGAAAAAGCAACGAGGAAGATTATGATGACAAGGTTCAGATGGATTATGAAGATGAAGTGGACAAGGATAATCGAAAACAAGGGAAGGTTTCTTTTCGTGATGAAGATGAACAAAGTGCTGAAGGTGCATCAGCTGGAGCTCACTCATCTGCCTCGGAGCTTGGGCAACGCATTTTGAAGTAAGTCAATCACCACCGATGCTCTCTTTTTTATGGTTTGCATTTTTCCTTTCTATTTTGGATAATTTTTAGTATAATTTGATGAAATTTATGTTTGCTATGAGGATTTATTTTGGACGACTACATTTATTGCGAGCTGTAACCAGTCTAAATTAGATGTTTGTTACTTCCAAGAGTTATCCTGTCTTGTTTCTCATGTGTAACGCCAGTGTCAGGTGCTCCTGATTGCTTCACATATATACTTTATATTACTAGGGAAAGAGTTTCTATAATTTTTCTAATCACATAGATTTCCTCTCATGATAAAATGAGCATGCAGTTTCTTTTATGCATACATGCGAGGTAAAATTCAATGAGAGAAGATCTTGCCATTGAGCAATGAGCATCTCATGACAGTAGGTTCTGCTCCCTTGCTTTTCTTGTCATGTCCATTTTGTAGATCTTTAATTTTATGGTGATTAGCGAGGCACACTGGTAAAGGGTGGGCCAATCACAGTACTATGCCACTGTTGTGTGATCTATAATTTTCTGCATATGGATGATGGTTTTCCTCACATCCAATGTGGGTTTGTGCAATCAAAATATAATTTTTTCTTTTTATTACTTGTAGATTTTCCTGCTTTTGCTTTTTCGTTGGCGTCCTCCATTCCTGTATTAGTGTTAACTTCTTTTATGTTTCTTTGCAGCGTTTTTCTTGATTTTGATGATGGTATTCTTATTTTCCTGATATTCTTCAATTTATAAGTTCATCCAGCTTCATGTTATTGTTATGGCCTGCTTATACTTTTTTTTTCCCCTCAGGATGAAGGAAGAAAGAACAAAGAAAAAGTCTGAACCTGGTTCTGACATTTTAGCATGGGTTGGTAGGAGTCGCAAGATTGAGGAGAACAAGTATGCTGCGAAGGAGAGAGCCAAGCATCTCTCAAAGATTTTTGAGGAGCAGGTTTCCTTCTTTACTGTGTTTCCTGTATTCTGACTTCCGATGTATTATGATTTATTCCATGCAGTTTTGATTGTTGATACCATGCTATAAATTTTCTCAGGACAATATTGGTCAAGGAGGCAGTGATGATGAGGAAGCAGACCAGCATAATGCTTGTATGATCCTTTCTGCATTCCCCCCCTCTTTATCATTAACCTGTCGTTTAAAAACATATCTAGAATAGATGACACATTTGTTTAAACTTGGTAGTTTTTCGTAATCATCTGAATTTCATTAGATCAAATGAGTTGAACATGGTCTTATCTGTTTGTTCATAAAAAATTTCATTGAGAAATGAGATGTTCAAACATCATTTGAGGACATCTACAGCTAGTCACGTTTTTATAACCCACAAATTTAGTCTCTTGGAATTGTAATCGGCAAGTCTAAGGTCATATTCTTGGAAGCCAAGCCATAATTATTTATAGTTGAAATTTTAAGGTCTTTATATTTCTGTTTCTGGCTGATTGAATCAGTTATATTTTAGCTAGGAGTTATGGCTAATGCTGTCAGATTGATTTATTTTTATGATGGAACCTTTTAATAGATAATCTAGCTGGAATCAAGGTTCTTGATGGCCTTGACAAGGTATTGGAAGGCGGAGCTGTTGTTTTGACACTCAAAGATCAGAATATACTTGCAGATGGTGACATCAATGAAGGTAGAAATAGTTTGGTGTTTCCTTCTTATGTTTTATGCCCCAAGTTTCCTAAAATGACAAAGCATTTTTGTGTAACAGAGGTTTTTGGTCTGATGTGGCAGAGGTTGATATGCTTGAAAATGTGGAAATTGGAGAGCAGAAGCGCCGGGATGAGGCTTATAAAGCTGCTAAGAAGAAGACGGGTATCTATGATGACAAGTAAGCTGATATTACAAGAGTAAGTTCTACCATAGTTTTAAATTCTGTAAAATTGCTAACTACTTCGAGATGTCCTAACATTTTAGGTTCAATGATGATCCTGCTTCAGAGAAGAAAATGCTTCCGCAATATGACGATGCCAATGCAGATGAGGTTAGATTTTTTCCCCTTTCCCCTTTCCTCCTCTCCCTAGTGTGGTTTCTGAATTATTAGCAAAAAATGATCATTGTCTATTGGTGATTATTGTCAGGGCGTAACTCTTGATGAAAGGGGCCGCTTCACTGGTGAAGCAGAGAAAAAGCTGGAGGAGGTACGCTGGTTCTCTTTTTAGTATAGATTGAGAAGATATGTGTGGTTACACTGGTTCTCCTTTTAGTAGAGATTGAGAAGATATGTTTGGTTTATGTTAGCATTTCTGATGAAGGGACCATTTATTATTTATTATTTTTTCTCTTTTGTAATATTTCCAGCTCCGCAGAAGGCTACAAGGTACTTCCACAAGTGCTCGCTTAGAAGATCTAAACTCATCTGGAAAGATCTCATCAGATTACTTTACTCATGAAGAGATGCTTCAGTTTAAAAAGCCAAAGAAAAAGAAATCTTTGCGAAAGAAGGATAAGCTAGACATAGATGCCCTTGAAGCAGAAGCTGTGTCGGCAGGGTTGGGTATTGGAGATCTTGGTTCTAGGAAAGATGGGAGAAGGCAGGCCATTAGAGAGGAACAAGAGAGATCTGAGGCTGAAATGAGAAACAATGCATACCAATCAGCTTATGCTAAAGCAGATGAGGCATCAAAATCACTGCGACTAGATCAAACTCTACAAACTAAAGTGGAGGAAGAGGAAAATCTAGTGTTTGCAGATGACGAAGAGGATCTTTATAAGTCATTAGAAAGAGCAAGGAAATTAGCTCTTAAAAAGCAAGAGGTGGAAGCATCTGGTCCTCTAGCAATTGCTCAACGTGCCTCCACCACTTTAAGCAGTCAAATTGCAGATGATAAAAACCCTGAAACTGGAGAGTCACATGAAAACAAACTTGTGTTCACCGAGATGGAAGAGTTTGTCTCAGCTATTCAGCTTGCTGAAGGTATTTTTTTCTTAGTGTTTTTTTTTTTGTTTCATAAAATATCACAAAAAAAAAAAACAAGAAGTTTCTGGCAGCAATCTATGTTGCATTGGGTTTGCTATAGCACAACAGTATGCAGACCAGACAATCTTGCATATATTATGTTTAGCTGCACAACCATTTATGGCCATTCAAGGTTTTATGCTAGCTCTTAACTCTCTATGAGGAATGCTGACATGCTACTGCTCTATTCACCTATAATGTGATCCTTTCCCATCCATTTTATTGCATTATTATTGTCAAATGTGAATCTGACCTGTTACGATGCTTGAGATGGGCTAGAATCCTAAATCTTCTGCTTGAGTTGTTGGATACTATATATCTTGGTCACTGATTTTTCTGTTTGCCATTGCTTTTTTTTGATACCTGAAGTAAAGTTACCATTGCTTGTATTAGAAAATTGAACAGGGTGCTTTTGCTATTTCAGAAGTTCACAAGCCTGACAACGAAGATGTTTTCATGGACGAAGATGAACCACCAAGAGTTTCTGATGAAGAACAAAAGGACGAGGCTGGTGGATGGATGGAAGTTCCAGACAACAGTAAAGATGAAAATCCTGTCAATGAGGATGAGGAGATAGTTCCTGATGAAACCATACATGAGGTTGCTGTTGGGAAAGGATTATCTGGTGCACTGAAGTTACTTAAAGAGCGAGGTACACTTAAAGAAAGTATTGACTGGGGTGGCAGAAATATGGACAAGAAAAAGAGCAAGCTTGTTGGTATCGTAGATGATGATGTTGGTACTAATAATGATAATAAGTTCAAGGATATCCGCATTGAGAGGACAGATGAATTTGGGCGAATTGTAAGGACTTCACTTGATCATCCGTTTACTTTGCACTTACTGCTGTGTTAGAATTCCTTAATTTTATTCTACTTTTTTTACCATTATGCACCTGGTGCAGAGATGGGACCTCCATATGAGCAGGTCCATTAAAGGAGAGTTGTAGGCCAAATTTTTATGGCATATAATTGTGTTTTGATTAATTCATTGGAGGCTTGGAGCGACCATTTTATTAGCCTACCCTATAGTCATTGCAAGATGTTAGGTTTATACCTTGGAATTTGTGCCTCACAGACTGACTTTGAGTCTCTGGGTGCTGATCAGTGAGCAATGGCACTGGTTTGGGGTGTGTTTCAGAGCTGTTACTGTGCCAGTTGGTTGGTGTTTTTCTTTTTTTTTCTGGTTTGGGGGTGGGGTTCAGGTTAATTGCTTAAGAGGTTTTAGACAATAGGACTGCTTGTTTCATAAACTCATCTGTTTTGATGTCCAAAATTCAGAGAAGTGAAAGATTTATTTATGCATCTGGTTATTAAATATAAATTAGTCAAAGACTCTGGACTTTTGTAGTGACCTTGTACACTCGTAGAGTTTCTCTGAGGCAGCGTTCTTCAGTCCTACAATGCTCTACTTTCTATGTGTGAACATGTGTGGCTGATGTAGATTGCAGCTAAAGTTTTTATATGCTGACTCTGATTATCTAGCTATCTGTTTACTATTTTATGTTGTTTCCTTATATTTAACAGATGACTCCGAAGGAAGCCTTTCGAATGATTTCTCATAAATTCCATGGGAAGGGGCCTGGCAAAATGAAGCAAGAAAAGAGAATGAAACAATACCAGGAAGAATTGAAGTTGAAGCAAATGAAAAATTCAGATACACCATCACTGTCTGTGGAGCGGATGAGGGGAGCTCAAGCTCAATTAAAGACACCTTACCTTGTCCTCAGTGGTCATGTTAAACCAGGGTAAGATTTACATGTCCATTTTATATGTCAAAGATAAGCTGTTACTAATGAAAGGCGAGGGATATAATTTGAAGAAGAAAAATGCTAATCATCAAGCACAAGTTATTCTCCTAAAAACAATTGATAAGAGTATTAACATGTTTTTGTTGATATATAATGCAGCTTTAGCAGCTATTCAATTGAGTCTTTATGATTATTTGCATTTTGCAGTGATAAGTTCATAGACTTGAAAAGATTTCTCACTTTGCAGTTGGTTTAAATGTACTTAACCACTGTATTTTTGTTGAATTCTTGGTTCATCATGCCTTGATACATTTCAAAATAAGACGTACTAGTTTCAGAAAGTGAAGGATTATAGAATATCATTTCTTCTGCATTTATCTTTCTGTATGACTGTATCACTAAAGTTCTCTTATTCACCTTTCTTTATGAATTTCATTTGCAGGCAAACCAGTGATCCTAGAAGTGGCTTCGCAACTGTTGAGAAGGATTTCCCAGGAGGCTTAACACCCATGCTCGGTGATAAAAAGGTCAGTCAGATTCATATATTGGTTTGAACTGGCATGGTTAGAATGATGTTCAAAAAGTATGCTTCGCGCATGTTTCACTGTGCTGTGGATACCTCATGCTAGTTGCAAAAAACGACCTGATTTCTTGTACAATTTGTAGTGGTTGTGGTTTGTACCCATGTTGAGAACTGTTGGATGTGAATACTAATTAGTATTAGTAGAACCAGACATTGGTTCCTTTGGAAATTTTCAAGTGTCAGTAGGTTTTTTCACTTTTCAGGAATTTTTTTCTTTCCTTTCTGGCAGAACCATTAACGTTCACCTCATCCTATCATCGCAGTGGTTTTCAAGCAGCACCCATTTAGCATTACTCATGTCTTGTGTTATCATCTCTCTCTCTCTCTCTCTCTCTCACTCACACACACACACATCCACTCACACCGTCACACGCACACATACTGTCATTGAAAGGAAATGAAGTGCATTTTGGGACAGTTGAATACGTGTGTGCTGGGAATTGTTGGACTCTTTCATAATGCAATAGTGAGTACCATGATTTGCTTTAGAAGCATGCATACCTGGAAGGACTTTCTCTTCTTCATTCCCCTCCCCCATTCCATCTGATTCTCTGTGCCATTTCTACTGTTGCTGTTGCTGTTTCTTGAAATTTATTGAGCCAAAACTATTCTTTATCCCAAATGTTTTCCTGGATACCACCAACCCTGGTATCTTAAAATCATCCATAAATTCCTACATTTTCTTGCTTCCTCAAAACTCCTGAAACCAAAATCTTGGATCCCAGCAAGCAAACAACTGCTTTTCTGTCTTTAAACCTCAGTTTATACAACTTCAATTTAATCCATGACCTTTACTCCATGACTCCTGTGTTACTATGTCCGAACCTACCACCACAAGGGCTTATTTCCTATGGCAGTTTGGATGTTCCTATTTCAAGAAACGATTTTACTTTGATAAGAAAGTTGTGTGCTCAGGTTCAACACATGTTGAGTGTCTTTCAGAATGGTTCTGGAGGTTACTTGGACAATCTACAACTCTCACGCACCTTTTCTTTTACCTTCCCTTGGGGGAAAGGGCTTTCTGACTTTAGCACCCTTGCATTTTTATTGCACAATGTCTGCCTGCCTGCTAATATATGGTTTTGTTTTTTTTCCTCCCAGGTTGAGCACTTCTTGGGGATAAAGCGCAAGCCTGAGACTGGATTCTCTGGTGCGCCAAAGAAGCCTAAAATTTGAAAGTCTAGTCGAAATTTTCAGCTGGCATACATACATATACGAGCTCAAAAGGCGTCCTGAAAAATTGCCAGCACATTATTCAGCTTGACCCCAAAAGGGCAGGGTTTCTGAAAGGGATATTTTTCTATTTGCTTTGGTGGTACGGTTTATAAAATTTTTAAAAATGACGAGACTGATTGTCTAATTTCTTGTGAGGATGAATGTTGAATGCTTGATGGAGAATCTGAATGAAGATTTTCGAACAGTTTCACATATATGATTATCATGCTTAGGTAGAGCATGCTGCTTCTGTCAGTCTCATCTATGCTGGTTTTTTGAAAATCCAGATATATAAAGTATAATAAGATTGCCATCTGCCTGAAGCAAGTTTGTGGTGGTTTAGAAACCCTGCATGACGGGGTAAGAAATAGGAGAGCTTGTCTTGTACAAAGGTAAACAAACTAGCTGTGACCTGTGTTGCCCAGAATTCTATTTTATTGAGATTTATAAGATTTTTTTATATATATTTTCGAGTGAAAAAATATCAACAATGAGTTTTTTAAATAAAAAATGTCATTTAAAAAAAAAATTATGAGCATCACATGTTATTCATCTCAAGATTAGCCTTATAGACTCGCGCAAGCCTGACGTTATTTTATATGGGCTAGGCCGAAACATTTAGGTTTTGTATGTAAATGCTTTAGATTTTTGTTTATTTTGATTTAAATTCATTTAAATTAAATGATTTAAAATATATTTAGAAAAATATTTTATCATATACCGGTTCACTATTTACCTTGAAGCAATAAACCTCAAAACCAAACCAGTGATGTAATACATGTTGTGATTCAATATTCACGTACAACTTCCGACGCTGTCCACAAAATGAAAATCAATGAAAAGCAAGACTATTTTAGTTCGAATCCTTAAAATTGATTTCATTAAACTACCACTAAGCTATCAAAATTATAAAAAACTTGAAGAGTTTCTTGCTCGTGTTAGTAGTAAATGCATATGGATGTTGATCAATCAAGCTGGAAGATTTGTTTAAGTTGCTGTAGTTGCCCAAGCTACTCTCTAGGTGCCAAGTTCAAATTTTGTGACTTCGTTACCATGGTAGTCATAGATGGTGTTTCATAGCTAGTGGTAGTCCTCCTCATATCCGAGTTCCCACCTGATGAGATTGGCATTGAGGGACCCCTAGTTGCAGCCCTTTGCCATGAGTGAGAACTCATTCCCGAAAGAACATATGCACGCCCAGAGCGTTCATACAATTCCCTGGTTTCCATTCTCTTCCTGGTTTCTTTCAACTCAGCTTCTAGCCGATTACATAGATCATCTCCTGCTTGGGCAGAAGCTGTAGATAGAAGAGTGGATAGTTGCTCTGCCAGAAGAGCCTGTGCACCCTTTAAATCTCCCATTTCAGCCATCCTTTGTGTCTTGGCAATAGTTTCTGTCACTAGCAAACGATTTCTTTGCCTATCAACCTCCAAACACGGTACCCGATCTGTAGAAGATAAAAACTGAGGTCGTCGTATCTCAACTCTCTCACTTTCTACTTCAACTGTATCCGTCGACACTGAATCTTTCTGAAAGCCTGAAACATCCACCAATGGCATGTTTTCCAACATTTCCTCACCATCAACAGCTGGAAATACAGGAATTGAGAGGAACACTAAAAAATCTTTCTCCTCTTCTGCATATAAATCTCCGATATCAATCGTAGCTTGGTGTCCCTGATCAAAAATTTTATTCTTGTGTCTCCCAGAAGGGGTCGACAAAATCTGCACTCCTGGTGATGCTGACCTAACTTTGAGTTGAACGTCCCGAGCCACAATACTTGTAAGACCACCAATGCATCTTGCAAAAGCATCTTGTAAAATGTCAATGGACTCAATGAAGGAAAATGTGCCGCCGGATTCATCAGATATAGCATGCATTGCAGCAGAATCATGATCCAATCCAAACCCGAATGTGTGAATTGGGAAAGTTGGCTGCCGAGACTCCTCTCCAGATGCATTATTGCTAGGAAAAATTAAAGTCGGTAACAACTTTAGATATTCCAATCTATTATGTGTATTGTGACTTTGTGTATCACAACCATCAGATAAAAGGATAATGCTTGCAACTGAATTATGTTGACGCCGTTCTTCCAGAACCCGAACCCCTTTCCTGAGCCCTGCAACAATATTAGTTCCACCAGTTGCAGAAAGAGAGTTCACAACACTTATGGCATCTTCACGGCCACTTCCAGACATTGTTCTAAGTGGTAAGATTCTTCGAGCTGATGAAGAGAAAGTCACAATCGAAAGTCGATCTGAAGGGCCTAAGTTTTGTATGATAAAGTTGACAGCACGCTTGAGAAGTATCAGCTTGCCTGCCATGCTACCACTAACATCCAACACGTTTACAATATCAATTGGTGCACGGTGAAGAGGTAGAGTATTATCAAGCGGAGGAGCGAGAACACGGACAAGAACACCAAACTTGGAGAAAGATTCCGAAGCAGAAACAGCAGGATACTCTGGTAAAGTCTTCACAGTTATAGCATGGGGTCGAGATGAAGAGGGTTGACCTTGAGAAACATCTGGGACTAGTTCATCGTCTGAGAAGTGATCCGGCTCAATATGAACTGGAGATGCATTAGGTACATAAGCATGCAATGAACCACTACGTTGAAAACTGGGGACATTTTTTGGCGCTTGAAAAGGCACATCTTTCCATTTGGAGCGGCAAACAGGGCATCTGAGATTACCATGCTTGACATTGTCAGCAATGCAATTGAAGTGGAAAGGGTGAGAACACTCAGCATAAAAGATGGCTTGGCCTTGCCCTTTTTTCAAACTCGTCAAGCAAATGGCACATTTTTTCTGTGATAATGAGCAAAATTATAGGACAAGTCAAAAAGTAAAAATCTCAGCAAATTTAACAGCATGAATTCTATTAAGACAATGTTGACCATCAAATCAAATGAATGCCAATTTTTGTTTTATCAGCACAAGTTCCTCAATTTTGATTATGTAATATCCAACTAACCAAGGAACAATTTGTTTGTTTGTTTGTTTTTTTTTTCCTTTCACAATATCCTTCTACCTTCACCATGTCAAGAGCATTGATGACTATTTAAAGATGTTCAGAACCAAAAGCCATGTAGGCAATCAAGTTTATGGCATTTCAACACCACAATCAAGATTCAAAAGGCTCATAAAAGCATTCATCTATGAGCCAATGGAGACCTTCTATACCTATACTATGAATTTCAAGTTTCTCATTAATTAAGCATCACTGGATTTAACTAAAAGCAAGCTAGGCTAAGCATCTCAAGCCTCAACCACTTGGAAAGAAAAGTATAACTTTATTAAATTACCTTTAAACTTTTGACTTAAAAGACAATCATGAAACACGCAGGACATTATTGTGTTGATCTGACTTTTCAACCAAAAAATTGCAAAGCTAACACAATATTCGATTTCATTAATGTATTCCTATTGTACACAAAACAAAAATGGTTCCTTTCAAGCTTCAAAAACGCAACAATAGCATGCTTCTCAAAAAGTCAAGCCTTAAAGACAACCATTTTAACCTTGACGTCCCCACTTGACCCCAAACCATAAACATTACCATGTGCCACTGTCCTGATTTTCATGCAGTTAATAAAACAACAATTTACTCTCTAATTACGTAGTTAGGTTTGTGATCTTAGTAAACACTCTCCTAATTTTCATGCAGTTAATAAAACAACAATTTACTCTCTAATTACTTAGTTAGGTTTGTGATCTTAGTAAACAGCGCATTCAATTAAACCATTGACTTTGTGAAGCTTCCAAGCACCACAATCAAAATAATTAAATACAAATTTCAACTACCCCCAGCAGCTGGTACTTCAATGTTATTACAATGGTCCATTTACTGCATCACATGAGAAACGTGATCTTCTAAGCAAGCCTCACCCACTCTTACCAAAACACCCCTATTCAGACCAGGAACAAAACTTAAAACACTAGAGAAACACAAGGGCATCGTCGTAAGACTTCAAACTCAGCTATGGATGCCGAACTCACAAAAATACCAAGTCACAAAACTCAGTTTTTACGCGGCAAGTAAAAAGAGAAAAACTCCGGTCACCGGGCAATTAAAAAAATAAATCACAGTATTATGTCAACGCTAACAAAAGCAAAAACGAGAGGGAGAGAGGGGATGATTACTGGAGAAGAGTGGAGACTGAAGCTACGCGAGAGACGAGAACTGAACGAGGATGATGATGATATTGTTGGAAGTAGTGCAGGAGTAGCGGTGGCGAGGCGGGGATTTTCGGTGGTGGCAGTTGTGTGGTTGGTGGGGGACCTGGGGGTGGAGAGGAATGAGAGCTTTGACTTGAGTGATTTTTTGAGTTTGCGCCATGCGTTAGAGGCCATTGTGCCTGGTTCAGACAAAGGGCAAAAATGTTTAATAGGGAGGGAGGGAGGGAGAGAAAATGTTAGGTTTATTAGCATGAAAAAAAAGAAAAAAAAGGAAGGAAAAGATTGGAAGGACAAGAGATTTTCGCAAATCAAAAGGGATATTTTCATGGCAAAAGTCAAATTATTAATATACAACATTTAAAATAGTTTAATTTAGCTTTTTTCTTTCCTTTTATGTTACTCAAATAAAAATAATAATTTAAGAAGTCATTTTGTATTTTATATGGAATAAAAAAATTAGAAAAAGAAAGTTAAGATTTTCCTTTTATTTTATTGTTTTTCTCAAAAAAAAAAATACAAGAATGACTATTTATTTTGACAAAAATAATTTTAACATCTTATATAAATACTCTCTTAAAGACTCAAAATTAATAAATTAGAGCTATTTTGATAATATGTTTTTTTATTTTTCATACAGCTCTCCTTTGGAGT
>Ga0325405_1005638_pt1 | contig 12700 bp, 6 predicted proteins | sample PopdelMetagenome_21_FD_205663 | JGI IMG/M metagenome (GOLD analysis project Ga0325405, IMG submission 205663) | Populus deltoides microbial communities from Bellville, Georgia, United States - Xylem-Control-R2 | ecosystem: Host-associated > Plants > Phyllosphere > Stem > Wood/Secondary xylem...
GAAAGGGGGGGGGGGGTGAGGAGCGAGGTTTTTTTTTTTTTTTGGGTTTGAAGCTGAGAGAGGGAGGGGGAGGGGAAATTGAACAAGATTTTTTGAGAGAGAAAGAGAGAGCGAGACCAGTATTGATATGTACCTAAAAGGAATATAGCCAATGATTTGAGGACGGAAACGAGAACGCGTAATTGTGTTTCGCTCCCATTAGTTCCTTACAACACACACACACACACACACACACACACACACACACACAAGATCTTTAGGTTAGAGGTGAGCTAATTGATAAATAAAGATCTTATTTGTACATATAGAGATACAATACTACACATTTATCCGCGATATGTCATGGATCCATATTTTTTTTATAAAAATAAATAAGAGAACTCAGCTAGACAGGATATAGTTATTAACTTTTAGAGTCATATATTTATGTTTTTATATATTTTTATAATAATAATAAAATAAAAATTTAATTAATAATATATTTGGTTGAGAATAAATTTTAAACAGTTTTTGTACAAAGAACATATCAACAAACATGACATATTATGTTAAGAAATCAATCTGAAACTCTAAAAAGGAAGCAAAGTGAAAATTTAGAATAAATGTTCATTTTAATGCTTAAATGTAAATCTTTATATTTTACTTGATAGCATAATTAAAATGAACTCGCATGCTTCACTTTAAATGCATTATGGAATGCATTAAGGAATTGATAATAATTAGATAAAATCTAAGTTAGTTGGTTCTAAGAATTCACATGGTTTAAACTGTTAAATTTGAAATTTTGCATAAATATGTCGATCATTTTGAGTTATCAAATGAATTGGTTAACTGCTTATTCATTAATGATGAACACCTAGAAATTCTGCAGGAACTGGTCTATCAGGTGGCTTGACCAATCTGAACTGGTCGACCGTTTTAGCTATTAGTAGAAATGTAACAATTATAAACAATTAGTTTTTCTTTTATATATATATATATATATATATATTGCTTGTCTAGTTGCAAAATTAGGAAAAGAATATGAACATATATGATATACAAGTTTTCTAAAAGTAAAACAACATCAAAATCATCAATCATTGATCATACTCTAGTTTATGCTATTAAACCTTCATATTCTAGCATAAAGAGTATTCAATATCACTATCACTATACTTAAACACTTTCATATCTTATAAGTGTTATCTAGTAAGATATGAAGATATTAGAATTTCAAATTGTAATATCCATCTATTTAAAGAGTTTGCTGTGAAAACAAAATTATCATTATAAATATTTAAGAGTTGGGTAAAACTCTTGATATTGATGGGGGAATTTCACTAAAGAAAATTTTTTTAAAGATGGTATATCTTCAAGTAGAAAAAATCTTGAAAAGGGGTTTTCTTCAAGTGGTGTATAAAGTTACGTATGGATTCATTAAGTGAAATTGTACTTTTGAGCTTAGACTAGTGAATAAATACAATACTCAAGTACGGTGTGGTATTGAGGTATGGATGTAGGCTTGTCGAAATACGTTAAGATGACTTTGCAAATTCTCTTCCTTAACTTTTTACTTTAAGTACTTTAATTATGTTGTTGGTTATTGCATTTACCTGAAGTAATTTGTCTTAAGTGTAAAATTTAGTAATACACGTAATTTACCCCTCCTTCGTAGGTGTTAAGTTGTCTTAATTCTTAAACAATAATAGCATCGACTGAGTGCAATAAATTAATTTTATTTTAATTAGACAATAAAAGAATAAGCAATGATAGTAAACAGACAAATCTATGAAAGTACAAAATTGGATTGAAAATGGACAAAAAAAGGGCCCGAGTGAACCTGAGGTAGTGCGATTAACATGTACCTTAGGTAATAAGAGGCAACCAACCTGAGTTAACCCTCAAAACCCGTGGTCTAGTCTATAAGACTCGGATAACCCGACATAAAAAATTAAAGAAAATCACAAAGGCATTTTATAAATAAAAAAAACTAATATCAAATGATGAAATCGAAAACGAAAATAAGTAAAAAAAAGATGTTGACATGCGTTAACTTTTTAAACTCGTGACTCGAGTCATTAAATTGGAGGCATATTAATGGAAAAATGGCAAAGAATAGTCCCTAACAAATTAAACACTGGAGAGTGAAACATGGAAAAAATTAACTACACAAAAAGACCTAAAAAAATGGTGATTAAGAAAATAAGGGTAAAAAAAATAGAACAAAAAATTAGAGGATAACTAAAAAAATTCAATTGAAGAGTTAAATTGAAAAGAAAAATAAGTCCATAAAAAATAAGGACAAAATTTTAAAAAAAAAAGTAACACATCATAAATTTAGATTGAATGGTGAAATTGAAAACCAGTAAAACTTTTATAAAAAAAAGCTAAGGAAACAAATCAGAAAAAAAAATAAAGATCAAATTGAAAAAAAAAATAACAAGTTGGAATAAAATGACTAAACTAAAAAGAAATCAAACTTTTAAAAAGAGGGTGAAGGGCAAAAACAATATATTAAAAGAACAGGAACAAATTTTATTGATTAAAGGGTTAAATTAAAAAGAAAAATAATTCCAACAAAAAAAAATAAAATAATGATTACCAAATTGAAAAAAAATAACACACCGTAAACTTGGATTGAATGATGAAATTAAAAACCAATAAAACTTTTATAAAATGGCTAAAAAAAAATTAGAAATCAAAAGAACAAGAACCAAGTTGAAAACAATAATATGAAAAATTAGAATTGAATGACTAAATTGAAAAGATGTAAAAATTTTATGAAAAGACAAAAAATAAGCAATCAAAAAAAAAATGACCGAAGTAGAAATATCAAAAACAAAGAAGACCAATTTGCAATTTTTCAGGGAGGAGAGAGAAAAAAAGAATAAAGACCAAAATGAAATAAATAATATAATAAATTAGAATTGAAGAACTAAATTGAAAACAAAACCTTTATAAAGGACCAAGAAAAAAAATAAAAAATCAAAAGAAAAATGATTGAAGTAGAAATATCAAAAACAAAGAAAACCGATTTCCAATTTTTTGGAGAGGAGAGATAAAAAGAAGAAGAAAAAAAAGGCTCACTTGTGACAAACTGCTGAACCATCGCCGACATGTGTTGCATTAGGAGGAAGAGAAAGCGATGCCCGTGTCTCCCACATGTTGGCGAGCGCAGAGCACGTGCCAACAACTTTTTAAAATTTAATATTAGTTAATAGATCATAATTCCCTTTACAAAATAGTAAATAAAAAAAACAACTTGAAAAGACAAAATAACTCTCAACCAAAGGGTTTTTTTAAAACTTTATAAAACATTTAAGTAATCGAATTGTGTATTCAAAAATGAAAAACTGAAACTACCCTAAATGCCAGACATTTTTTTTGTCTTCAAGAGCATTTAGTATTTTTATTATTCATAAAAAATTAAAAGACATTATTACCTCCATTAGCTTTAAAATTTAATATTGGTAAAAAAAACCTTGTTGCCCTCAACAAAATAGTAAATAACAAAAAAACCACTTGAAAAGACAAAAATAACCTTTGACCAAAGGGTTTTTTTTTACTTTAAGGGGCATTTAAGTAATCTAACTATGCATTCAAAAATAAAAATAAATAAAACTACCCTGGAAGCTAGGAAAAAACAATTCTTATGGCTTTAATGATTGCAGGTTCGTAGAATTTAACGATTGCTTGTTAGGAACCTTTAAGTTCAATCTTTGTAGTAGACCAATATATTTTAATTGTTATCCAAATTTTGTTGTATTTTTTTTCCTAATAGGAACAATTTAAATGTGCCAACTCTTCAAATCAAAACTCATAACTACAAAATTCAAATTCAAAATAAATCTTTATCTCTTTATTTATTATAATTTTACTACCAAAGCCTTAAATTATAATTCAAAATGAGAAACTACTTTGGAAGACTAGCATTTCTAGGTCTAATGTTGTCATTACTAAATGCATAAAATGGAGTGAGGTTTCTCTTTCAACGAATTAACAAATGTCATTATAACTATATCTATTGAAAGTCAAAAGTTGAGTAATATGTATTATTCAACACAATGGTGGTCGAGTTAATATTACATTTGCTAGACACTTAATTAGCTCCAAGATAAAATAAAATCATGATTATAATGAAGACAAAAGGTCTAGAGTTTTTAATTCCATATCTAAAAGATAGTTTTATAAAATAGAATCATCCATTAGAACAATCACAACCCAAAATATTAACATTCAAGGAATAAATAATTCAACTTATATTCATTGGTCTTTTATGTTCAAACTGTTGCTCCTCCTGTAATAACGATCACAAAATACATCTCTTGTCGCTTTTCAGGTTGCTTTCCTAGAGATGGAACCTATAAATAGGAAACTTAACATACTCTAAAAGAATTTTGTTATTTATAAGGGATTTCTAAGAAAGGATTTTTATTCTTAAAAAACATATTTGAAAGAGAAAGTGGTTTTTCCAAAAGTTTTTAGAAATTAAAATTAAAACTTAAGAACAATATTATGAATTCATAAACACTTATGAATTTTATATAAATTTTTTGAATGGTTTGAATTTTATACTTTGAAAAATGATATAGACTATCCATTTTTAAAAGAAAATTAGGTCCAAACAAAAACTAAAAAAATAGAAAACTACTATAGGTTCTAAGATAGAAGCTATTCATCCTTCCTTTTTTGAGATTAAAATTAAATTTAAAGGAACTTCTTTAATTGAATCTCCTTTTAAATAAAAAGTGAGCACTTTATTTCTAGTGATATTAGAAAAGTTCTTGAGTAAAATAATTATACAAATAGGTTTTATAATCCTTAGAAGACCAATTAAACAATATTATGACCTCTTTGAGTCCTTTAGAAATTTATGTTTCAGAAACTCTAGTTGTTTTAAAATGAATTTTTAAATTGTATGAGATTTCATTAAAATTCTCCAAAGAAATTAAGAATCATCCTTTTGAATTAAAATTTGTGATAATTTCTGATTCGATTTAGTTTAGTAAAAATATCAATACCCTAGAAATTACATGTTTATATTTTGATGAAGAGGAATATGAAATCAATAACCTTATATAGAACCATCTTTTTTCTAAAATGTATTACTGAGTTTACAAATCTAAATATAATTTTAGAAGAAAAAATCATAATTGTCCAAAACAAATATAACTCTAATTATATCTATAAATGAGATTTAGATAAGTTAACTATGTAACGGCCCAAAAATCTCATTTACATTTAAAACACTTCATTTTTTCATAATCCTGAAAATAAACAAATATGTTTTTTACATAACTTATTTGACCCTTCTATCTTTATATACTAGTTGATATATTTAAGTCATTATTATTTTACTAGTCGTGCTTATCATCATGCAGGGACTATACCATTTCAATAATTTGTTAAGTTATTTAACAAAATTTTAACAGCATCTCTCCTATACGGGGTATTGCCCAAAAACTGACTTGTGTTAATTCTTGGATTACAATTATAATATTATCTCATTATATATTGTTCATTATTCAACAATAATTCATAGTGGCCTTCAGCTCACAGCCCATTAATACACATATGCAATCCCATTTGTTTTCACAAAATAACATTCTACATTAACCATATGGTATTTCATCACAACATAACTAGATGTTAAAAGAAAATAAAAAGTTAATTTACCAATCATACTACCTAGGAGTTAAAATTACTTAATTACAACTTTTCAAATATTTACATGCTAAAAAATTACTTCATTGCCTAGACTATCTATATGAAGTAATGAAGAAAAGATTATCAGAACACTACTAAAGAGGCGTACGCAAAGAACCTATGAAATATAAATAATTTTATGAAATGAGTATTACACAATTTATGATAATTAACACTTAGATAAAGTTTATTTACTACACATCATCACTATTTCTCTACTATATAGTATAATCATTTCAAGTTCATCATGTCACTAGGTTTACATGTACTTTGAATCCTTACCATTACGGTCAAATTCATTTCTCTTTCACCATCCCCGACGCAAAGGGCATTATTTTTAATTAGTGCAAGTGGGCATTATTTTTAATTCGTGCAAGTTTTTTACCTTGTAGGCAATATTTTCAATCAATATAATTGTATTATAATCAATCATTGTAATTATTCCCTCATTCTAAAGGCATTAAAATCCATCCTTACATCAATCCTAATATCCCACCCGAAAGCAATTTATTCTTGAAATTCCATTATTCTGTCTTGAAGGCAATTGATTCTTGGAATTTCATTATAATGCCCCGAAGGCAACTTATTATTGGAGTTCCATTATCTCGTCTTAGAGGCAATTTATTCTTTCAATATCAACTTTTCTTATTTTGATACTAAAAATTATATACACAAATCAGCAGCATTTTATCATTTAGAAAAAATAATGAATTTTAAGAGATAAATGTAAACCCTTACATGGAGCTCATGTGATGCTTGCTCCTGAGAGAACCAACATCACTCCAGATGAACCTCCTACAAAACCAAAGCATAAATAAGTCAACTATCATCTTTTCATCTAGGCCTTTTCATATATTAAGCAGCCATTTAAACATTTCTTTACATTTGTCATTATCATTTCTTTTCATGTTTCATTTACCTATAAGCATATATCCACTCCATTATTCTCTTCAAACAATCAAAACATCAACATTAATTTAACTTAATATAGTAAGTTTCCATCATTCTAATTTATCCCCAGTATAAACATTCTTTATAATCTGTATAACTCCTTAACCCAAACCAATCTTTTTTACTAACACCATTAAAATAATAATATCAACACAAGTGAGTTAAATTTCCAATCCCTGTATTTCTCAAGCCCATGGCCAGCCCTTGAACATAAAAAAACCCATATTTTATTTGAAATTTTCTTCCATTTTCATCCTTAACTACATTCTGATGAACTAACACTTTAGCTTAATCCTCATTAATCTTCTCTTGTGAAGTGTTATCACTCTTCTGAAAGTTATATTTATTGTAAAAGTGTAAGTAACACTTGAACCACTTGGGTAATTTTAATTGAGAGTCATTGAGTGAGAGGTTTAATCTTGATCCTTAAAAATGATTATGAAAGGTTTAAATCTTGATCTTTAAAAAAGATTGTGTAAGATTTTTTTAATATTATTAGTATAACCGGTAAGATCTCACCCGTCAAGAAGACCATGAGTTAATAGTTAATACTTGAATGAAGGTTCAAAGAGTGATATAGACAATTGACTGAACCACTATAAAAATTAATGTGTTTCTCTCTATCCTTATCTCTTCAAATTATGTTCTTTAATATTATAATTGGTGTTATTTTTTAAAGCATTAAATCGATGTTGTTTTTTTATTTTTTTCCTTAAAAATTCAAACTAAGTCGATGAATCACCATGTTGACCTAACAAGCTTATGTGTGTTTAATAATGAAAGTCTTAAAAAATAAAATAAAAACTAACATCAATTTAATTTATTTTTATAATAAAAGATTATGAGAATGATGATGTTTTGAGTTAACTCGAGTTAAACCAGGTTAACTCACTCAACTTGTAACCTATGTCATGGCCCTGGCCTAGTTTAATAACCTTTTTTTTTGAATTTATTTTTTATTTAATTAAATGATTATAAAAAGAGATATTTGCAAAAAAGATAACATATAAAGTTATTGAGGAGAAATGTATTTTTTTAATCTAAACTCTATTTCCTTATCTATGTATCTCTTTATTGTTTTAACAAAAGTATTTTTTTAATTATAAATACTATTTTTTAAAATAAAAATTTATCATGATCTCTAAGGTAAGTTTAAAAAATATTAAAATCATGTCTTAATATTTTTTTGTGAATGAAGAAAAAATTAATAAATGTGATAAAAACATGTCAAATATCTATATAAAAAAAAAGAACTGGAATTTGATTTTCATTAAATATTAAAATCATGTCTCAATATTTTGTGTGTGAATGAAGGAAATAAATTAATAAATATGATAAAAACATGTCAAATATCCATAAAAAATAATTTAAAGAATGGAAATTTGATTTTCATTAAATATTCATGAGAAAATTCTTATTTCTTATTTTTCCATATTAGGCACATAATAATTAAAAAATTGTAAACATTCCCTTAAGAATCTATCATATTATTTAAGAAACATAACAAAATTAAATAATAATATAAATATCATGTCAAAAAAAAATTTTATTGTGCATTTTAATAAAAATGAAAAAACAATCTTGGAAAAAAAACCCATTGAAAGGTGTCTTGGCCAAAAAGATAGGGCATGTGCACCTAGCCAGACAAGAAAAAAAAAGGCTAGCATGCGGAGGTTTGCAAGGCTAGGCCTGCACACCTCATCTTTTTATTTTCTTTTTGCACTAGGGCGAATAACATGTTGTATATCCTTTTATTTAAAAAAATATGGACACCCATTATGTGCTTGCCCAGATTCAACCACCGGAGAGGTGATCAAAAATTGAATTGGGGTGGTTTTTAGACCCAAATAATCATTTTAACATATTCTATCTAAAAATACCTAACAAACACTCTTAGAATTTTAATAGACTAATTTCTCAACTCAAAATATTTATAAATCAATTTAAAAACACAAAATTAAATAAAAATATCTCTCAGCCTTGATCTACTTTTTTATAGCAATATATAAGTGCAAAAACACTTCAGAGGCACTTCTCTTATTAAGAACATATTGACATCAAATCTGCCTTTTTGTTTCTAATGGCTTGTCAACTGATTATTTTTTTTCTCCTGTGTTGTTTTTCAATGACTTTCTCTCTCTCCTCTCTCAAATTTAATAACTTAAATGCGAACAAAATAAAGTTTTGAATCAAAATATAGAAATTCAAACCAAAGGGAAGATAAGTGAAAATTAAAAAAAAATGGGAAAACTTTTTTTAAAAGGCTCCTAAAGAACAAATGTAACAAAAGAAAAGTGTGCATTTTTGCCTAAGTCAATTTTGGTCTCCGCATTATTTATTTTTCTTAAGAAATAAAACCAAATTTTTATTTGTAAAATCAAGCATCAATTTAAAATCGAGATTTTTTTTCTACATCACAATAACCTTGAAAAAAGATAATCAAAACAAATTATCAATATCAATTTTCAATTAACACAACGTAAAAAAATGAAATAAAAAAATAAAAACTTTAAAATAACTAAAAAAAACATTATTTTAATCCATTATGATTTGCAAGGAGCTACAATGACTTCTCTAAATCTTTTGGGTTTCTTTTAATGTTATAATTTTCTTCAACTTTTTTTTTTTACCAACCGGGGATTAGATTGTGATTATGAGTATATAATATCCATCCCTCATGAACATGCTGTATATTCAATTGAAAATGACCCATAAACATAAATAAAGAGATTAATTAATAAAAAAATATAAGGAGAGAAGTGGATTAGTAGTTAGCTTGGATTGGTTCTGACATGGCAAAATAGTAAAATGCAAATGTACCTGAAAGCATGTGCTGTCTTAATGTCTTGGACCTTCAGGCAGCGGATTATCAATCAAATGGATTAGCTTGTTCCTTATTAACATGATTTCCCTTTCATGTGGGCTTAGACTGATTTGGATATCTGTTTTAAATTTCAATATTTAATGGGCCTCGAGCCCAACTTATTATTTTATTTTATTCATTGGGTTTGTATAGTGTTATCCGGCCTAAAGTCCATTTGACGATTACGGAGCATGTGGCAACGGTCCAACATGGTTGGGCCTAGGGCTCAGTTTTTTAATTTGAATTTTTTTTCTTGGGTGAGATTGACAGGGATGCGCGGGGCACCAAAAGCCCGACCTTTTAATTTATTTGTAATTCTTTTTATGGCATAATTTAATTGTGGGAAAAGAGGGAGCGGAGCGAGGGTCAACGGACCCTGAATTTTGTAATGATTAGGTTGAGGTCCCATATATCGAAACCTTCCACCAGGGACAAGGAAAAGAGAAGAGCCCGTTTCGCTCTGCGGCTGTGGCTGTGTTTTTTTTTAAAACGTAGTTGCAGCCGTTTGGTTATAAAGAAAAGTAGTTTATTATTCATTGGGTTCCACCTGTTTTTGCGTTGGAAACGCAGCATTTACAAAACAAGAATTACATGCTTTTTTTGTACTGTTCACGTAATTGCACAATTCAATGAACAGTGCAACTAACATGAACAGTGCAAAATGATGCACTGTTCATGAACAGTGCACTTTTCGTGCACTGTTCATGTTAAAAATAGTGGTGCACTGTTCACTTGCACTGGGATTTTTTTTTATTTTTTTTTAAGTGTGTTAAGTTTTTTTTTTGTTAATTTTTTTTAAAAAAACTAATTTAGAGTGAATTTTATACATAATAATATTTTATCTAATTTTATTACACGCTAAAAAATTATGGAAACTGTAGTTCTTGTCAGATAAATTTTGTACGTAATAGAATTGTAAATAGTTTAATAGAACAATAAATTTTTTTATATATAAAGTATGATTTATTTCATAATGTTACCGCAATAGTTAAATCCACAATATTTAAATTAAAAACCATCGATATTAATTTATATTTTTTTAAATTATTTTATACTCTCAATTTCAAAAACATTCTTAACCAAACACATTAAACTACTTTTTCTTCAACCTTAATTTCAATCACAGTTTTAACCAAACATCTATTTTTTCAAACCAACCACAACTAAAAGTACTTTTTATAAAACAACTTTTTTTAAATCACAACCACAACAGCTACCGCAATACCAAACACACTCGAAGTATTGATCCATTCCATTTGGACTCGATTCCAAAAGTCACGCAAGACATTTTAGATAGTGCTTGGAACGCTGGAAATGAAAAGTATTTATTGGAATGTATAATATTGGATAAATAATTGTCTTGTATTGTATTTTTTATTGAATAATTTATTTTATTTTATGTTTGGCAAATACTAGATAGGAATCGGCTAATCTGGTACCTAGATCTATTCAGACTTTAAAAAAATAAAGGAATAATTAATTCAACCTCACCTAGTTAAAAATTCAAGTTGACTTACAACTCAATCACCCTGGAATAAAATATGGGTAAAAGATTTATTAACTTTTTTGGAATTTTTTTAAGGTAAAAAATAGGTTGTTTTGGTTCTTTTCTCTTTCTCTCTCTTTTTTTTTTAAAAAATTGGCTTAATTAGAGTTGACCCTCCTGATCAACGGGTCGAGCGTTACCCTAGGTCCACGCTCGAGTCATATTTTAAAATCATAATAATAATTATTTTTATTTATATGTTGACTTGGATCAAACAAAGTTGACAATCCCGACCCGTGACCCACGCTTTGTCCTTTGTCAACCCTGATGTTGGTTTTTAAACTATGATAATAACTATTTTTATCCTTACATGGACCCGAGTCAACCCCTCCCTACCAGTGACATGGGCTTTGCTCCATGTCAACCATAAGTTGGATTTTAAAACTATAATAATAATCATTTTTATTTTTACATTGTCTCAAGTCAACCCGGGTTGACCATTTCGACCCGTGACAGGGGTCTTGCCCTTGATCAACCTCCTAGTTGAGTTTTAAAACTATAATAATAACTATTTTTATGTTAATTCGGGTTAATGATCAACCTAATCCATGACCCAAGTCTAGTTTATAAACGATAATAATAATCATTTTTATCTTTACGTTAACTCGGATCAATGGTTAACCTAACTTGGGCTTTGCTCTTTAGTCAGATTTAAAAATTATAATAAAAATCATTTTTATCCTTATATTGACCCGAGTCAATAATCATCCTAGTCCGTGACCCGGACCTTGCTTTGAGTCGATCACCTGATTTATTTTTAAAACTATTATAATAATCATTTTTATTTTTACATTAACTCGATTCAAGTTAACTCTTATAAAAAGAATTAGATAAACTAATCCTGCCTTTTTTTTAGTAAGAATGATTATTTTATATACCAAACATAAATATACCAAATAACATTTTAAAAAATTATTTTATATATCCAATTTATCTTTCTTCAACGTACCAAACATAAATAGTAAATCCTCAATAAATGAACTCACCAGTATAATTAGATAAGTTGGACGATGAAGATATTACACTTGTATTTTTAATTTTCATGTATTGAACTTAATTTAAACTAGGATTTATGCTTAATTACAAGTAAGCGTAAGCTTATGAAATTTATAGAAAATGCCAAAAAAGCAGTTAAAAGCACGAAGAGAATTAAGAACAAAGATTACCTAGCATGATACGCACAAACTAAAGACTTGCTGAGCATTATTTTTGAACTTTGACGTGGCATCGAACTTATCATGTAGAGGAAAGAGGTGAGGACGAGATTCACATGCTTTCTTTAAGTATGCACCTTTAATCTAGCACTAAGATGAGAGGGACGGATGAAGAAAACAAAGCAAAGCCACAGAGACCTCAGCTTAAAAATCAGCATTTGAACATACAAAACAGTTTTTTTTTTTTTTTTAAAAAAAATATATATAGCAACGTATAGATTAAGCTAGTGTTTGAACGTGTTCCCAAATAAATTTTGAATTTTATTTTGTTTAAAATAGTTTTTTTATGTCTTCGAATTATTTTGATATGTTTATATTAAAAATAATTTTTAAAAAATAAAATAATTTTATTTTTATACATGATGTAAACAAAAATATTTTAACTAAAATTTCAAATAATATTTAAAAACAAAAACTATAAGGGGATTGAAGAGGAGA
>Ga0325405_1005640_pt1 | contig 12697 bp, 11 predicted proteins | sample PopdelMetagenome_21_FD_205663 | JGI IMG/M metagenome (GOLD analysis project Ga0325405, IMG submission 205663) | Populus deltoides microbial communities from Bellville, Georgia, United States - Xylem-Control-R2 | ecosystem: Host-associated > Plants > Phyllosphere > Stem > Wood/Secondary xylem...
CCTTTTATATAAGTTTATTTTTTCAATTTCACCCTTCGATTCAAGTTTATTTTGTGTTATTTGTTTTAAAATTTGGTCTTTAATTTTTTTTGCTGGAATTATTTTGCTCTTCAATTTAACTCTCCAAACAAAAATTTGTGTCCTTTTTTCTTTTAATTTCTTTTTTTCATTCTTTGCCTTTATGTATAGGTGTTTTTTATTTTCGATTTAATACTTCAATTTTAATTTTTAATATATTTCTGTTTTTTATTTAGTCTTTATTTTTTTGGATTTTTTTCTTTAACTCTTCTATAAAATTTTTATTGGTTTTTAATTTCACATTTTAAACCAAGTTTATATTTGTGTTATTTTTTTTTAATTTTTCCTCATTCTTTTATTTTATTTTTTTAGTTATTTTTCTTTTCAATTTAACCCTTAAATCAAAAAAATTTAGTTGCCCTCTATTTTTTTTAATAATTTTCCCCTCATTATTTTAATAATTATTTTTTTATTTTAGATCTTTTTGTGTAGTTAATTTTTTTTCCATTATGTTCTTTATTATTTGTTGACTTGACCTAATTTTCTTATCTTTTTTTTTTTATCCAATTTCATGCTCTCATTTTTTTTTAAGGTATCATAATATTTTTTTAAAGCAATTTGTTTGGTTAATATCACTGTTTTTTAAATTTAATTAAAATAAAATTAATTTATTAATCTCAGTCAATATTATAACTCAAATTATTAATATTGTTTTTTGAAAAACAATTCAGACCCGCTCGTGACTAGTTACTACTGGGTACTCTTGGCGTGAAAACACCAACTTTAATGCATCCAGTCAATTTCTATGCCTCACAAGAATCAAAATGGGAAATATCTTTGTCAAAAGAGGATTGGGCACATGGCAAAAAAGACAAGCAGCGCCCACTGCATCTAACTCAACACAACAAGCTACAATTAAGAAGAGCACAATGGCACGGGCTGGATCACAGAAGTTGTCAGAACAGCCATTACCAAAAGCTTCCTCTCCCTTTCTCTCCTCTACTGATCTATCTCCAAAGGCAACAAAACATGTCCGCAAAAAGACCACCTAAACTAGCCCCTTCCATCTTCCTCTTCCTCCTTGTACTCCTACATGACCAAATCCATGCGAGTCCAATAAAAAGTGTTGTGGTATTAGTGATGGAAAATCGTTCTTTTGATCACATGCTAGGTTGGATGAAGAAAATCAACCCTGAAATCAATGGTGTTGATGGCACTCAATGGAATCCACTAAACATAACGGATCCAAATTCACCAAAATTCTTCTTCAATAACCAAGCTCAGTATGTTGACCCTGATCCTGGCCACTCTTTTCAAGCAATAAGGGAGCAGATATTTGGGTCTGAAGACACGTCCAAGAATCCTCCTCCCATGAACGGCTTTGCTCAACAGGCTTTCTCTATGGACCCATCAGCCAACATGTCCCGGGATGTGATGAACGGATTCGAGCCTGATATGCTAGCTGTTTACAGAGCACTTGTATCGGAATTTGCTGTCTTTGACAGGTACAGCCATTCCTTCTTGTCTGTCCAAATTTAACTAAGCTACGTGCTAACGATTCCATTTTTCAAACTAAACACTGATTTTCACTCTATCCACAATCATATAGAATGGATATATAATGCAATAATGTCATGATTAATCTCAGGACTGTACCAATGGCATATTCTAGATGGGATTTAACCATAAGAAAAAGCAGAGAGAAAAAAGATAACTCAACGGATGATTTTCGTCTCCAAATTAACCCACCTTCATCTTCTCTTTAGTTTCTACACATGCCATGTTGCAGTTAATTAGTAGGAAACAGATTTTTCTTTCTTTCTTTTGTAAAAAAAAAGGGAATTTTTTTTTTAATTATAGAAATCTATGTATGTTGCTTAATGGGCCTTTTATCTGTAACCCTCCATATAGTACTGGAAGGAGAACGTTCCTATAGCCAGTCTATCTATTCATCTACATCTATAATTTTTGTGGAAAAAAAAAAAAAAAACTGAAAGTATTAAATTAATTCGTCGACTATGAAATACCCACTTAGCTATAATTTTGCAAGTACATGTAAAAAAGCACATGCAATGTCCAATTATCAACAACCATTCTGGTACTGGCAGGTGGTTTGCTTCGGTTCCATCATCTACACAGCCCAACCGGTTATTTGTGCATTCAGGCACATCTGCCGGAGCCACCAGCAACATCCCGGCAATGCTCGCTAAGGGGTACCCTCAAAGAACAATTTTCGAAAACCTTGACGATGCTGGAATATCTTGGGGAATATACTACCAGAACATCCCGGCCACATTGTTTTATAGGAACCTAAGGAAGGTCAAGTACACCGCTAGATTCCATCCTTATGACTCGGCGTTTAAGAAGGATGCGGGAAAAGGCAAGCTTCCTGGTTATGTTGTGATTGAGCAGCGGTACACGGACTTGAAGACAGCCCCTGCCAATGATGATCATCCTTCCCATGATGTTTATCAAGGGCAAATGTTTGTCAAAGAGGTGCTCGCCATTTTTTGTTTTACATATATTTTGAACAGTCATTCACGTGCATGTAGGTGGTTCTATCAGTCTTTAACGTTTTTTTTTTAAAAATTTTTTTTACAAGAGCACCGTTATTGAAACTGTCCGAGTTTTTTTTCTTAAACATGTCTTCTCCCCCCTCCCCCCTCCCCTCTCAATCGCAAGAAACATTTTTGTAATTCTGGATATTGCAGGTGTACGAGACACTAAGGGCAAGTCCACAATGGAATGAGACACTGTTAGTAATCACATACGACGAGCATGGTGGGTTCTACGATCACGTGGCTACACCTGTAAATGGGGTCCCTAGTCCGGACGGGATTGTGGGACCAGCGCCTTTTTTTTTCAAGTTTGATAGACTAGGGGTTAGAGTTCCTTCTATCGTGGTCTCCCCGTGGATAAAGAAGGGCACCGGTAAGTAGCACATCGCTTTCAGAGGGAATTCCGGTATATATATATATATATATATATATATATATCCAAGAATATTACTTACTGTGGGCATTGATTCATAGCATTATCATATACGATTAAGGGCTAGCTTTGACTTAATTGTCACCCAGCCATACCTTCACGACTAACTGTTAGATTATGTGCAAAATAAACTAGCCTGTTTTACAGAGCTTTTTCATAGAAAAAGAGAAATAGGTGACCACCTGCTTCTTTTTGTGTTTTTCGCACTCGCCCATTGTCAGTGCGTGAAATGAAATCCTCGTGGATGACAACCATGCCAGCAAAAAAGTGACAAATGCCAATTTCTCACTTCTTTTCATCGACCAACGTACATGTCTTAATGTGAGGAGATTAATTATGTATGGAGAATCAAGATCTCGTGTGTGATTTTCTCAAATGGAAGGCAAGGCAAATTGTCGATATATAGCATCATCGTGTAATAATTCTGATGATAACTGACTGCAGGAGTGTTGACCTATCATGCTGGAAATGAGAAATTAACTAAAAATTGATGGATGTTACTTTGTCATGGTGGTGCAGTTGTCCATGGACCCAATGGGTCACCATTTCCAACGTCAGAATACGAGCACTCATCCATTCCTGCGACGGTGAAGAAGCTCTTCAACATGACCACTTTCTTGACAAAGAGGGATGAATGGGCGGGTACCTTTGAAGGCATCGTACAGACTCGGACTGAGCCTAGAACTGATTGCCCAGGTTAGCCACCTTAATTCGTTTTCCCGGCTTGGAATACGTGAGCTTTTTGCTAACGATTGTTCTTGTTCTCATCCCCTCTCCTGAATAGAGCGACTACCGATTCCAACTCGGATCAGGAAGAGTGAGCCCAATGAAGATGCCAAGCTTACCGAATTTCAGCAGGAGCTACTACAGCTTGCAGCTGTGCTAAAAGGAGAGGATACTTTAACGAGTTACCTTGAAAAGATAGGGAAGGAAATGACAGTCAAGCAAGGGAATGATTACATGGAGGATGCAGTGAAACGATTCTTGGAAGCAGGCCTTCATGCTACGAGGATGGGAGTTGATGAAGAACAAATTGTTCAAATGAGGCCCTCCCTCACTACAAGAACATCCAAACCATCAACCAATCAACCATGATAATCTTTGTTACATGCTTAGCAACATTAGCAATTGTATACACAGAAAAAAACATAAACAATTGTGAAACAAATAAAGGTTTCTCCATTTCTTGCTGTACTGATACTGTTTTATAACGAAATCAAGCTCAGCAATACTACAAGATCACAGAAAAAAAAATCCATTACCCTAATACATCCAGAAACATTTTAATGGATGTCGACAAATTAACAAAACACAATTGCATAGCAATATTCCAGGGCTCATGCATCGAGAGCTAATGCTTGCAGAACAAGAGCTCCATGTAGTTCACTTGAAACATGACAGCATGAGGATTCCGTAGATGAACCACTAGAACTTGCACCTCTACTACAGTCGGGCACACTGTTCTTGTTTAGATATATGCTTTTCGCTATCTCAGAGTAATGTCAGGGGGGAATCAGCAGGAACAATGGACTACATTAGTGGAAATTAGGCCTTTATTAACTAAAACAACAACAGGAAAGACGACCTCAGTTTACTGAAATGTCTTCAAACAGAAATAGTCGTACAAATGCCAATCAAATTAACCTGCCCGTTGACTTTCAGCCACGGTTAGCACAAGACAAACTTCACCATCGTTTCATAAACAGCAAAGAGTACTACAAACTGTGAAAGCAAGAAATTCCCAATTTACAGGTCTGAAACATTCAAAATTCAAAACTCAGCACTACTTCAAGTGTAGCAGATATGTGTACAAAAAGAATCCAGAGTCCTTCATGATCAATTCACGAAGTGTCACTAACCAAAGATCCCTCTGTTGTGAAGGCATTCCTATTTTCCTATACCACTCTTCTGTTATCTTGTAGATAGTATGGGTGAATCTCTCACGCAAGAGATTGCATTGAACCAAGGATCAATGAGCTTATGATCCAGATCTCAATCTCAGCCACTGTTTAATGAGTCCCAGCCAGGAATGTTAGCTGTAGCCTCATTAACCATCGTTACAAGTCTCACCTGCAGAGAATCATAATAAATGGATTATTAACTCCATGAGAAAGACAGAGAGAGAAAAAAAGTGCCTTCACTTCCATGGCATACTATGAGAATAAGGTAAAATGACTCATAAACCAGACAGGAATCATCATCTTAACTATCAGTTCCCATGGCATCAGTCACTACAAATAACAGAAAGTATCGCAGAACCCTTTACTTCACACCAGATAAGGATGTCATCAGAGACCAAGAATACTTGAACAACTCAATGCAGGTATGTTTTGGTTTCTTTTCACCTAGGATGCTAAGATCCATGTAATTTGGAATTTGGATGGAGACCAGATAAGGTTTTTGCTCTATACTATAAAACATAGACAGACAGTTTCACATTGCAAGTGATCAGGATGGCCAGCACGCCAAGTTGATATCTACACATGGTTTCATACAAACTATTGTTTTTATATAAAGAAATTTAATCCATGTATCATGTGAATATTATGGGCATCTTTTCAGGGGAAATCATACATGTACAACGCAGTGCCACAGTATCTACCCTTCATATTCCTTCTCTACAAGGTCTGCCTAAGATGGCAATTCTCTTGATCATCTTCAGTGTATGGGTAAAGCCTAATTGGCTTCTAATTCAAACATACTCCTCGAAAAGCAAGTTCATTATAGCAAGAAAACAAATTGTACAATAACAAAATGTGTTGTAGTTCCAGGCAGGCTTCATTTTAACATTTCCCTCTAAGCCCACTTATCAAACATGAATCTTCTGACATTCATATAATATGATTTCCCAAATGGTCTGAAAGATCTAGTTGTGAACATACCACACTTTCAGGAACTCCTGGTGGGGGCAGGGAAAGGTTCTTTGGTGGAGGACCACTGAGATAGGATCTCTTGTCAAACCGCCATTCTCCAATCTTTCCATATGTTAATTCTCCCTGGATAATAACAAATCATATTCAGCAAAATAAGAATCAAATACTGGTTGTCTAAGAAACAACTGGTGAACATTTGCAGGAAAAAACAAAGAAAAATAGAAGGTGAAGAATAACAGTTAAAACATCAAAATCAGAAAAGATAATTTTTTTTTTATTAACATGGGTGTCCAGGTCAGTTTGCACGCACCTCGACTAATCCACGGGCCCTGAAGTTAACGACCATGTAAGTCTCTAGTGACCATCATATTAGCAACCACATGGCTCGAATCTGAGACCACAGGGAGATTAAACCCTTTGGTCCCAAACTCTTACCACTGGGTCACTTACTAGATGGTTAATAAATATGAGAGAGAGAGAGAGAGAGAGATCCCTTCTTTTACCTTCATATTGTAGTCGCATCCATAAGTGTAGTGGATAATAAATCTCTTCCCAACTTCCAAATCCCATGGTGGCTGAAACATACATGGATATAGGCAATTCTGAATGAGTGACTTTAAGAAATAGAGAGATACAAGAAGCATTACCATAAACCACAGGTACCTGTAGCATAAAGTCTTCATGGAGTATATGCCGCACACCATGCAATGCTGATGCTACAGCATAGGCATACCTTAGATCAACAAAGATATGTGAGCAACATTGAATATATACCAACCATTCAAGATCTAAATTCTTTAGCAAAATAGAAAGAATCCTATCAAACATTACTCACATTTCAAGCACCCAACCAAATGCCTTATCAGTCTCTGGGTCATCTTTCATTCTTAGCGAAACATTCACCCATGTTGGTGAAATTTCCTCCAGCAGTGACTGTAAAGATAAAGTGTAGCTCACCAAATGTTAATAAGCAAAACTGTTTAGAGTTAAAGCAAATATCCCATCCCAATGGCTACAAGCAAAACTGTTTAGAGTTAAAGCAAATATCCCATCCCAATGGCTACAACAATAGTGAAATTTTGGCAAGGACAATGGCATGTCAATGATCAGCACTTCATGTGTTTCCAACTGAAATTTAAATTATATTCCCACAATAATGAGCTCTGATAACTAATATGGAAATGCATAAAATTCTCAGAAGTTCAAATGGTTTAAACAGGCTATAAATGAAATAAAAGGAGTACCTTTTTTATTATTACGGGAGAATTGCCGATTGGATCAACGTCGGTCACAGGACCCTTCTCCTCAGGATAAAACTTTCGAACAATTTTCTCGTGTTCAGTTGGTTTAATATAGAAAAATGGAAACCCTGCTGGATTATCTCCATGTGCCAAGTTAGGCAAAGGATTTGCAAATATGTGGTCAGGTTCTGCCATTAGAATGTATCTGTATCAATCACAAAATGCTTCTGTATCAATCATACAATCACTAAATTTCAGATGTCATAACGAAAGGGCAGGTGTAAAAAGGAAACTGTGAACCATAGCTTTAAAAACTTACTCTTCCTCAATAGTTGCTTTTTCCAGCCATTGCACAAAAGCCCACGGTCTATTTAAGACAATATAGCCCTGGATAGAGCATGAAATGGCTATATGAGCAAATTATGCAATTAACTAATTATTGATAATTTGATAGAAGCAAACCATGAGTATTGACTGCTTTTGTACTAATATCAGGAAGAGCCACAGATTTGGTATGGGAAACACATTAAATGTCTGCATCATTATTGATAGAAATCAATCTAAAACCAAGATGCTTGAGAAATGTCAAGATTTCTCATAGCCCCAGAAATAATTGAGTAAAATGAAAATTGAACCTGTATAGTTCATGTTATTGATGAAACACAATACTTCCAGGATCCCTCATCAATTCACCAGGAACACTTTTAAATTAACAAGGTAAGAATGTGTAAACAAGCCAAGGAGAAGAATAAAAAATGACCAAGAGGCATTTCCTAAAGCAAATTCAAGGTCGCAATAATTTTAACTTTGAAATCAATATGTAACAGAATAAAAGCTGAGAAATAAATATAAGCAACGGCGGCAAAAGCAAAAATAAAAAATTCTTACTCGATCTAAGCCCTCCGGAAGAGGATCAACAACAAAACTAGGAATCTCGTCCATCAAATGATCACCTTTTCCCGAATGCAACACTCGAGTAAACTTTCCCATGTCTGATCCTGGCATGTTTTTCATCTTCTTATACCAATAATACATAATCCGGCATTGCCATTGACTATAAGGAGCATCAGTAGCCGTAAGGGCAACATGGAATTTCAAATTCGACTTCCCTAATTTCCTCAAATTGGTTGGCATCCGTATTACAGGATCAGGAATCCCTGATCCAGCTCCTGAACTAGAATCCTTATATTGTATTACCAAAGTCAACAAGTTATACATCGCAAAGAAAAATCCTAGTGCCAAAAGCACCAAAAGCAATGGCGACGCTCGCCCCATATTTTTTCTCCCAATCATCTCGAACCCCCAATATACAAAAACTAAATTCCAACTCTCTTCACAATTCACAAAGCCAAACAGAACCTCAATTATGCTATCTACAATAGCATATAAATAGAAACCCAGATATTAACATTTAAACCACTCCAATTCACATCTCCAACACACAATTTCACCAACGAAAACCCCACTATCTTTTCAAAACATCAAATGGTTCGATCATAAAGCTAAATAAAAAGCCAAGAATCAATCTGCATTACAGTAACAATAAAGAAACGATGAGTCAATAATATAACACAAAAACAACTCAATTTCTCATCATCAAACCAAACTAAGACTTGAAACAGAAAAAAGAAAGAGCACAAATCTTAGTGTCAAGCACGTATAACAGCAATGCAAAAACAAGGCCCAGAAGTAAGAAAAAAAAATCATTAAAAATGAAAATCCATGCAAGAATCAGAATTCAAGTTCATAAAGACAACCAAAAACAAATACACAGATCTGATGAAGGGTCTTTCTTTATCTGTTTACCTGAATAAAGAGAAGAAAAAAACGTAGATTATGGGTTATGTCAACGCTTTGCTAAATGCAACATGAATGACGTGGAGAAGGCTCGGTTGACAAGTTGCAAAACTGAGAAAGTGGGAGGAAACTGAATGCTTAATAAATTATTCATTTTTAAGTTAAGAATAACTAAATAAATAGCGGTGTTTTCAATTTTAATACATATTAATTAGTTATTACAACCTGCAAATATGGGTGTTCTTAGGTGGAGGCTGATGTGGTGGTGGTGGTGGCTCGATTTAAGGATGCGGCGACCTTTTGCATTTAAGGATTTTGTTTTTGTTTTTGCTTCTAAACTTGTCCCATTCTTCTCTTAATTTTAATCTTGTTGTACAGCAAACCACGTAAAAGAAGGAGAAATTATTGGGAAAGGACAATCACCTCGCAGCCAGGACAAAGATAATGAGTTTTTAGACTAGGTTTTATTCTTATCTTTCAACAAAGGGTGAGGGCTTTCATCCTTTTAAAATAAATAAAAAAGAAAAAAAGTGTTTTAAGAATTGCAAGTCCATTATACTTTTGTGAGTGCAAATTTAGGCTTTTTTGTCGTTGTGGAAGATAGAATGAGTTGAAATTACAAACCTAATAGGGTATTTTTTTTTTTTTAATATTGAAGGGTGTTTAAGCGGTTGTTTTTTTATTTAAAATGTTTTTTATTAGAAAATTTTTTAAAATATATTTTTTAAAAAATTATTTTTATCATGAGCATATAAAAACCATTTAAAAATATATATAATTTTTTTTTCACCAAGCAAGTATGCAGTAAAAGCTAACACAGATCGAAAACGTTTTGCGAAAGGGTATGCTCTTTTATATCTCCATGAATCTAAAAATTTTTGCTTGTATTGTATTATTTGGTCCATATACTGGAACTGATAACATCCGAGATTATACACGAAAGATTCTTTTTTGACTCTCTCTTTAGCCTTATATCTCTTATCCCTAGGATGTCTTTCTCCTATTAGTTCAGCTATATATTTTGGAATCTTATTTAAAATAGGAGCATATAGATTGGTTCAAATAAATATGGAATTATTATCCCACGCCCATTCTATATTTTCTTCTTGGTTGATAATAGTAGGCGCAATACAAATAATTTATGTAGCTTCAGCATCTTTTGGTCAATTTTTTTTTTATAAAAAAGAATAGCCTATTCTTTTGTATATCACATGGGTTTTACAAGTATAGGAATTTGCTTTATAAGCGATATGGGACTCAACAAGGCCATTTTACAAATAATATCTCATGGATTTATTGGCGCTGCGCTTTTTTTCTTATCAGGAACAAGTTATGATAGGATACGTCTTGTTTATCTTGATGAAATGGGCGTACTGGCTACCCTCATGCCAAAATATTCAACCAGAGCTGGTCTTGTATAAGGAGCCAGATATTGTAGTGTAGCTGGGGAATCCGTCGTTTCGGCTGCCACAATAGTATATTCCATTGCTCGTCTTTCATGTAAAGTAGTTACTACCTGAGTTATTGAAGATGCTTTTTGACCAATAGCTACATAAAACATATATTATATTTTGCCCTTGTTGATTGAGAATCGTATCTATGGCTACTGCTGTTTTATCAATTTGCTTGTCCCCAATAATTAATTCTCGCTGATCACGTCGTATAGGGATCATTGAGTCAATAACAATAAGCCCTGTTTAAAGAGGCTCATATACGTAATGCCTTGAAATAATTCCTATAGCGGGAGATTCATTAACCGAGATTCAAAAAATGAAATTGCACCTCGACCATACAACTCATCATTCAATTCTTTCGAAGTCATTGGACCCTTTTCATCGGTCGAAAAGCTCCTCACTTCATCCACTCAGTTCCAAAGAGTAATTAGGACAAATTCATTCACGTTTTCATGTTCCAATTAAACACTTTTTTTTTTTTATTATTCTCAAAGGAGAAGATTCTTTTTTTTTACCAAACATATGCTGGTCCAATCATAATATTATAATACACTCAATATTAGGAATTGTAAAAAAAAAATTAGATTCTATAGAGCAATTCCGTTTATTCAATTCAAAGATCGATTAAAAAAAAATATTAATAAAGAATAAATCATGAACCTACATCAACCAAAGACTTATATTTCTATGCAATGATTTAGACTAAGAAATCCTTGCCGAACCTAAGTTTTTTGATACATAAAGTATTTTTGTTGGAATGTTGATACATAACTAATGGAATGTTTACAATATAATCATTCTCCTATAAAATAATCTTCTTCAATATCGATATAAATTATCTTTCCCTCGTGTTTGACTATAGCAGGAACCCCTGCATCTAGAGCCATGTTAATTGAGAATGTTCAACTGGGAGGTACTCAAATTGGGATAATAATTCCACATTTATTCAAACTAATAACAGAGAATTCTAGATCAATGTACAAAAAAAACTTAATTGTATGAACTAAAAACTCAACATTTCTATTACAAGAATTGAAAACCCTTACATGCACCCCCAAATGTTCTTGGAGAATTTTCAGCTGGACAATTAAAGAATCGAGTTTCATTTCGCAAAGTAATAAAAAAAGCTATTGAATAAATGGATTGTTTCTTGGTTCGTTTCGCCATCCTACCCTCATTAAGATTGATTCATCTGGTTTTAACCGATGCATTAGCTTTTCTTTTACAAGATATCCTGGATGCCCCTTTCTTCAAACTTCAAAAAAGGAGATGCATGTAATTACAGATATGATAGCTTTAGGTGCTCTTACTTTAGACGTACATGGATGATACACTCGATACAGCCAGCTTATAGGGATAGGGAGAGGGAGAGTTAAAAAGGCATAACATAGCTTTCAGGGAAACTCCTTAACACAGGAGTATTGGAAATGGAAATACAGATCAAATACCTTCTGAGGCGGTGCTCTCTACATACAGTACGGAGGGGAAGCGGGAAGAGAAGAAGGGCTAATTAGAATATGCAATAACGCTTAGCTCCTCCTCAACTCAGCCATACAAGCCTTTCTAGTTATCCTATACCTTATGTGCTTAGTTACACGACTTCAACTCTGGGCGTCCCCCTTCACCAACTATCCTTCTTTCCACGGGCAGGCAGGCTAAGCTGACTAGCTGCCGTCGCTTTCAGATTCAAGGAAATTTTAACATAATATACATGAACAATCAATATTTGGAATGAAGTATTTAGAGAAGAGAAATAATGCTCCAAGAACTGTGCAGATGAGTGAATTTCCTGGAGTAAAGTCAGGAGAGACTGCACTTGGGAAAAACACTAGAGAACTAGCCATCAGGACAATAAGCCACACCACAAATGCGAAGAATGTGAAGGCAGCAATGGATGGATTAAGTCCCACAATCAAGTACACAGGGACGGCGAAAAGAATAGCTACTGTGAACAAGAAAGGCAGAAATACGATGTTGTTGGCAATCATGTAGGGGGATATATTATAGGTTCCTCTTGAAGATTCTTTCATCAGAACACGCCGCTTCTGAAGGTATATGGGAAGAGCTTCCACTGTCGAAGAAAGGAGAAAACTAATACTAAATGCAAAGAGGCCTAATCGCTCAGCAACTCCCCCTTCATCCTCCCCACTTTGACATAAACATTGCTTAACCCAAAGCCTTTAAACATGGCTTGCGTAGTTCTTGCCAAGAATAACTGCTTTGTTCTATAAATGATCTTCCTAGATCTTGATCAGAGAAACATGATTTCAGACAAATTGAAGAAGGAACAGAAGCTTGAATATTTGCTATCAATACCTTGTTG
>Ga0325405_1005641_pt1 | contig 12697 bp, 5 predicted proteins | sample PopdelMetagenome_21_FD_205663 | JGI IMG/M metagenome (GOLD analysis project Ga0325405, IMG submission 205663) | Populus deltoides microbial communities from Bellville, Georgia, United States - Xylem-Control-R2 | ecosystem: Host-associated > Plants > Phyllosphere > Stem > Wood/Secondary xylem...
ATCAACCCGGGGTTTCTCGGGTTAAAAAAGCACGCGTAAAGTCGCTGATTGTTAGGAGCAGATTTGAAAGGAAGGCGGCTGCATTAGGCATTGATTGAGGTTCACTGTTGCAGACTTGGAAATAAAGCGATCGACCACAGCAAATTGTTTCAGAATCTTCCCAGAGTTGCTACCATGTCACTGTCCCATGCATATCGACAGTCCAAATAATTGAGAGAGCAGTCAGCAAGGAGTCGTTTCTCTCTTGAATGCTCGCAATTCTCAGCGGTCCTTCTTCTCTGATTACTATACTCACAGCCATTCAAGTTTTTCATAGGCTAAAGTTAAAAACCTCCCCCTGCAATTATACAGAGGGTAGGGTTCTATTCACGAACAGTCTCAACAATCATTAATTATGACAAGTCGTTGTTTTGCATCTGACCCAGCTCGAGCTAGCGTGAAAACAATACTGTTCTTGTTATCTTTGTTTTTTTAGTTCTAGCTTTATTTTAGAAGAAAAAAAAATAACTATTGATTTAGTATTTCTAAATCGTTTTAAAATGTATTGGTGTATAAAATAAAATTTAAAGAATAAAAAATTATTTTAATATATTTATAAATAAAAATATATTTTAAAAAGTAACATTTATTATCGTATATCAACTCTTTTTTACGTGTTTTCATTCAAATAGACTAATTTAGAGCTCTGTCAAGATGGGTATAATTTTCAATGTGCAATGAAGGAAAAATATTTCCATATCATATGGCTAAAACTTAAAGGCAAGGATTTTATTTGATGTATTGGATTTTAGATATAATTGTATTACAAATCTTGCTTTATAAAAATTAAAATAATATGTTTTTTTATTTATTTTACATGTAAAAATTCATTTCATATTAATTTTAATAAAAAAATATTTTTTAAAAAATATAATTAAAAATATTTTTATTAAATCATTTTTTTCCTTGATGTTAAAAGACATTACTGCAAAAATCCCATCAATGCACTGGAGCTCATCGTTGAAAGAATTGGCTATCTTATTAAATGCTGACACGAGAAACAAAGACAAAACTGTAATAAACTAAGAGAGTATTTGTAAGTTGCTTTTTAAATTTTATTTATTTAAAAATATATTTTTTTATTTTTTAAAATTTATTTTTAACATCATCATCTCTAATTAATTTTAATATATATATATATATAATTAAGTAAATTTTTTTTCATGAAATACTATTTAAAACCGAAAACATCGTTATGAAATAAATGATAATTTTGTTTTTACATAAATTAACTGAAGATACAGTTGTGTTAAGTCTAAAAACTGACCCAGAAAAGAATTTGTGATACTGAATTATCATATCAATTTATAATTTATAGATTATTGAATTAATTATTTTTATTAAAACAACTTTGTTTTATTCAAAAAAAACATAAATTCATTATTACGGTTTAGCCCAAGTTTGATAAAATTACTACAAACTTATTCAAATCAACTGGGTTTTACCAAAAAAATTTAATTTAATTTAAAATCCAAAGTTTCATTAAAGTAATAGATTCCTTGAACAAACACACATCAAGTTGAATAATCATTGTTAAAACAAACAGAAATCATGGGCCGTCAGACAGTCCTTGAGATTCTCGTGGAACCCATGTAATGATCCGAGCAGAAAGAATTATTCCTTGTCTTTAATATGGGTTTGATTGTAGGAGGGATCGAAAGATGAAAATCTTGGTTACCGCCCCATGGTCACTCTTCTGCATAGGCCCCAACTTCTAATTCACAAGCAAAGTCTTTTTCCATCGACAGCCAGCCTATTCGGTGCAACAATTATTAGGCCCCATTCATTTATTCATAGTAGTTTTTTTAAACAAATAAATTTACTGGAAGTGAATTATTTTTTTTTTATGTTTAGTAATGTTATAAAAAATAAATTAAAAAAATACTTTTTAGTATTTTTCTATATCATCAAATACAAAATAACTTATTAATATTTTTTTTCAAGTTTATTAAAATAATGAGAAGTAAATCTAAAAATTTAAAAATTGAATGAGGATAAAATTGAAGATAAAAATTAATTTTATAAATTATTTTAAATAAAATAAATAAAAATTAAAATAATAGAGATCAAATCCAACAAATAAAAAAATTGAAAGATGATGCAATAAAAAATAATAATTATAATATCATAAATTATTTTAAATGAAATAAATAACAATGAAAAGAAGAAGGATCAAATTTAATAAATATAAAATTTTAATGAAAAAAATGATAAGAGAAAAGAAAATAAAGATCATAAAAATAAGGATCAAAGTTGATATAAAAATCAAATTAAATCAGATTCTAAGAGGTGAAGTTGAAAAAAAATCAAAAAAAAATATATAGCAATCAAAAGTTTGAGGACCAAAATTGATATAATTAGTAAATAGCATGATATTTTTGAATTTTTCACAACTTTAAAAAGTATTTTCAATCTAAAATTAAAAAAATACTTTTATAAAAACAGAGCTAAATTTTACTGAAAATATTTTTGATTTTCATCCTGCTGGACTCGTTTTCTTGTTTGAAGCGCCAGAGAGCACATTCTTTGATCTTTAACTCGAAGAAGTCCTGAACACGAAGGACACTTTCACGTAAATTTATTTAGCCTGTGTGACCCCTTGAAATTCGACTCTGGCCTCACCAACAAGGCCATCATCGTAAGCTAAGGCCTATAGCCCAGCAACTAACTTCCATGTCCATGACACCCAAAACTCACACACCAAAACCGCATTGCAGTACCCTTGTGCTCATGCAAATAGCTCCCATCACCAGATTAAGCTGGCACGCGTCACCCAATCAGGCACAATCTGCAGGCATGCCCACCCCTTGAACCTGCTTCATAGCTCCTAGAAGCTAAAGGTAAAATTTCTATATATAGCTTTAGCCTTCAGGCCACTACCACTACCAACAAATACTCAGACTATTACCAGTGAGCTTGCAATAAAAGAGAGGCTACTAGACAGTAGACACTGTACCAGATTTTCATCTTCTTTTTTTTATTCTTTTCTGTCTTCCTCATCCGTGTTGTTTTTCTAAGAGCAAGGTTGGTTCTTTGTCAAGGTGCAGTTGATTTTTGAGTGACAGGAGGTATGGAGAGACAACATGTGGTGTCTTGGCTTCTCATCCTCTTAGGACTCGGCCTTTGTAGTTATGTGCTCGCTGAAGCAAAGAAAGAAGGGAGATTATTGAGGGGCAGAAGTTTTATGGACCATGAGGTGAAACGTGTACTCGGAGTGAAGGCTGGATATCGGGTGTCTTCTGGTGGTTACGGTGCAGGTTCAGGCAGTGGTTATGGACAAGGGGGTGGACGAGGCGATGGTAGTGATAAGGGCTATGGGCCGGGTATTGGAGGTGGGGGCTACGGCAGTGGCGGTGGCAGTGGAGGTGGCGGTGGAGGTGGCGGTGGAGGTGGGAATGGTATGGGCCAAGGTGGTGGGTTTGGTGGCGGCTTTGGAGGTGGGTCTGGTTCGAGTGGTAATGGTGGAGGAAATGGGTATGGCTCGGGTTATGGTGGAGGCATAGGTGGTGGGGGAGGCGGGGGATACGATCACAACAATGTCCATATCACAGGATCTGGGTCAGAAAACCAATCTTGATATGGCGATGAGAACCCCTATGTTTCACCAATGAAGAATTACTAATTTCCCTAGTGTCTTTAAGCAGAGGATAAGGATGAAACCTCCATAGTAGCTTTTTATGCATTCTCTATCTTAGTGAGTTAGTCAATGTTTAGCAGCATGCTCTAATAAATTGCAATCGTTATCAGTATCCAGTGCTAGGGTCATCCATTGCCACCACAAATAAATGCGATAAAACAGTAAATATGGAAGCCGTCCCTAACAATTGAAACGAAATCTAACTTATTTATGCACTTCCAATACGGAAAATTAAAATCTGAGAGCCCTTGGAACAATTCTGGTGGACCCAAATGGCCATGCCAGCAACCATGAAATTCTTGCAAATTGTTTTTCTGATCCATATTTCTATACTTACAAGGGCTGTACACCCAAAAAATGCCCTTACCTCGGTTGACCATGTCTAAACTCCAAGTGAATGATATCCACCCTGTCTCTCTAAATCCCAATCAACATCAAGGGATGCCCCATATTATTGGAGTTTACTGCTAAGGAAGAAAAAGGAGAGTTCTTACCAAAAGAAATAGAGAGACTATAGACAACTACTTTCCCTCTCAACAATTCCAAACGTGAGGAGCACTTCAATTGCATGTGAATTTATTCTCGATAAGTATTTGGCAAAAATAGCATAATTAGTGCAAAACTCTTAGCACATTCCTTTCACGTAATGCCAACATCGCTTCATATATTCTCATGGATTAGAATAAAGAGTCAAGCAAAGGACCACAAAGACTGGCACAAGCATCGAGTCTTAACCATGCCTCGGAAAGAATGGTGCATAAACATCATATTATAATTCAATGATTCCAACCAGCAGGGTATATATACAAATGCATCAATGCACAACGCATAAATGTTATTAGTATCACACAATGCATAGTTCACTTCTAGGGACATATAAATAATAGTATAAACAGGCAAGAACCTTACATACTTGAAACAGATTATACTTGGCAACAGTAATCAGTCTTGTTTGTGGTCAAGCCAAAGGAGAAGGGCTCCATGGTTATCTCAAGCAGCAGGGCAATGCTTGTCATTCTTTGGCCTGAAAAATTTCATGTTAAATAGGTTATGTGCAGCCCTAATTGGCTTGCATGTTGAAATCATTGCAAGCATGACCCTTCCATAAGAAAGAAATGAGTGGCCAGACTACATGAAAATTCACTAGAGCAGTGCTCGGGAATATGACCCAAGTCATGGATGGCAGATTCCTCATAGATTGTCACTGGTGATTGTCTAGTTACAGATGACAGGTAAATAAGAAAATAAGTGGCAGAATCAATAAACTTTTCACATAAGAATGTGGTGGTGCAAGAAATGATGATCATCCACCCATTTTCCTTAAAATTTTCTTCGTTACATTTATGGCGTGATGCCTGTGGTTTCTTTTTCAACAATAAAAAACTATTCTTTAAAGGGATCTGATTTTCTTGAAAAGGGATTTCTTCCCAGCCTCATTTGAGGAAAACACCCTCTACAACATTCCAAGAGGTAATTAAGGATTATTCAAAATAGACAGAAACCACTGGCCTTTTTTTTTTTTTTGTTTTGGTGGAGAACTTTAAGTCAAAAACCTAAGATCACAACTCAAACTCCCATACCCGACCACCTGAGCTACCCATGCCAGGGGGCAACCCAGGGGAAATTTTAGTTACTATAACGCTGGTGCTTGTTTTCCAAGTGGTGGTTATAGATAAACCTTATAAATCAGACTACTGATAAATGACATCAAATAAAGATTTCTGTAAAATATTTTCTACCTTTCTGCTATGCAAAGCATGGAAACTACATTAATCATATTGTCCTATGAAACTAACAACTTTCTATTCAAAACTTTTCAGGAACCATCAAGTTCCTGCAACAGCTTAGGAGAATAAGGCATGTGGAAGAGAAAGCAATATGCATGAATTAACAATTTGTAACCTGCTATCCAGGTTTGAGCCCCCTGTCGGATCGCCTTCTTCAGCAACAGGCTTCGGTTCTGGATTCCTACATGTCCTACATATGAGAATAGTGATAGTATCATAACATAATAATAAGCTAATGAAAAGACAGAAACGAGACTAAAAAATAAAGGATTGAAGGGGGAAATAGCCAAACATTCAGGACATACATTTCATCTGTAAAATTTGGTTGACGGGATGATAATGTACTTAAATCTGGAGTCACAGCAACAAGATTTTCCACTTCAGATGATCCTGGTTTATTGTCTCCCTGTAAAACGAAATTAACCAGAGATTGTTCAAAGTCATTACAGGAAACACAAGTGCTCTACGCTGCAGTGGAAAATACCTACACTAGGTTTTTCTTCCATCCACCCTGGTGCTCTCTCCAACACAAGGGCAATATACTGCTCCATAGCCGCCTCTGGACTCATGTTTCCCAGCCTTTGCCAAGCATTCCTTGCACAACGTAACCAGTGCCCTCGATCACTCATACATAGCAGCTGTCAACCCTGTTATTGTAACTAACTATCAAACTATACCGTGCAATTTTTTGGTATAGGCAGCCCCTAAGGTGTTGTTCTGTGCTTTCATTTTCTTTTTCTTAGGTGTACAATCCCTCTAGCACAAGATTATATGGCTGATGGCTGCCATAATCTTGTAATTTGTTTGATAAGCTTTCTGGCTTTTTGGCTATTTCCAAACAATTGAATCAATACCAGTAAAAAATCTAGGGTGGAGGAAAAGGAAAAGGACTTCGACCAAACCAATCGTGAAAAGGTTGGAGCGGCAAGAGCAACAACTCTAAGTTTCCAAATAAAGACAATAGGATCATCGTGTTTTTTTCTACAAGAAAGTACTATGGTAGACCTAAGCATGGCGGGAAACTGACCAAATGACCATATAAACATCATTTATAGTAGTACTACCTGTCCAGACGTGGATTTCTAACGATTTCCATGTGTTCGTATTCTGATTTTCTTTTTCTTTTTCTTTTTTTCTAAATAAAAGACTCTAACCTTGTTTGACATCCATTAATTCTTGATCCACATGCCGTGAATCTTCACTTTGTGTATCACTAAACCATATTCTCTCACCCAAGACTATCTTATCCTATCCTCTGACAAACTTAAAACCCCTAATGGAAAACGTTTATCTGCTCTCATTCGACAATTTAACAAACAGTAAGAGAATTGAATACAGAGAAAAAAAAAGAGTAAAGCAGAGACATTATGTTAATTTAGGAAAATTTAATACCACTTAGCACGAGCAGAAACCTTGAGAGCCATGGGAGGCTGCTCCCTGCAAGGCCCCTCAGTAGCAATCTTATGAAGTCCATACAACTCCATCTGCAAATCACTCCCTGCACTTGCCAATCTCTCATCTTTATTTCCTGACTCCTCAACAAACTTCGCTGCTTCTCCAAATATTTTCTCCAATTCACTCCTTTCTATCCCTTCCCAATCACCATCATCCTCGACCTCGTTAACTTCAATTTCTTCAATCCTCTCTTTTGAATCACTCCCAGCAACCCCAATCTCCTCGACAACGTTTAATTCAACGCCAATCGGTTCCTCTTCTCTGTTTTCTCTATTAGAACTAACCAGGTTTACTTGCTTGACGTCTTCATCGTAAAAGTCACCTTCTTTTAGCTTGTCTTCTTCCTCCTCTTCTTTTAAAACTGCCTCGATCAATTCTTGAACGTCAGTTTCACTTTCAAGTAGTATCTCGTCACGAGTTGCTGAATCTTTAGCGTGCTCGACAGAAGAAATTCCTGTAACAAATTCATAGACCTTTTCTGTTACTTGTTCAACAAACTCTGTTCTCATTTCGCTCTTAAGCCCCTCAACTTCCAATCTTTCACGATACCGTAACTCCTCCATCATCCCCTTTTCTTCTTCTTCACCGACAATCTCTGCTGCAGAAAAAGCTTCTCGATCAACATTTTGAGTTTGAGAATCTTCGTGGTGGCTAGAATCACCACTGGACATGGCCATAGCAACAAGTTTGGCTATGAGAAAGGAGAACAGAACAGCAATAACACCAGTCACAAACAGTTCTTTAACAAGCTCCATCTTCTTTTTATCAAAGCAAAGAGAAGAAGCAGCGAGAAGGGGAAGGTCTTTTGTTTTCGATGGGGGAAGTGGAGAAGACAGAAGTAATAAAGGGATCGAAACAGAAGAGACGGAGAGGGAAAGGATATTTGCAGGGAAGAGCAAAGCATATTCTGCATCTTTATTTTGCTTTTTGGTTAAGTTTATACGGTGATGTGGGTCCCAAATAGGCTAACACTATGCTGGGTGTCTAAAAAGTGCACAATCAACCGACTGGACCCATGGTGTTTGCCTTTCACAAGTGATTTTTAATTATTTTTTAAAAACAAATATCAATAAATATTTTTAGATTATTTCAGATGATTTTAATATATTTATCAAAATAAAATAAAATCTAAATTGATTATTTTGATATATTTTTAATTAAAAAATAATATTTTTTTATGTTTAGTATTATGTTAGCTTTTACAATTATAATTTAAATTTTAAAAAATATATATAAATTGTAGTTATTTTTATTCAAGATTAAAAAATAATTAAAGAGATTTATGTAAAAGTATCGTGAGTATAAATTAATAAATATTTTTAAATTTATAATTAAAACAAAATACAAACAGCACAGTATAAACAAACAAAACCTTAATAAAAATTTTGTTCATGGTTGTCAAAGTCGGTTTGAATATGTTTAGGATTCATGCTATTAGTTTGGTGGAATCAAATTGGATTTGCTTTGAACATTAATCCAGTTAAAATTAGGTAATTTATAACCCAAATGTTCCATGCCAAACTCTACTCAAACAAAGCCAAAACAAAAGGAATTATTGGTTTTAATTTAACTGTGTTTGAACTTTGAACTGGACATGTTATATCACCTAATTCTGATCAAGTCAGCATTTAGAATAATTCAAAATAAAATTTTGTCTAGATCGTGCTTCGAACAGCTAGATCACCGGATTGTTTCAGAATTTTTGCTAAATAAATTTCAGTCCAGATCATACTTCGAAGAGTTAGATCACCGGGCTGTTTCAAGATCTTCGCTTGCTCGAGACTCTGACCTCGCCGTGTGTGTTTTTGTTTTGTTTTACCACTTGCCATCACATTCTTGGAAAATCACTGTTCCACCTAACCAAAAGGTTCCTGAGGTGTATCTATAGACTATAGTTTTTTCTGTGTCTCTAATTTAATTCCTTTCAGATACGTTTGTAGAGGAAAATAAAGTTCGAAATCGATATAATTTTCCTACCACAAAGAAAAGGTACGCTTGCCAGCGTCTCCATAAATACATTCCTTTGAAAAATGGATTTAGAAATTTAGAATGGCACCAATTCTGTCAAATTTTCAAGAGTATCAGAACTAAGAACCCATTGTTTTGCAGTCCAGCTTGACGGGTCGGATTGCCGGGACCAGTCGGATTAATTTGGTGGAGAAACTCGATTTTTCAAGGAAAAAAAAAACATCTTAAGTTAACGAAAAATCCCAGATTTAAAAAAAAAAACAAAATCTTCCTAGAGTTTTTTTTTAAAAAAAAGAAGTTGGGTTTGATCCAATGAGCTCACCTGCCATGAGTCTTGGCCAGGTCGCCCTCGGAAAGACCGGCTCAGGACAAGCCATGCGTGGATCACGATTTTCTTTTATTCAACGTTGCTCGTGTTTTTTCTTTGAAAATCTTGTGATGCACTGGCGTGCTTATCTCAATCTATGTATGGGGCGGTGATGCCTGCAGGTAAAGGCATCCTCCTTTAATAATGAGGGTGGGTTGCAAAGAGGAAAAATAATAGAACGATGATGAGATAAGATAGGAGTGTGGGTCTTCGTTTCCCCTCGGACAACTATCCATAAATGATTCCATGGACGAAACCAGCCTAATTTCAAAGTATTGAATCTTCTCTCGAGTTGAAAAATCACTATAAATGAATCCCATTAATGCAAATAGTCAAGTGTATATATGTAAATTTCAACGAAACAAGCATAACCTCAAACCAGGGGAAAAAGGAAAGGAAAAAAAAAGAAAAGGAAAGAGAGGAAGATTAACTATCATGTTTGCTAAACTCCATTTGTTTTAATGAACCGATATAAAACTTTACTCGGGTTAGTTTTTTAATTAAATAAAATAATATATTAATCTAACCAGATTAGTTTAGGCTGAACGAGTTTCTAGTGATTCATATAATTAAATCGAACTTTAATTGAAATTGACCGGTTCAACACAAATAGATAAAAATATTATCATCTTAGTCAAGAATTAAACCGATGATCCAAATCCTTTCAAGGTGGTCTCTGGATTAAAGATAAACATCTAGTCAACTACCTAGCAACCGGGCTAGACTGACTGTATAGAGGGGAGTCAGGGTTGATGGTCCAGTGAAGACATGGGTCAGAGCCTAGTACTTTAGAACTTTTGGTTTGGACCAGAATTCCACCTTCAGGGGTGATAGGCTAGCTGTTCATTGGCAGTGCAGGACTGCGGCCCAAACCAGATTGGTTTTAGCCTGGCCTTCCCAGGGTATTAGGCTCTTGCATAGGTGTGCAGATTTCGACACCAGAGAGTGGCCGTGCCCATGTCAAAGGACTGGCGATGAACAGTTCCAATACCCAGTACAGCAGTCTTTAGTATTTGTATTTTGAAAGTATTTTTTTTAAAATGATTTTTATTTTTTTTATTTTAGATTAATATTTTTTTTTATGTTTTCAGTTCATTTAGATTAGTTGATGTTAAAAATAATTTTTTAAAAATAAAAAAATATTATTTTAATGTATTTTAAAATGAGAAACACTTTAAAAACAATCATTACTAATACCATACTTCTAAACATAAGGATGATGAATAGTGGCAATACCTAGTAAGCAGTGTTTATAATGATTGGGAATACGGTTAAAATTATATTTTTTTATTTAAAATTAATTTTTTTATATTTTTATATTATTTTAATATACTAATATAAAAAATATATTATTTTAATGTATTTCTAAAACCGCAACATTTACCGTAATTTAAATACCTTCAAAGTTGTCAGGGCTCCATTGGTTAATTAATATAGCAATACCTTTTGTAACAAGCATTGCCTTTACCATGGCATGACTTGTGATCGAAGCATGAAAGCATTCTCTTATGCAATGAGCATGGTAGTGGTGCAGTAATTTTGATTTTTAAACCAAATTTTTTGATTCACGTCTTTTTTTTTGTACTAGGTGACATGCCCGTGCGATGCCGCGGGCTTATAGCATGCTTGTGTATTATTGTGGATTTATGAAAAAAAAATCATATAAAAAAAACTGTTAGTATCCACAATATTTTAAAGAAAAAAACTACAAAGTTATATTCTCAACCATCTCAATATTAAAAAAAAAATCAACAAAAATAATTATAAAAAAAACAAAAAGAAAAGAAAAAAAGAAGATGACAATTTTGGAAGAAAAAAAAAGCAAAAACAAATAATAGAAAAATAGAAAAAAAAAACATGTGGGGGAAGTTAAAGCTAAATTTTCAACCAGCTCAATATTAAAATAATTTAAGAAAACACTATAGTAATCTATAGTGTTTTGTGATAAAATATACAATTATAATTCTCAACCAGCTCAATATTAAAAAAAATCAACAAAGATAATTTTGACAAATATAAAAAAAAATGAAAGGAAAAAAACATGCAGGGAAACACTATAACAATCTATAGTGTTTCATGAGAAAATCTACAGCTGTAATTCTTAACTAGCTCAATATTAAAAGCAATAAAAACGACAAAGACAATTTAAAAAAAACATAAAAAAAATCATATGGAAAAACACTGTAGCAATCAACGATGTTTTAAGAAAAAAAACCTAAATTGTCAACCAGCTCAATATGAAAAAAATAAATTTGACAAAAAAATATTTGGAAAAAAAACATCGATTAAAAAAACATGTGGGGAAACACTGTAGCAAGGCAAAAATCATGTGGGAAAACACTGTAGCAATTTACATTGTTTTAAATAACTACAAAGTTCAATTCTTAATCAGCTTAATATGAAAAAAAATTGACAAAGATAATTCTGAAAAAAAAATATTTAATAAAAAACCATGTAGAGAAACATTGTACCAATCTAGTGTTTTAAAGAAAAAAATTAAAAAACTAAATTCTCAATCAGCTCAATAGTAAAAAAATAAAATCAACAAAAATAATTATGAAAAAAATATATATATAAAGAAGAAAGACAATTTTGGGAAAAATTTTAAAAAATGACAAAACAAAATGTGAGGAAAGCTAAAGCTAAAGCTAAAGCTAAATTCTCAACCAACTCAATATTGAAAAAATAAATTCGACAAAGATAATTTTAAAAAAAAACATGTGGGGAAAACATTGCAGCCAAACAAATACCATGTAAAGAAAACATTGTAGCAATCCATAGTTTTTTTTTTTAAAGAGTTACAAAACTAAGTTCTCAACCAGCTCAATATATAAAAAAAACCAACAAAAACTATTTTAAAAAAAAAGAAGAGGTCAATTTTGGGTAAAAAAATGAAAAAAAATGTAAAAAAAAGGAAACAAAAGCGAACAAAAAAAAACACGTGGGGAAAGCTATAGTGTTTTAAAGAAAAAAACTAAAAAACTAAATTTTCAATCAGCTCAATAGTAAAAAAATAAAATCAACAAAAAGAATTTTGAAAAAAACAAAACAAAACAAAACAAAATGTGAAAAATGACAATTTTGGAGAAAAAGAAAAACGAATAAAATAAAAAAAAACATGTGGGGAAAGCTAAAGTTAGATTATCAGCCAGCTCAATATTAAAAAAATAAATTCAATAAAGATAATTTTTAAAAAAAGTATGTGAGGAAACATTGCATCAAAACAAAACTATATAGTGGAAACTGTGAAAACCCGCTAAATTATAATATGAGTAAAATAAATAAAGTACCGAATAGATTAAATAAAAGGATTCCAAGTATTGTAATTGGATACAATAGTATAAAATATAAGATGTTAAGGTGAGAATTAAGTAAAAAGAAGAGTTGAGTGGCAAAAATAGAAATGAGAAGAAATGAGGGCCAATGTGTAAATAAGTAAAAGTT
>Ga0325405_1005642_pt1 | contig 12696 bp, 7 predicted proteins | sample PopdelMetagenome_21_FD_205663 | JGI IMG/M metagenome (GOLD analysis project Ga0325405, IMG submission 205663) | Populus deltoides microbial communities from Bellville, Georgia, United States - Xylem-Control-R2 | ecosystem: Host-associated > Plants > Phyllosphere > Stem > Wood/Secondary xylem...
GATTAGATAAAAATAATAATTAAATGATATTGTAAGTAAATTGTATAGAATATTTTATAAAATAAAAATAATTTACAGTAAATAAACTAAATTTAAAAATTAATTATAAAATATTTTTTATTAACTAATTTGACTGTAAAATATTAAAAGAAAAAACAAATACTTTACTGTAAATTATGAACATGGAAAAATTTGGAAAACATTTTGCAAAACAAAGGGACCTTAACTGACAAATATTTTACTTCCCATTGTGCTTATTGGCCGTCGCTTACTGCTATAACTGCCATCTACACCGATGCTCATCATCAAGCAAATCAGAACCATTAAATCAAACAGAATCTGTAATTCCAAGTTGATTCAAATAGAGCCTGTCTCTTCTAGTTTGCAGAGCAGAATCCAAAGAGCGAACGCCTAACATTGCACACCCAGAGCCGAGCCATAGGAAAACTTCGCTTTCTAACGGCCTGGCATATGCTTTCAAGTGACATTTTCTTATACTCGACAAAATATTCCATAACCATTGCCCCTCGAGCGAAAGAGAGTGAAATAGATTTCCAAAACTTTATCAAGGAAAGGAAGCTATGTTGGTATACAACAATACCATTTACTAATCATCCTCATCATCACTGTCATAGTTCTGGAATAGGGATTGTAGCCCAGTGCTTGTATAATTGCCTTTACTCTCCTCCACTTGTTTATTCTCCACGGGCTTATTACTGTCAGAAGATGCAACTGGTTTCTTTATCACAGATATCCTGATCATTGGGGATCCGACACTGGGTTTACTATCATTCTGAGTCCCTGAACCGCTTGAATTTTCTGTTGACAACCAAAGAACATGAATGTCAGACTCACCTAGGATTTCATAATAACAGATGAATGTAACAAGTAAAACAAAAGGTAACAATCCTAAGCTGAAAATTATGATCTTGGTGATGTGTAGGAAATCAATTTTTCTGACATAAATGTTTCTAAATACACTAGCATTTGAAGGATATTCTTTTACATAGAGCATTAATAACTTCTATTTGGGACACCAACACACGTTTTTTCTGAATACATTAGACCTGTCATGCAGACCACCAGAAAGGCAGTGAAACATTTTGAATATTAAAATATACTTTTTTGCAGGAGATGTTCCATATTTAGCAGAAATACACTGAACATTTAGCCACAGAAGTGTGTTTGAGAATATTCTAGCTATCTATGCTGTTCTTGCCTCATAGTCGTCACATTATTCAAACATCATAGTCAATCTATCGATATTGACAAATGAATAGCTCCATTCAATGTCAACAAGGAGCTTATGTATAACTCATCTTTTCATTCCCTGCTTCTAATTATGAACTCTAATCTAACTGCACTTCAAGAATTTTAGTTCTGTAAAAATTAAGGAAGGAAAAGGTAAAAGACAGATATAGAGTACCTTTGTTATTTGAGCTATCTGAAACACTAGCTTTTGTTAATGAATCTGTTGGTTTACTTGAAACTTCATCAGCAACTTTCCTCTTCTGCAATGCATGCAGGCAAAAGTTCAAGTTAAGGAACCATTTAATCTCCACATAAAGCCATAAATTGCTATATTGGAAGTTGAATACATTGCAAATGAAAAGGAAGAGAAAGAAGGGCAAATATAAATGGTTCAATTATGCTCATGATGAGTGCAGTAGATGAAATACTTTATAAAATTGACAAAGTTGATGCATCCAGACACAATGCTTGAAGAATGTAAGAGGTCACACAGACAGACTGTATTTCTGATAAATATGCATCCAGGTAAACTGCTCCTCGTGCCTAAATGAATAAGGAGTCGCTTAATTAGTATACTCCAAAAAGTCATTACCATAACACTTTCTCTGAACTGGAATTGTAGAGATGGAAAGGTTGGAAAGTGGGGCAGTAAATGGAGGAATAAAGCTTTTTTTTTAATTTTGTTTTTTTGGTAGAGTGAAAAAGTGCAACGATGGAAGATAATTGTAGGAATATTAATATTTTCACAAGTATGGGCATGGTTGCGAAATATTCATATATGCTCTATATCACCCCTTATTAATACTCTTGACCCACCTGTCATAAATATGCTTCCCTCCTGCTATCTGTCTTTGCAGTTGTAGGTTCAGCTATGGCTATATGATCAAAATTCAGGACCAGTGAGCCAAAAGTACAAGATTTAATACATACACTTTCGCATCCCTTTATCTATCTGAGTTCTAAACTAAAAACTCAATCCAAGAAAAGTTGATTTCAGTAGGAGGGATAGATTCTTGAAGTTTGGACCTAATTAATTGAATATTTCAGTTTTTCTATAGGTAAACTCTAAAGCATACACACTAGCTCATTCCTGCAAAGAGCATCTACATATTTCTTTCCAAATTCAATGCATCCAAAGCTCCGTCATTATATTTTCTAAGTGATAAAAGCAATCAAAGGGCAAAGCCACAGCAACAATAATTAAAGGGGAACAATAGTCATATTTGCAAATAAAAGTACATAGACGGTGGATTTAGCTTTGAGATTAATCATTCCTTCTCTCTGGAAGAAGTAAACATGTGTTCTATTTTGAAATTATACCGATGGGGAAATTGCCTAGGGTAAAGAATGCATGTGAAAGTTTACAACCACATTTGATTTGTTTTCTCATAATTTCCTTTAATGATTACACCAACTATATTCTGTATCATTCATATTTTTCTCATATATCCAGAAAGTAACCAATAAAAGGAATAAATAGAATTACAGGATTCTCAAACCTTGAGCTTATCATTTGACATGTTGAACTCTTCATCATCATCAGAATCTTCATCAGAAATTCTTCTAATAACCTCCTTTTTGCTTTGCTTTAAATTTTAAACACAAAACAAACCATGTATGAGCAACCAGTCATATAGACGAAGGTAAGGAAAGGAAGGGGATTCAAAAGAGCTGGTAAGGAAAAACTAGCAAGTACAGAAATTGAGCACTAACTTGGAATATTGATTTTATAAGAGCTTCATCCTCTTCTTCCAACTTCTTCTCCTGTCAGCACATAAATCCATTGCCGATGTCAGAACAAAGGCAATACAACACAGAGATAAAAAAGAAAACGTTACCAGAAGAAGCAAGCATTATGCCTGCAAGAATCTCTATTTTGGATTTCACACATTCACATCTAAAGGCACAGAATGCACATAATGCTTCGCTGCTTTTCATTTCAATGAACTAAGAGAGAATATATCGAATAGCTGAAACTCCATACCTTTTCAGAAGCAGTGTGCTGCAAAGCCTCGAGCATTGCATCTACACTGACAGTTGCATGCCGGGACTGCAAACCAAAAACAAAAGTCAGCACAGGAAGACAAAAATCACCATAGCATAATTTTAACCAATAACATCAATCCAAAGCATCAAAATACCAACTTCCCACAAACCAATTACCTTCATAGACTTCATTTCGTCAAGTGCAGCAAGAATGTCCATCTCTCTTTTAGAATCCAAAGTTCTATTCTCCAATGATTTCATGGCATCCCCCATCTCTTCAGCATCCCTCTTCTTCTTCTCACCGTCCAGCACCTACCACCGCAAACAACAGCATTATTTTCCAAACAAGCAATCCTCACATATAAACAACAACCAAAGGACAACAAGGTAGCTAATATTTTTACCTCATCCTCGGCACGCCAAGGTTCAAAATTCCGCGTGGCACCACTCTCAACTGTATAATCCGAGTTTTGAGGATCCGTCTTCATTGCTATCTCGGCAGAACACTTGGTACACTTGAAGTAAAATCTAAATATTTGTATTCCTAGATACGTCTGCAAAAAAAAAAAAAAACAAATCACAGCCAAAACCCAAAATAAATAAATAATCATAAAAAAAAACTACGATAGTGAACTGGGACAAACTGAATCCTGATTTTTACCTCGCCAATTACGTCTTCTTTGCGAGAATTAAACTTGGTGCCTTTATAGATGTAATTACCACAAGTATTGCAGCGAATACTCATGGGAAGCATCATTCGGACCTTGATTTGCTGGTTCTTGGGTCTTCGGATCCTGGGTAATTTCGATGGATCAAAATCTGGGGGGTAGTACTTGTTTAACACCTTTCTTTCTCCCATCTTCTTTGCTTAGTTACTTGCCTTCTTCTTCTTCGAATGAAATAGAGAGAAACAAAACCCAAATTACTGCAATTGATTGAAGATTGGGTGTTCGGATCGTGAGTAATCAGGGATTAATTTTGACTTGATCTTTGAAATCGTAAAGCCGGAGAGAGACGCAGCGTGATAATAAATTAATAATGAACTAGATAACCGGCCTAGGCTGCGGTTCCGAACAAAATTGTTTTCAACGTAAAAAATATGTCAAGACAAGAAGGAATACTCATAAAATGTCACTAGAGCGTGTATAAAAGTGGAATAAAGTTTATTATTAAATTGTTTTTTATTTGAAAATTTATTAAAATAATATATTTTTTATTTTTTTATATTAAAACATTAAACTAAAATAAAAATATTAATTTAAAATTTTTCCATAAACAATTTAAAAATTTTAAAAAACATATTCGGACCACAATATCAAATAATATCTTAATCTAATTTAAGATTGACTTAGGTACCGTTTGGGAATGCGGCTGCGGCTGCGTTTCCAAAAAATTTAAATTTTTTTTTTGCTAAAATTTAATATGGTTTGTACGTTTTGGATCGTTTTGATGTGCTGATATCAAAAATAATTTTTTAAAAATAAAAAAATATCATTGGTATGCATTTTGGCACGAAAAGTTATTTAAAAAACACCCGCAACCACACTGCCAAAAACGCTCTTAATCAATTTAAAACATATTTGTTTTTGCGACTATATCGTGCTTTAAAAAAAAATTGAAATTATATTTTGTTTTAAATTAAATTTTTTAGTGTTTTTAAATCACTTTGATACGTGAATGTCAAAAATAAATTTTTTAAAATAAAAAATAATATTTTAATATATTTTCAAGTAAAAAATAATTTATAAATTAATTGTTACCACAATGTCAAATACAATAATAGGTCTAAAAAAAACATTAACAAATAATAAAAACATGATTTGATTTAAAAATAAATCTAAAATCATTCATTTTCTAAAATGAGATCCTTCCCATAATTTGTTTTAAATATTGAAACACTACTTATTGAATTGATTCGAGTTCATAATTTAACATGCCAAAGTCACAATCCAAGCTATGAATTGAACTAGTTTTAATAAAAAAAAATTAAAAAATTATTTTTTTATTTAATTATAAAGAAATAAAGTAGACACTCGTAAAATTAAGCATCAACCAAATATCAAGACATTTGTTTGAGATCACGATAAATATAAAAAAGCAAAACAAAATAAATTATAAAGTCAATTAAAAATAAACCTTGTGTTGTTGGATGAGGTTGAAAAAAAATCAATAAAAACTCAATACAAACCCAATGTTGAAATATAAAATTAGAAAAAAGATAAAGGAAAAGGGAAAAAAAAAAGCCTACGCCCATGTGCTTGGGCCATCTTTTATTTATTTTTTCTTTTTTTCAAGTTCAATCCTTATATCAAATTAAAAGATTTAATTAAGTGCAAATACATAATTAGACTTTTAATTAGTCAAATTATATTTATTACGAACGTAATTGGTGAAAAATTAAGTTTGGAAGCCTAATTTGGGTGTAATTAAGAAGATTAGAGTTTTAGATGACCAATTCAATTTTTACAAGTCAAATTGGTGAAATCAGGGATAAAATTGTAAGAAAATCAAAGTTTTTGGGGTTAATTAAGGGTCAAATTGAAGAAATTCACAATTAATTTTTTAAAAAAAGACGTTAAACTTTGGGGACTTAATTTGGTTAAAAACAAGGGTGAAATTGAAGAAATTAAAAGTTTGAAGGTCCATTAGAAAATTAAATTGAAAATATCCAAGACCAAGAACTATTTTGTAAAAAAACACAGAAATTTAAGGATCCAATCGTAGAAGGCTAAGGGTGAAATTGCAAGACAAACATACTGTTTTGTCTTCTATCATAGTAGCTTGTCAAAATACCTGATGATTTTCAAACTGTTGTAATCCTAACTAGAACATCCAATTGCTAATAGTTAACACAGAAACTCCCTTTAGGAGTCTGCAAGATCTCCAACTCTTCTTTGAACAATTCGCATCGATAATTTTCTTCACACCCCACTTGTATGTCGAGAGTATATGCTGCGAAACTCTGTATAACTCTTTAGCTGGTTGAGCACTCTTACTCCGCTGCAAGTGCTGCTCTACCTAGTGCTACTCTTGTTTTAATTCTTCTAATTGTCCTTACTTAAATATACATCCATGTGATAAGGACAAGATCTTTTGATAAACATTATCTTCAAGCCTAACAAACTACTGATCATGTTTCACGAAAACATTTCTCTAATAGTTATTTTTGGATAACTTGTATTTATCTTCTTTTAATAAAACTTATCTAAGCTTCTTATATAATTTATTCAAACAAACTAGATAATTACATAAATAATAAACTTGACTAATTATTTATCTAATTTGGATAAACTAACAATCTAAACAAATTCATCTTTATCAATGCAAATAATCATTTACTAATCAATGCCAATAATTTTGACATTTATAATCTCTCTCTTTGGCTGATTTGTGACAAAACATATTAAAGATGAATTAATATGCAAGTAGTTCAAATAGTTCAATCATAAACATATACTTCATTAAAGTATTCCTGTAAGCATAATTGAAATAATGTTATATAGCATGAGAACAATTAATTTTCATGTAATAACATCTTATTAGTTTCTAGCATGTTTCATGCATACATTTCATAATTTATTCGAAGAACACTTCATGTAGCATGTTACATAATAAATAGTTCATAATATGTTTGAAAATTATTATACATTAATATTGTTATATAACTACATGCATCAAGTATTCAGCATAGAGGTTCCTATACTAAAAAAAATATCCAAGTTATTATAGATAAGAATATTCAATATTCATTACTGATTTAAAATCAGTAAAATTCCATAACAACAAAAAATTCTCTAATAGGGCTCGGGGCTAATTGTTGGCTGCTTGTGTGGTTGTTGGTTGGTTGCTTGCATCTTTGTCTTCCTTTTGGTTTGACATCAATCCTACTCCTTATCTTAACTGATAACATATTGATGCACTTGTTCGACATCTAAGTTGAGTTGAATAAGTCTGTTATTAACTTGCACAATATTTTGTTACATATCTGTTATCAACTGCATCAATCCTTTGTTCCCACTTACTAGTAAAACTATTAAACTTGTTTGATATTACTTATAATTTTCTATTATAAGAGGGGGTGGGAGGCTAGTTTGAGGAGTCTTAGGCTGAGATGGTGTAGACTTTTCAAGATGTGACCTCTTTTAACTAACCGCAATTTTAGATTTGACAATAGTTATGACTAAGATCTTTCCATAAATATTTATTATTGGGTCATTATCACACAAAGGTATTTTAGCCATGATTGTTACCCTATATGTAAACCTACTAAAAGGTAAACTCATTTTCTTCTTAACTGTAGCTCTTTGTATGACATCAACAAAGTAAATGGCTAGGTTAATAGAAGCATTAGTAGTAATAACATACATGAACTAAGTTTTCTTAATTGTTAGCTCAATATGTCTTCAAATAGGCTAGAGGTTTGTTAGCATAATTTTTAACAGTCAATAAGGATGTAATATAGTGTTCATAGGTAGTTTATATGCTTTGGTAGATCATTTTGGTTCTTTAAGGATAATAAACAAATAATTCATCTGAGTTTTTGAAAGGGCTCCTATTCCTTTATAGGGAAAGCCAAGATCTGTGATTTCATGTAGCTTATATAACTTCCTAATGATAACATTAGATAATTCAAGGTTTTGATCTATAACAATAGAAATAATGAAGTGGTCATCAAGATGGAAATGCTCACGATTGGCATAAAACTCCCTAACTACTTCATCATTTGGAGCAGTTGCTCCTTTAGTCAGTTTACCCTACTATTTTTTTCTTAAATATATCTTTTATAAACATAGATGTGGGATCGGAAAGATCACTTCTTGGAGATTTTTTTTACCAATATGTTCTTTTTGGAGAAGTTGGTTATATAAGCCATCTCTATACCGAAGGAAATGAAGCTGTCAATTTTTCTAGACTGTGATGTAAATTTAAAGGAACTAGTCACTAATTTACCATTTTCTTCTATCTTTTGAATCTTAAAGGGCTACACTAGAGTCTTTTTAGGGGATGAGGTCTCCTATTCTTCTTTATTGGTAGAGTTTGAAGTAGGGGTTCCAAGTTTCTTTTTAGCTTTTACTTTATAATATCCCTTCAACAAGAAAATGAAATTGTCATTTTCAAAAACAATAAATCAAAAAAAAAAATTGCTCTACAAATGTAGTGCATAAATGATTATAAAAACATATATTTTTTTAACAATCTTCTCAATAAATTTCATATCAAAAGAGGATATCCTTATTATTTTTACAGAAATGTTAAGTGTAAGATGGAAGAATAAGCAAATGTTGTGTTCAAAAATTTCTTTTATATTTATCAGAAGATTGTAAGTAAAGATGAAGAAAGAGATTTTCTTGAAAAATCACAAGATGAGTGCCTTCAAATAAGAAACAATAAGAGAAAAAGAATGATGATTGCATTTTTTGATAAACAAAACCATTAAATCAGCCATGAAACATCTGTTTTTCTCTTATTACTGCTCACAACAAATTTCATGATATGAACCTATAACCTCTCTTGAACGTCAATGTTATGAAAAAGATAGACTCTTTAGACTAACCATTTTTTTTTTTGTTCATAAATCAATTAGGCATATCAATTTCACTTGTTTTTCTCACAAGTATATCTAATTGTACACTTAGATAGAGATATGGATCTATATAAAATAACTTAATTTTCTAGCATAAAAATACTCACAATTGACAATTTGAAAGGAGATACTTAACATATTGGTCAATCTTTATTTATGAACGCGTATCTTTTTACGTGACCAAATCACGATGTGAGTGTGTGAGTGAGAAAGATAATATTTATGTTTTAAAATTTCTTTCTTTATCTTATTAATTTTTTTTTTATCTATGATATGCTAGCAAGGTATGAGCATATCTTGAAAGTCAAACTTTATGCCAAGACCTAGATACAAAAGATCATCACTCCTAACATAATATTTGATTAACTTTATCATTTCTATCATGTAATTTATTATTTATTTCCACAGTAAGCAATTGACTTTTCCTTTAAAGAATTGAAAATTAGAATAAATCCATACTGAAATGTTCATTTATTTCCACAATGATATGAATACTTGACTTTTTCATAAGGATATGTTAGGAGAAATGACTTAACAGCTTGTGTACTAGGTTCAATTAGCTTTAGTCAATTCAAGGTTACTCTTCCTTAACTGTTAGCATAATTGTATTTAACTCAATTTGAATTTTGTTAATAAGTAGTAAAACAACTTGAATTCCTCACAGTGCTTAAAGATAATATCTTTATTTGGCCTTTTAAAATAATAACATTTAAAAAATAAAGACCATACTAATAAGTTTTGCCTTGATCTTAGCAAAATGAAATTTGTGAGATTTAGAGGTATAGTTAGGTATAATTACAAGGTTTGCTTTTTGGCTTCAGTGTCAATAACTTGTCACCTTTATGAAAAACATATAAAAACATAAACAAAAATTTGAATGTACCTATTTTTGTTATTTATAAATTTTATCTCTTTTAAGAATTATGGTATTTCACATACACAAATGACTTTCCTAAGATATTTAAATCTTAGACCATCTAGTGGTTTCGTGAATAAGTTAGCCAATTGATTTTTGATGTTCACATGTTCTAATGACACAATCTTTAATTCAACCAAGTCTCTAATGAAGTGATGTGTTATATCTATATGATTGGTTCTTAAATGCTGCACAAGATTTTTAGAGATACTAATTGCACTGGAATTATCACAATAAATAGTCATAGTATCTTGAGAAAAAACATAATCTTCTAGTATCTTCTTCTTCCAAAAAAGTTGTGTGTAGTAATTGCCTGCTGCAATATTCTCGACTTTTGTAGTGGATAATAAGATTGGATTTTGCTTCTTACTCATCCATGTTGCCAAGTTTCCACCAATGTAAAAACACCCTTCATTAGTGTTTTTTTATCGTCAACATTACTTGCCCAGTTAACATCTGAATAGCCACTTAGACTCAATTTTAAATCTTTTGAATATCATACATCATAGTTAATTGTAACACTAAGGTATTTTAAAAAAAAAATTTATCTACTGTAAGATGTGATTCTTTAAGATTACATTGAAATCTAGCATAAACACCAACATTAAAAGCAATGTCAGGTCTACTTGTAGTAGAAAGTTAGACTAGAGTTTTTTTAAGGGATGAGGTCCCATATTGTTTCTTATCGGTAGAGTTTGAAATAGGGGTTCTAGGTTTCTTCTTACCTTTTATTTTATAATGTCTCTTCAATAAGAAAATGCATTAGCCATTTTAAAAAACAATAAATCAAAACAAATGTGTTCTGCAAATGTAATGCATATATGATTATAAAGAGAGGAATCCTTACCATTTTTTGCAGAAATGTTAAGTGCAAGATGGAAGAATAAACAGATGTCATATCTCAAAAATTTCTTTTGTATTTATCAGAAGACTACAAGTAAAGATGAAGGAAGATATTTTCTTGGAAAATTATAAGATGAGTGTCTTAAAACAAGAAACAATGAGTGAGTGAGAGAGAGAGAGAGAGAGAGAGAATAGTGATTGCATTTTTTAATAAACAAAACCATTAAATCAACCATGAAACATCTATTTTTCTCTTATTCCTACTCACAATAAGCTTCATGATATGCACCTATAACCTCTATGGACACATCAGTGTTATGAAGAAAATAGACTCCTTAGACTAACCATTTCTTTTTTTGTTTCATAAATCAATTAGGCCCATCATTTTTACATGTTTTTCTCACAAGTGTGTCTAATTGTACATTTAGGCAGAAATATAGACCTATATAAAGTAATCTAATTTTCTAGTCTAAAAATACCCACAATTGAAAATTTAAAAGGAGATATTTATCTTATTGGTCAATATTTATTTATGAACACATATCTTTTTAGTTGACCAAATCAATATGTTAATGTGTGAGTGAGAAATACAATAGTTCTGCTTTAAAATTTCTTCCTTCATCTTCTTCTCTTTAATATATGATATGCTAGAAAAGTGTGAGCATACATTGAAAGTCAGACTTTATGTTAGAACCTAGATATAGAAGATTTTCACTCTTACATAAAATTTGATGAACTCTATTATTTCTATTATGTAATTTCTGGTTTATCTTCATAATGAGCAATTGACTTTTTTTTCTCAAAGAATTGAAGAGTAGAATGGATCCATACCGAAGTGTTCGTCTATCTCCATAATGATATGAATACTTGATTTTTTTTCTTAAGAATCTATTAGGAAGAATGACTTAACAGCTTGTGTACTAGATTCAACTAGTTTTAGTCAATTCAAGATTACTCCTCCCTAACTGTTAGCATACTTGTATTCAACTCAATTTGAATTTTGCTAACAGGTAGTAAAATAACTTGAATTCCTCACAATGCTTTAAGATAATATTTTTATTTGGTCTTTTAAAAGAATAACATTTCAAAATCAATTGTAGCACTAAGATATTTTAAGATTCTTTTAACTGCTGTAGGATGTGATTCTTTAGGATTACATTAAAATCTAACACAAACACCAACACTAAAAGCAATGCCAAGTCTACTTGTAGTAATGTAAAGTAGACTCCTTATCATGCTTTTATAAAGTGTAGAATCAACACCCTTACTTATATAATTAGCTGGTTTAGACATACATGCTCACAGGTGTATGAGCATGACTCTTTCCTTTAATACCACACTTATTAACCATATTTCTAGCATACTTAGATTGAGAAATAAAAATTCAATTTTCACTATATATGCTTAATTTGTATGCCAAAGAAGACGTTTAACTCACCAATCATACTCATTTTAAATTCAAATTTTATTTTTTTGGAAAACTCATGAGGAAATGAATCATGGATAGCTATAAATATAATGTCATCAACATAAATCTAAGAAATGAGTAGATGTTTACCAGTTTTTTCTTACAAAAAAAGTCTTGTTAGTTTGTTCTCTTTTGAAATTGTTATCTAACAAATATTTTGTTAACTATTCGTACCATGTTTGCAGTGCTTGTTTTAGACAATAAAGAGCTTTCTTCAACCTGTATAAATGATTAAGAAACAAATGATTAGTGAAATCTTTAGGTTGTTCTATATAGACCTCTCATTGTAAAATTCCATTTAGGAATGCATTCTTAACATCCATTTGATACTGTTTAAAATTCAAGTGACAAACAATTATAAGTAATATACAAACAAATACCAAATGAGATACTGGTGTAAATGTTTCATCAAAATCATTCCCTTCAACTTAAGTGTATCCTAGTGTCACTAGTCTTGCTTTGTTTCTTATGATTATTCCATGCTAATCTAATTTGTTCTGAAGAATCCACTTGATTCCAATTATGTTATGACTATCAAGACGTGTAACCAATTCTCATAAATCATTTCTTGTAAACTGATTTACTAAATTTTTTCTTTTATCATTAACTCATTATATAATTTATAAGTCTACATTCTAGGTTTTCATT
>Ga0325405_1005643_pt1 | contig 12696 bp, 6 predicted proteins | sample PopdelMetagenome_21_FD_205663 | JGI IMG/M metagenome (GOLD analysis project Ga0325405, IMG submission 205663) | Populus deltoides microbial communities from Bellville, Georgia, United States - Xylem-Control-R2 | ecosystem: Host-associated > Plants > Phyllosphere > Stem > Wood/Secondary xylem...
ATATATATATTTTTTAATTTTTTAATTAAAATATACTCTTAACAAATATTTTACATCATACATGAACTAGCACAAGATGGTGTCATAGTAATCACCAAATGAGTAGATGGAGCAAACTAGAGAGAGGCTCATGTCTTTTGATGGGAATTTGAATTTCCTTTTGGATTCTTTCATGGAAGTCTCCAATCTTCTTGGAAAAAAATTGAAAAAAAAAATAAAAGAGGAAGATTGTACTTTTATATACATGAAAAAAGTGCTTTGGGAGAAATTTCACTCAATTTCTAAAAGGAAATATGTGTTTTCATAGAATTGAAGACCACTTTATTCTTTTTTTTTGCAGACAAGCAAAAGGGTAAGAAAAAATACATAGAGAGAGAGAGAACAGACACTTTTATGGTAATATTCCTTTTGTGGTTCGTTTGGGGCAAATCTTTGGCACAACAAACAAAGCTAAAAATTAAGAACACATAACTGTATAAGTGATACAATGTAAAAGATTGATATCAAAAAATTTATTTTTTACCTAGTTTTAAGTTTGAATAATGTGATTGTTAATGAAGATTTACATGATTATTAACTTCAGGATTTATGAGACTAGTCGAAGTGCATGCAAGTTGGTCCGGATATCTATGTTAATAAAAAACTTTTGGGGGTTGATTTAGTTGAGTCTCACAACACGCACTTGGTCAAATTAATCAGGCTGGCAATTAACTTGTTGGGTGTCACTTAGAATTGACCGAGTTAGCTTTTTAAATGAGTTAAAAGCAAATCTAGCTCAAATCAAATTCTATATTAGTAGGATATCCGATCGACCCGACTGACTAGACAGGTTTGATCATAATTTTGAAACCTAGCCCGGTAGATCGATCCAGGGATGGAACCGGGTCGAGTTTAAAAAAAATAAAAAAAATCATAACCTGAGGTGACCCGGAAAAACCTGGTTGTAACTTGTTAATAATATATTTTTTTATTTTTTACCAAAACAATATTGTTTTGATTTATTTATAAAAATATAGTTGATATAAATGACTCGATTAAAACTCAATAACTTGAGAAAAACTCATGACTCGAGTCTTGTGTAGCGTCGATAACACGGGCTGGAATTCAAAATTCTTGATTTGATATCTATAATTCTATCATTTCACCCTTTCTTTTACAGCAACAATGTAGAGATGCAATCACATGTCAAGTCTCCATCGCTAAATTCAGCATCAAATCGCAATATTATATATATATATATATAGAATTCTTGAAGAGTCATACAAACTTGACAGATTCCCATTGCTCTTCAACCTCCAAATTATTATCTTTTTAACTGACATGTCAATTTCTTAATCAAGGGCTGAAGAACTTGATGGCTTCACAGCCTTTGGATAAGATGCAGATAGGCTATGTGCAGAGGAATTGTTTGTGCAGTGACCTGGTCAATGATTGAAAGCTAGTTTTTCTGTTCGTCCCCGTAAATTTCTTCCATTAATGTAGCATTTTCCTCCCTTTTTAAGGCACAAATTCCTCGTCTCATCTACTGTTTTGAAAGAAATTAATTTTTTTATCAGATGACAAAAAAAAAAAGTTACTCTCGGAGTAATTTTTCTAAAAAAAAATAAATATGAAGAGAGAAAAAATTTTTTTCAACTAGGGTAAGAATATCACTTTCCATGGTTCTAAATTTAACCTTTATTTTCATCGAGTACTATAAAAATTTTATTAAGAAAGAAAGAATAAATGATAATTATGTAAATTTAGGTCGGGTTTGACTTCTTTATTAAAATTATTTTTTTTATTAATTGAAATAATTTTTTTTTTATGGTAGATAGAAATTAAGGTAAATAGTGCACCACCATATCTGCTCAACGCTCATTGTAAAAAAAAAGAGAGAGAAAAAGAGAATTCACACCAAAAAAACCATTTAATACAATAATTAAAAAAAAAAAACAGGTGGATCAACAGAGATTGAACATTATCAATCCAATACAAAGTAAATTTAAAATATTTTTTATTTTAAAAGAAAATCAAATCAAATTTAATAAAGTCGACTACATTATATTATATTATATATATAGACTTGTTAGGTGAATCAGACACAAAAACATGATCAACAGAAAGGAAAAGAAAAGAATAATCATCATAACATATTTTGAGAATCCCGAAGAAGATATCCAAGATTTTCCTCATTTTCTAAGAGATACATGCAAAACACAAGGCAACGCAGGTGCCTACTTGCCTTGCAACATTGGAGAATATGACAGCTAGGGATGAACTGTGCTTGTTATTGCCCGCTCAGTCAGCAACATAAAGTTAGTCACTCGAGGCTATAAATCGCCCTCTCCTCCCAGTAGCCAACTCAAAGTAAAACTGATAAACAATACATGTGACAAGAGGGAGGAAAAAAAATCCCCAAAGGCAACAGCCTGGCCTGTTTAATATTACATCTGGTAGATCCAGCCTGCAGGCAGCGAATGCCATGTGACAGGATTCTTTTCTGATGGTTCCAAGAAACAGTTAGCAGCACCTGAAACATAATTTATTGTTGGTTTAAGATGTTATTTGCCAATGAAAAAACTATCTATACCAGTTCCTGTTTTTATCAGAATGTACATTACAACAAGCTGTGACCTGTGCAAAACTTAACTAGTTGTCAATGGGGTGCACATGCAGAATAAAATATAATCACTCGAGAAAGAATAACCATAAAAATAACTGCTTCTGGGGTATCATCGGTTGATATGTTCACGTTTCGACAAGTGCCGGGTTGATATCTTCACGAAAGTGGTGTTTCTGGTCTCCTTTTCATATGTCATTCGATGTTTCTCTTATGTACCCTCAATTAATATACGGTGGATCGATGAAGGCCCACTCGAAAACCTGTTCATAATGAACAGCAGCATTCTCCCATGTGGAGTCCTTCACCATGCCTCTCTTCATTATCCCTTCCCAAGACGATTTATGATCTCGGTATGTCATGATAGCAACTCTTAATGCCTGTCAAGAATCGGCCACGCATTGTTAGAGACAGTTAGACAATTAGAGAGAGGAAAATTTTGTTTCATCATTGTGACTAGATGAGGTTCCACAGAATGAATAGAATAGACAAGGTAACAAGAGGAAGCCCTTATAAACCTACTCAACACAACCATGTAAGCAAATTTTCCCACCCTCAAGTTCCAAAAGAATATGATTATCACCATCTGTCATAGACCAGACCTTGTTCAATGGACAACAGAAAACAAAGCATGGCAGGTGATTTTAACTTGGGAAATTAACAGATCATTAAAGCGGTGATTTCAGTTGAACTCTTTGAGGAAAAGAAACATACAGGTATGGATTAAAGAGCTATGCAAGTATAACAAAATCAACTTCCACATCCAAAAAATGTTAAATTAAATTAACTTACCGCCAGCATGCTTTCTTTTGATAGCGGAGAAAAAATCCACCTGTCAACATAACACAACTTCTGTTTAAGTTGGACAAGATTCAGGGAGATGAAGAATTAAATTCATGTAGATAATTGCAGTACTTGTTTTCTTCAAAGAATGATGTTATTTCCACCATGAGAGAACAGAAGCTATAGCACAAAATAATCTTTGTTCATTTACTTTCCTAATTAAAACAGATACATGCGTCTTACTTTCCTAGTTTCGAGTAATATTCGCAACGTTTCCCCAGGTACATAAACACATGCATGTGTAAGTACTTTATGAAACAAAAAGTTAAGCTAATTCTAAGTTCATAAACTGATGCACGAAAATGGTAGAAAATTGTCAACCTCTAATTTCTAACAAAGGAAGAAATGAGTGAAAGACAGGCACATGTGCAATTTGACATGCACATCAGTTTAATTTTAGGAGGCGTCACTAAAATTTAACATTTTAAAGTTCGCTGAAAATATAAAGGAATGGGCAAAAAGACCCTTGGAGAGACAGAGAAGATGGTAAGAATCTTGAAGACACATGGAAATTTCTTCCCTAATTTGAAAAGAAATAGTACACCTATTGATCTATTTCAACACCCCACTTGCAGCTGAAATTCAAGTTTGGCCACAAAACTTGGGGATGAGCAGTAAAAGTAGGTTAATCCAATTGAACAGTGCTTGGAAAATGAAGTCTTTGCACATGAATTCTTGTAGAAATCATGTCAATTGCCAGTTTTAATTAGTCTTCAGTTCCTGAAAATATAAAATTTTCTCCACCAAGGGCAATTCTTTCTGGCTATAGGTTTGAGGGATCAAATCAGAACCTGATTGAAACAAATTGCAATTCTGAATCAATGAATTACAGAATAGTTTTCTTTTTCTCTGGCCTTTTTCCTTCCTTATCTATGGGGTAAGAAAAGGCTAACTCTGACTACTGAGAATTGCAACTAAGAACTTCCAGGAAAACCATGCAGTGCATGAGTATTAAGGAAAAGCACATACCCGGTGCCTTCACCTAGACCTCCTTTAGAATAAGGATCGAAAGCCTGTACTGTATCCTGATATACACAAAGTACAAGCCATTTAGTACAAGCTCAAAAAAAGGACAACTGATACAGAATTCTTTTCAGGTTTTCACTCACTCTGAGCCCTCCAGTGCCATGAACAACTGGTACAGTCCCATATCTCATTGCATACAATTGATTTAGCCCACAGGGTTCAAATCTCGAGGGCATCAATAGTATGTCAGCACTGTTTATTCCAGACTTGAATTAGTGTCATTGATATTTTGAGCCATATGTAAAACATGAATGGGAAAGAAGGATTACCCAGCTGTTATCTTGTGAGAAATTGGAATATTAAATCCAACCCAACCTCTAAACTTATCTTTGTAGGTTGACTCTGTTGCTCTCATCCAGTCCTCATACAAAGGGTCCCCAGACCCAAGCATCACCTGACACATACCGTACATCTTTAGTAGTTGTGAAGGAAAATGCACTCCTTAGCTAAACACCAAACTCGTTTCTATTTGATGCTGAAGAAATCTTAAAAACAAATTAACTATGCTACCGCACACCTCTAACGAGGTTTAAGAGAGCATATATTCTCCCTTTAATTCAAACAAAGGCATGTCAGTTTTAAAACCTAGAAGAATGAGAAGATATGACTAGAGTTTGAGGGCATTTCAGGTCTGAAATTCAAGCTAAACATAATTCCCACACGCCTTTGAGTTTGAAATGAAATTTATGCAAGAAAAAAAATGACAACAGCCAGTAGAGAGATAGCAATGCTGCATTCAAGGGATGAGATAAAAATGGAATAAATGAATATCTGACATACGAATTGAACATCATCTTCCAAAAGCTCTGGAGTTGCCCAGCGGATCAGGTCGATTCCTTTTTGATAGTCCAGCCTCCCAATGAATCCAATCTACAAAATCCAACTCCAATTAGTAACAGTAGAGGAGTTTCTATTTTTGTTACAGAACAGTGCATAAGGAAAACATATCATACCAATGGACAATCAGGCTTAATAGGAAGACCTAATTCCTTCTGCAAAGCAATCTTACACTGAACCTGTAACTTGTAAAGTAGCAGGTAAGGAAACAATGTTCCAAAACAGCTGATAGCAGAAATGTGACGTCACTACCTTCCCAGAAAGATCATCCACAGAGTAATTGGAAGCAATGTGCTTGTCTGATGATGGGTTCCATTCATAAATATCGATGCCATTCGTGATCCCTGGTGAAAAAATTGTGTTACTAAATTCAAGCATGAAATGCACTACAGTGTACTAAAATGTGTTAATTGACTGATACAGAACTTATTCACAACAAAGTAATCCTGGGAAACACTTTTAGTAAATATACCATTCAAAACACTCCTTCGGCTGCTTAACAGCTCATGCAGACCATATCCACCTTCAACAGTTGTTATTTCCCAGGCATAACCCTGCACTAAACAAACCAACATTACAATTTTAAAGGAAAAAGAAAATCAGAAGATGACCATGACTACCATAGAAGTGACCTGTTCAATGATTTCAACATTTAAAAATTTAGTTATTCCAAAAGCAAAGCCCATCAGACAAGTGATTATAGCTACAAATGATGGCAAAGGATAAATTAACATCATAGACCTTGCTAACAGTGAGTATCCGATCAACTGTGACAATTGCACCCTTTAGCAGATTAACAGCTTCACCAGTGTCAAGAGCATGAGTCCTTGCCCAAGTAGGGAACACCCATCCCAAGGCCCCATACCACTCTGAAGGCAATCCCAAATTTGTGTAAGTTGCTGCAGGTTCCACTCCCTAACATGTAGAAGAATTTGTTGAATTAGTGTAACAAACCTTCCTCATAGTATAAAAGAATTCATCACGAAGAAGCCCAAGAGGCAGAATAACACGCATGCTATGTATCACTTCAAAACATCAAAGGAGCACCTACCTGATGTGCAAGGTTATGTATCACAAGGATAGTTCGTGCATCCTTATAAACTCCATAGGGATGATATTTCGAAGCCAAAAGCCTGAACACATATAACAATCAAAATCCAGTTAACATTTCTGAAATTAAAAACTGCACTCACAACAAATGTTAAATAAAATTTCCAACAGTCCCAAGAAAAAGAAAAAATAAAACAAAATACAAAAATCCAATTGGGAACATCTATAACTTGCAGGGGTTGGATTTGGAAGTTTTGAAAGAGATGAGAAAATGACAGGAGATTATTTGCCAAAGAATTAATGTACAACATACATTTTAGATGCAATGATAAACAGCAGGATCACTTACACTGGAACCAAACCAGCGTGCCAATCATTAACAAGGAACAGACATTTCTCTCCATAGGTGTACCCTCCAAGTGGAAGCACCAATGGAGCTTCACATGCTGCATGGCAAAGTAAAGCAAACCGAAACTGTAAAACCAAATAAGAAGAAAGCTTGTCATTGTTTGTGAATCTAGGGCCCAAAAGATAATCAATATCACCCAAGAGCTGGAACAATCATGAAGCTACCTGATTATCACCAAAAGCACCACGGCTATCACCATATGGGTTTCCAGGTCTGTGGTATGAAAGATGGTCCACAAACACCTAAAGTGAAGATGTGTAAGACTCATCGTTATCACAGAAGTTTTACAAAATGAAGTTTAGAATTGAATAAGAGCGAACAAGAAAAACTTCACAAAATGAAGTTTCTCCTGTTTTACATAATTTTTAAAGAAAGATTTTTGCATATTTATGCACAAATATAAAATGGTCCACAAATTTACAATCGAGAAGGAGCTGAAAATTCTTACCCAATCAACACCTTCCCTGTACTCATGGAAGAAAGCAACCTCTTGTTCCCCTCCAAAGCAATATACCTTTATATGACAATCCAACTCTGAAGCACCAGCAAAATTCTTATCTGCCGGACTACCATGCAGGTATCTAGGAGAGACAACCATCACTCGATGTCCACGAGCAGCTAGCACTATAGGCAAAGAACCACACACATCTCCTAATCCTCCAGTCTTTGAATATGGTGCCGCTTCAGAGGTAACAAAAACAATATTGTAAGTTACTCTGGTTTGGACTTTCTCTGCTCCTTCAATGTCCTCAGCTTCTTCTGTTCCACCAGTAGTTGCATCTTCATGAGACTCTAAAACCTCACCATCACCTGCAGTTCAATTTTTATACATCTTGCAAAAAGCTATAGGACAGGACTTCAACATACAAAATTATAGTCCAGAATAAGAAATGGTATTTGGAAGGCCCAAAGAATGGCATTATATGAAAAGGAGACTTCGGAACAAAATGGAAAAGAAAAAAGGGCGTTCAATATTGGAAATTTACTCATTATTGATAACAGAGAAACTAGAATAATTAAGAAATTTGGAGTTCCATCCCCTCCGAGTTTAGTACGAAATGGAAAAAATCACAGACAGCTCAAAATACATTAGTGATAGCCAAGTATAATGTTCAACTCCTATTTCCTAATGAAATTGTGCACAATTGAGCACACACGCGTGAGAAATTCAAAAGACTGGAGAATTTTGTCATGACTCTTGCAATTCTAGAAAAGAAACGAAACCATTGTTATTGTTTTTTTTTGAAATTTTCTGCCATATATTCACATACCAAACAATGCCAGTGTGTTAATTTTAAAATAAATAAAAAATGCAAGGAAAATGACATGCTGGGAAACCACAAGAACCAAATCAATTAGATCAGTTTCACAAAGTCTTTAATATGACAGCATGTAATTGCTGTTGGCAACTCAATTTTCTCATCAAATCTGATCATAGGAGTTTCCCTAACAATCAAGCGACTTGCTACTTTACTCAATCCTTGCTTCAGTAACTACATACCATATATTCGTATAATATTTTAATCACAAAAAGGCAAAAAAGAAGAAGAAGCAAGAGCAATCGTTAAAGAGATAATAGGATATGGAATGATCGATAACTTATTATAATAATCAATAAAGGACATCAAAAGCAAAATAAAGAACTAAGCATAAACCCTCAAAATACATAAAGAAACACTGTAAAGAAAAAAATCCAAAATTTAAAGATCCCACAATCCAAAAAACTAAAAACCATGAAATTTTAGTTTTGACAAGATTACTGTAAAAGAAATATCCATACCAGAAGGAGGAATCAAGTTAAAACCAATAACGGAACCAGAAGAATCCCTTTCAGGACCTAAAATAAGACCACCACGCTTCTCTTCTTTCTCATTTTCAACAGCAAAGTTTCCATCTTTTGAATTACCCACCTCACTTCTCCCTGATCTTGCAATCACCAAGTTTCCATATTTATACCTCTCCCTTACAAAACAACCAAAACCCAGTTGAGCCCTTGGCCTAAAACCAACCCTAGTAGTATCTAATCTAGCAAATGCTTGGCATGTCGGTACTCCTCCATTGCCAACAATGCAAAGAGACTCCATCAAAAAATGAAGAGAAAGAGGGAGAGGGAGATGCCAAGATTAGATTTTTGAAGAGTGGAGGAGAGAAGGGGTGTGCAAGTGGTTGAAACGGCAAGTAAAATCCCTGAATAAAGTCATAAAGCGTCACCCTTTGATACCAAGAGAAGGTGTCATGCAGTGTTAGATTTTTTAGATTCTGAGAGAGAGAGAGAGAGAGAGCGAGAGAGAGAGAGGGTGGGGAGGGATAAGATGTCCTGAAAAAGCGCGAAACCCGAAAATGGATCCTGCATTTATTTAAAAATGGAAATTCAAGAGGATGCCACGTTGACAAACACCACACGTGGAATTCTTGCATGGGTTGGACAGAGTGAGAGTAAGATGATGCGGTGGAGGTGGGTGTTGAGTAGGATAATGGGGCCTACTTTATGTCATACGTGGGACCCATTAAGTAGTGTAGTCCACAGTTCTATAAATGCGGCAGCATCTGAATTCTGATGCTACGCTAGGATTTGATTTTATTTGATGGATTGTTCCGAAAATTTGCTATTCAAAAATTAATTTAGTGAAATTAATTTAAGTATGTATTTTGTAATGTGTTGTTTTTCTAAAAAATATTTTTTAACTTGAAAATAAATCAAATTATTTTTTTTATAATATTAGCAAATTAAAATCACTAAAAAAACATTTTAGAAATATTAATTTAATGTTTTTAAAATAAAAATAATAATTTAAAAAAAATAAAATATAAAAATTATCACAATGAAAAAAATATTTAAATATATTTTTTATTGAAATGATGAATATATTAACCTAGTAAACTCAATTCAAAATCATCGGGTATAACATAAATTTACTTAAAATATTTTAAGGTATTATTTGGAAATGTAATAGGATGGTGTTTTTTCTTGAATTTTTTTTGATAAATTTTAAATTAATATTTTTTTAATTTTTTGCTATGTTAATATTAAAAATAAAAATATATTTTATATATTTAAAAAAAATACTTGTAAAAGTAACACAACACCTAAATTGAATATTATGATATAGCCACGTAAGTATAAAAGAAAGGCGGCAGTATTTTATTGGTGGAATGTGGCTGGGGAGGATTTTTTCGGTGATGCTGAGTAATGTATACAATTTTAGTGGGACCAATTAGTGTGTGGGTCCCAAAGAGACGTGGCAGGATCTAAGGAGAATGTATATCGGCAGGTGTGAACGTGGCAATCATTGGAGAGGTCAGAGTTTTGAGGTCTGGAATTAACGAATTTCCATAAAAAGGAAAAGTTCAAAACTCTGAAGAAATTTTTAAAACGCTGTCGCTTTTGTTTGATTGTTTTCAAAGGCAAGTACAAATCCCGATGATGTATCCTTTCCCGAGATGGACGTACTCTGCACGTGAAAAAGTAAAAGTATAATATAATTATAATCATCCAAGACAAAATGTTAAATGTCTTGGATAATCTGAGTTAATTTACAAATTATTAAGTTAATTCAAATCAGTTAATTTTTATTATTCTTTTTGTTTTTTTTTAAGATTCTTTGAATTAATCTAATAGGATTTAAACAGAATTTAACAATCATTCTTCTAGTAAACCAAATTTGATCCTATCCATGTATTTTCTTTTCTGAATTGAATTCTAATCCAAATTAAAAAAATTACAAGTTTAAAAATTAATTTAAAACACAAAATTAAATTAAAATTATTTTTTTCTCTCAATTCCAATTTATAATTTCGAGTAAGTAGAAGGTTGAAAAACACTTTAATGAAACTATTCTCATCAAATGTAACTTACTAATACCAATATATATTCTTTTATAACTAAAATTAAGATTAATGTATAATTTTCTCTCGTTGTAATTTATCGAATTTCTCTCACTTTTCTCATATGAAAAATTAAAAGAATTTTACCAAAATGAAATTTTCAAAAACTAAAAGCTAGCTAGAACTTAGATTTGAGTTCTCTGATTTTGAACCATTATTTTTTTTCTTGCAACAATCAGAACCAAAATTGAAATTTTTTACCAGAGTTAATAGTTTGTAGTCTGTAATTTTTTAAAGATATCTACATGTTCTTGGTTTATAATAATATGTTATGCTGGAAAATGATAAATAAATTCGTTATCTTGTTTTGACTTTTGATGTTATGTTTACGAGATTTTAAAAATAATGAGAAGTGTTCTGATGTGTGTGAAAAGGGTATGTTTCGAATTTGGAGATGGAGATTGATGGTGTTCTAGGATTTTTTCTCAACTTTTGTAGTCTTTTTTTTATACATAAAAAAAAAACATAGAAAGATATGAAATTGAAGATTACAAATAAATAATATTTAAGTTAATTTACTAGTATATTTTTTCTCATGATAAGTTTATGTTTAAATTTTAATTTGTTAATTAATTATATGGTAAAAAATTAGATGTTTTTAATTTCAAGTATTATTTCTAAAATAGATGTTTGTTTGAAACTATAATAATCCTAAACAAGATAAAAAAAAAATTGTTTATAAAGCTATTTCTCAACCAATTCAATATCAAATTATAAAATCAAAAAAAAAATTTAATTATTATTAATATTAAATAAAAAATCAAATTGCTCATGAGATGATGATTACGCCTCTAAAATCAATATTTAAAACTGGATTTGTTTTTAAAATAACTTAGATCCAAGTTAAGTGTTGTTATGCATTTATGAGCATTCTAATAACTAATTTTTTTAAAAGCAAAAAAACAGCAGAAACCTCGCTCAATTAAAAAATAATTAGTGCATAAAAATTGAAGGAGGATAGGTATAAAATCCATTATAGCAAAAACCAGTAAATTTATTGTTTCAACTAATAGTAATTAATTCAAGTGAATCTTCTAAATCTATATTAATATTTTAAATTTGAAACCCATGAAATTAAAAACACGAGTATAATTAAGAATTTCAATTGTTAACAAATTTAGTATTAAATGCTAAAATTAAAAAAAAATCTAAATTAGAAACCTAACCAAAGCAAAAGAAAAGAACATAAAATGAGAAAAAAAATAAAGGAGTGAAATTGAAAAAAAAATTCAAAAACTATCTCAAATAAAAATGAAATCAAAAGAGTGAAGATCAAATTTAACAAACTAATAAATTAAAGAATGAAGCAAATGAAAACAAAACAAAATGAGTTCAAATAAAACAAATAGAAATAAAAATAATCAAAAGAAAAATAACTTGAAAATGATGATATGAAAATATGAAGGGTTATGCCTGAATTTATAGGAGGAAAGAGAGAGAGAAAAAAGAGATGTTGGGGATACTTTGAAGATCCAAAAACTACATGTGTCACAAAAAGAAGTAGAGGATGCCGAGATAAAACAAATAGCACGATGAAATAATATTTTTTTACCATCGGCGTTAATAGTTTTTCAATTCTTTTTTAAGATTTTTAAAAATGCTACATTGTCCCTGTACCCAAAAGATAAAGTAAATAATTATTTACTATTAAAAGTAATAAAGTAATTTTATTATATAAAATGATAAAAAGAAAACTGAGATACCTCTTAATAATTCTAAAATAATAAATGAACCAAATAAAAAGAATATTTAACTCCTTTTTTTTACTATAAATAAAAATATATATACAGTGGTTTTTCCACGTGTTTTTAATTGATGATGGTAACATTATCCCTCCCTCCATATTTTTAAGACCTGGCCTGGTGGTCGGTTTAGTCTAAGGCCCTAGTTTTGGGTTTTGACTAGGTCACTGGGTCGGCCAGGTCAGTTTTTTTTTAACAAAACGACGTCGTTTTAGTAAAAGAAATAAAAGTCAACGAGTTTGCAACTAGATCTTGACGGATCAATCAGGTTACACCAGATTTTTTTTTTTCTCCACTTCTTT
>Ga0325405_1005644_pt1 | contig 12695 bp, 9 predicted proteins | sample PopdelMetagenome_21_FD_205663 | JGI IMG/M metagenome (GOLD analysis project Ga0325405, IMG submission 205663) | Populus deltoides microbial communities from Bellville, Georgia, United States - Xylem-Control-R2 | ecosystem: Host-associated > Plants > Phyllosphere > Stem > Wood/Secondary xylem...
AGTAAGGAGACAAATTTAATGATATTTTTTGGATGAATTGTTTGGTGTGCAGCAGCCCCATAATGGAGAAGGTTAATTTCATTTATGCAGCCCAAATTAAGGCCTTATGAACCCAAGAGACTACTTATTAGGCTCAAAATGTATACTTTAAACACCCTTTGGCAAATGTAGTTGTATTCAATTTCCATGGCCCTTCACTTCTAAATGGTAAACATTAATTGAAAATTGCAACTCTTTTGTGTTGAGTAAATTCTTTGAATTGTTGTATTTGAATATCTCTATCTGTGCTATTTGTCAAATATATAAGTTTTTAACTAGTCAGTCCTAAATTTACTTCTCAAAGATCACCAGTTCGAGTCTCACAAACCTTAGAGCTACTGGAGACTTACATAGTCATTAACTTCAGGGCCCGTGAGATTAGTTGAGATGCGTGCAAGCTGGCCTAGACATCCATGTTAATTAAAAAAATATATGAAAAAAATATTGATTTAAAACTATTTTTTTATAATACCAAACCATTTCTTATTTTTTATTTTGTTTACGGGTAAAGTATCTTAAAGCCCATGTAGCCCTTTAGCTCAATTCAAAGGGTTTTTTATTGTAAGAATTATAAAATTTTCTCATATTTTTATTTTATTTTTTAAATGTCGAATTAATGTTTTGACTTTTTTATTACTTATTTCCATGCGTGACAATAGAAACCGTTATATCTAAATTCTTTTCCTTTTCATAAATGGTGATTGTAAGAATTTGAACAATACACACTTCAGCATCTCAAATTCATTGAGTGAGTTCATGACCGACTAAAATTAGTATTTTAGCCAGAGATTTAATCTAATAAACATTTTTACTGTAGAAATCCCACTGTGTTCAATTTCTTTTTCCTATTTTTGTTATATTTTTTTTTCAAATACGTACTTTTATAATCAATTTAATAAGATATAGTTTAAATTTGTAACATAAAAACAAAGTAAAAAAGAACTAAAGTGTAAAACAAAAGAAAATCACGTGACCAATCTTAAATTCAAGCACAAAAATTCTTTTTAATCCATCTATTTACCCCTTTTTCCTTTACAATCCTTATAAAGTTTGCATTTTTAGTTTTGATTTAAAAATTTATTTTGTTTATTTTTATATTTAAGAGGTGAGAAAAAATTGTTGAGAAATGACGAAGGAAAGAGAAAATTATCAGTTGATTATATTTTATTAAAAAAACCAATCTTGATATTAACGAGTTTTATTTAATGAATTTTTTTTTAAAAAAACTATGTTTTTCAATTGAGAAAAATAAATTAATAAAAAAATAAGAATTATAATTGCGAAGTATTAAAATCTTCCTTCCCCATGTAAAACACACCTAAATTCAAACAATGTGGGCTTCACTCCTCTCCTTCTCATCTCTCTAGTCAAACGGAAGAAACGATGGGCTTGTTTAGTTGCTGCTGCCATGCATTGTAAGTTCCTTTAGTTAGATAAATTCAGTGGTGGTCGACCTAGTTCTGGCTGTGAAAGGCAAGTTACAACCAAAGGTTTTAAGGTTAAAATAGTTTCTCATATTTGTTAATTATATAAAAATAACAAGAAAAACGATTTATTTTTCCAAGCATTTTCCCATCAAATTATTCTCAAACAACAAATTATTCTCAATACCATAATGGATTAAAGGTTTTGAAAACATATGAAAAATAATATATAGAGGATCCTATTAATTAAATTAATAGTAATGGATAAATTTGAAGCCAAATCAAAAATAGATTCCACTCATTTTTAGAGGTAAAATTTTATTGAATATTATTTTCTAACAAAGAAATTTTTAATATAAGACATGATTAAAACAAATTATGGGTGAATAAAAAATTAATCTCAAAGAACTATTGGTTGACATGTTTTTATGAAACTCAAAACCTATTATCCCAAATGAAAAAAATAAAAAATTTTCTTGTAGTTTATAAAGTAAAAAGTTATAAATGAGCCTAAATAAAATGGCTTTGGACTTAAGACACGCTCGCTCAGCTTAGCTCACGCATGGGTTTGAGATTAGGCCCTGGGTTTCGATGACAACTCAGCTTTAACTTAAAACTGTCATGTTTTTATTCCTTTTATTGTAGGTAATTATGACAAAAAGAAGAGAATTAATTTAGATAATTACCACAATTAATTTTGCTTTAATTTTGGTTTTCTTAAAGTATAAAAAGTGACTGAAGGAGAGATGTTTTGCACATCGAGCTACAACTCATTCACCTTCTTCTCTATTGTTTTCTTAACTTCTTTTTGCCTTTAATTTTGCTTATCTTTTGCCTCGTTTTCTCTCTATTTTAGAGTTTAACTTCTTGTCTTTTATAGAGAGATTTAAGTTCTATTCATTTTAGTTCATTTACCTTGTTTAAAAATATAACTACACAATGAGGTGTTGTTGAGATTTTAAAGAGGTTTATTGACATAATTATGTTTATATTAGGTGAGTAGCAATAAAGCCTTAAGAATTGATCATTGACAACAAAACATTACTATTTGATGATAGTTCTAAGGTCTTCAACAAATAAGTACCTCACGTATACACTAATTTCTATTTTAATTATGTTACATGTTGGTGTTCTATACCTTATTTTATAAAAATACATGCAATATAATTAAACATGGTGATAATTATTCTAACATTACACAAAGTCATGAGAAGCGAGAGTACTTGAATAATTTCTTTCTATTAGATGACATAAACGCAAAAATTTTTTGTATACCTCTTGTAAAACAAGTTAATGAAAATTATTTATTCAAGTCAAATTAAAACGTAAAATTTTAAAAGAACAAAATGTTTTATTATCTCTTGAATTTGAAAAAAATATTCATTTTGCATGTTATATGTTAACATTTTATTCATGTTTGAAGTTTATTGTTCATCACCTTTTTCATCGTATTTGTTTTCATTTTTTTCATTAGATACTAATTCTCACCTTTATTTTCATTTTTTATTTTTTGAAAAAAAATTAAATCACAATATTAATTATAAGATAAAATACACTTGAGTTATATCACTACTATAAAATTGAAAACAAAATTAATGGCATTGTCGACGAATAATATTTTGTTGCTGTTTACCAATGAAAATTACGATGAAAAATTTTCATTAGTAATTTCTAAAAAAGATAGGGAAGGAATAAAAAAATTAAAATAAATTATGTCAGCATTTTCAAAGTGTCAAATTATCGATGGAATGGTCAAATAATTTCCATTGGTGATTTTAAAAGGAAGTATAACCTGATAGTTCTCTATTTCTCCCTTTCTTCTTCTTGTTCTTCTTCTTCGTCAATTCAATTCAAACCCTAACTCCAATTTCTTCAAATTTTCAACAACTCCCTTCTAAAATTTAGCCACCTAACTCTCTAGCCCCAAAACAACCTCCCTCCCTTGGTTCTATTTCTTGTTAAGCTTTACTCTGTCAAATAAGAAAACCCATCCATTTTTGTTATAACACCCATTTATGTTTAAAGTTAATATATTTGAGATTTGTTTATTTGTTGAATTTGTAGTTTGCATGTATATTTATGTGTTTTACATGTTTTATAATGATAATTTTGTTGTATTAATGAATGATTTGTATTTTATAGTTTGTTTGAGATTTGGAAGAAATGGATTTAATTTGTCATTTGATGAAATTGAGTGTAATTTTGTAACTTTTATGTGTTAGAATTGAAAAAAATGATAGGTAATTTAACGGATACCAATTATATTTTTTGTTACTTTTATGGTTAAGTTGGAAATTTGGGTTCTTTGGATTTCCTAGGCTATGTGAGGATTTTGTGTTTAGCAGTTTAAAATAATTTAGAGGATAAATGTTATTTTTTGTTTGATTATTAGATAAATTGGTGTGAATTGCTTTTAGATTATTTATAATGAGTTTTGTGTTTGGTAAACATAGTAGGTGATTCACTTTTTTAAAAAGGTATCATGCCTCCCAACAAACGTGGCCAATCTAGCAAAACTAATCAACTTGAAAAGAAAACTAAATCTCTCCCGCATGATCAAGGTATTAATCACTTTGTGCCTTATTTTTTGTTACCATTTTTTTAGGAACCAACTATTTGATATATTGATCATGTGAAAAAAAAAATTAGATTTAATAAGTTTTGTAATATTTGCATCTCTCGAAGAGGACATAACTGATCTTAAAATTTAGCTTGCTATATGGGTATGCTTTTTTTTTTTTTTTGTCAAAATGTTTTCTTATCTTGTGAGTGTTTTTTTCTATGTCAATAACATTGTTCAAGCATTTATTTGTCCTTGGAATCTTGAATAGGTTTATTTAAGGAAGGTTATTAACTTTGTGAATGAATTCTACTAAGAGGTGCAAATTAAATTTTAGTTAAGAATGAATGAAATTGACTTGTAGCTTTGTTTTTAGCATGCTATTGTTAAGTTCTATATTCCAATTGGTTCCACGTTGTTGTTCAATACTTTAGGTAGTGCAATGTTTATGGTTGGGGATCATAAGATACAAAACAAAACCATAATTTTAGACAAAATTACCAACGGAAAATTCTGTTGGGAGACTAAATGAAACCTAAATTGCCAATGGGAAATTCCACCTTCAATTCCATCAATATTTTTCAATTTTGATGGAATTGCTGATAGAATAGAATGCCTCATCGAGATACTTTTCAATGACGATTTTCCATCGATAATGAAACTATCGATGAAACTTTGCCTAAATACTAACAAAATATTCCTTCAGTGTTTTTTATTTTATTTTCTAATAGTGTATTCAATCTTGAGTTATGAATCTTTTCTATATTTAAATGTTTCATTTAAATTATATATTTTATTTACTTTTTCCATATAACATGTTAAATTTTGTGATTGATTTTTCAATTTACACAAAACATTAAATCATGTTTCCCAACTTGCTTTTTTATGCACAATTCATTTCAATGAATAAATGGGGTTAAAATAAAGTTAATAACTAAAAACTTTTACTCAAAATGCTATATTCCAACTCATTTTTTATAAGATGGTAAATTATATAAAAACATTTTTAAACATAATTTCTATGTTACCACACAATATGAAAAAATGATCCATTTTTTCATAAATTATTTTTCATGAAATTTGATTTTCAATAAACATCAAAACAACTTGAATAGATCTAAACTAGTTTTTTTGACATGTGCTGTGCTGTTGGTTAGATCATTTTCTTATAACCTTATAAAAAATGTAAAAATGCTAGGAAGTTAAAAGTTCAATGTATAATGGATGAAGAATTTTTAAAATACTGAGATGGTTACACACTAGATGATATTTTTTTTAAAAAAAATATTAAGACACTAACATATTGGATTAACCAGGGCTAACCATGATTAACTTGAGAAACTTTTGATTTGGGGCATGAGCCGGTGACAACACCATGAAATCCAAATAAAAATAAATTAGAAACCCTAATTCAAATTAACCAAATATTAGAAGCCTAAAATGTAGAAAAAATTCAATTAAAAAAATAGTTCGATCAAAACTAAGACAGTGCCTAGCCCTATGACGCAGCTTAGACCAATGCTTTTAAAGAAGAAATAAAATTTAAGACTCAGGTAATTGACTTAACTAGATCCATTAAGCTGAGTTAATTTAATAATATGATTAAAAAAATAACAATGAATGATAAATAAAAATATTCGAGATAACCTATGTCATTTTCAAAATTAATGAAAAGTCATACAAAAACAAAAAAAAAAGAGCCCAATATCCAAATAAATTAAATGCTGAAGGATAAAACTGAAAAAAAGAGATCTTTTACCTCATGCTACACTAAGGGTTAAATATTTTTTATAACTTTAAAAATATGTTAAAATAAATGGAGATGATGACATACTGGGCGATATATTTTTAAAAATAAATATTGAACAATTAATTTAATTTAACTAAAAAATATATTTTAAAAGAAGCTAAATAAAATAAAGAAAAAAACATCAAAAGACCTGAGATAACCTAGGTAATTTTAAATGCAGTGAAAAATCCTATTCAAAGAAAGAAAAAATTACAAAGCCCAATATTCAATTAAATCAAATGCCACATGATGAAATTGAAAATATAAGTTCAAAAAATAAAAAAAATAACAAATAAACCCAAGCAAATCTCTTAAACCTAGATTAATATCTCAAATAAGCAACCTATTAAATCTTAGATTTAGGGCCAATCAAGAAGCTCAATTTAATATTGAAAAATGAAATCGAAAAAAAAATCAATCTTTAAAACTTGCCAAGTTTAAAAATAGTAACCAAAAGAATGAGTATAAAATTTGATATGTAAATATAATGAAGAAGGATGAAATTCTAAAAACTATCAAAAAAAAAATAGCAATAAAAAGAATAAAGCCAATTCAAAAATGAAAAAAAATTGATGGAGGATGAAATTAAAAAAAATATATATTCAATTCTATAAACTAATTCAATTTTTTTAAAAAAATCAACTAAAATAATAGGGATCAAATCCTAAAGAAAACAAAATTTAAGGGTTGGTGTGAAATATTGCAAAGGCAGACATGAAAATCAAGGAAAAAAGAGAGAAAAAAAAGCCAACCATCGCCAAGTCGTCCGTAATTAAGCCACACACACTGCTTAGAAAAGTAGACCCTATTGTTACGAATTAGAAAACACCAAGAAAGCTAGTTTTCACATTTGTGAGCCGCCACTAGTGCCACTTGGAGACGATCAGGTGGTTCACTCACTGGTGCGTTCCGCGAATATGACAAAAATATTTTTTTAATTTATTATTTTGTTATTAATTAAATTACCAAATCACCCATGAAATCACACGAGTATTGCATAAAAAACCAATGTGAAGTCACAAATACGCCCTTAAAGCAAAGCTTAAAATGTTTTTTACTTCGAGTAGTTACATCGTCCATGGTTAAAGGAAATTATGATAAAGCACCTAGATGAAAGAAGTTGTTGTTGTTATTATTATTATTATTATTATCTCTTAAGGATAATCAAGTAATTGCACTGTACAAAAAAATTATGAAAATATTGAGATACTCTCAAACAAATATAAAATGACAAATGAATTTAGCTAAAAAATCATTTTACCTCTGAAAGACAGCATAAAGTGATTTTTTTAAAGGTTAGAAACATCAATTCATTATTACAATCTACAATGAATTAAGACATCTCTTTAGTGGTTTCCCCACATCAAATAGGTTTTACTACATTTTTTTACTTGCGTTACGCCATGAGGTGGGTCAATATTTTTAATATTTAAAACTAACAACTTTGGTCATGAGACTGAAATGTCCATGCAGAAGACAAAAAAAAATTCTTGAGCAAAAGTTTTAACTATAACAAAAAAACAAATAGTAATTAAATAATGAGGACCAAATCTGGTATAAAAATAATGAGGGACTTAATCGAAAAATATAATAAAAAGAGAAAAAAGGATAAAAAAAAGAGCAATTAAAAGAATGACAATCAAGATTGGATAAAATATAAAAGAAATAAAATGCTGAGGGACAAAATTGAAAGAAACAAAAAAAATAAAGAAAAGGTTAAAACAAGAGCAATTACAAAAAAAGAGGACTAAATCTAGAAAAAAAGAAATGAAATGAAATGTTTAGGGATAAAATTGAAAGAAATAAAACAAATCAAGAAAAGGATAAAAAAAAACCAATAAAAAAACTGGGTACCATATTATATCAAATAGAAATGGATGAAAATGAAAAAAAAATCTAAACAAAATTCAAAACAAATAAAGAACAATCATAAGAAAAAGGATCATAATTGAATTGTTTTCTTCATTATTTTTTTTTATCAAAATAATATAATTTTTACTTTCAGTTGAATAAAAAATCAAGCGATTAGTTAGGAAAAAATCATATCAACACTTGTTGATTTTTTTTTGCCATTATTTTTTTTTTATCAAAATAATGTCATTTTCACTTCTTACACAATACAAAACCCGATTGACCTTGGTAACTCCGATCACTCGACCTAACTTCTGACTCGGGACATGACGAGGGTTGTCTCCCGGGTTGGGTTTTAAAAGCATAACAAGAAAATAAACACCAAATATGAAATGAAAATCCAATGAAATTAAATAATGAGTAATTAAATTGCCAAAAAGCAATTAATGAAGAAGATGACCGAAAATAAAAGGCATTGCAATCATGAGAATGATGATCAAATTTAACAAAAAAAAAAAATTAAAATCAAATGATTAGGGATTAAATAAAAAAATAAATTTCAATTAGAGAAAAGATTAAAAGAAAATTAAATAGGAATAAAAAGAATAAGGATCAAATTTGATTAAAAAACATAAAAAATTAAATGTTAAAGGATGAAATTGAAAAACAAATAAATCAAACTCGATACAATTAAAAGATTAAGAACCACTTTGCAACTTTGCAAGACCAACACATCTTTTGAGGTGGAGGAGAGAGAAAAGAGGGGGGAGAAGAAAATTTTTGTCATAGCTTCTTTGTGCCAGGAATGTTGACACGCGCCAACCCATCATGCGAAGGGTAGCATGACACTTTGGATGTTGTCGTTGAAGAGCACCAACGACCATTGAGAGGCGCTTCACGCGACGCTCAAAAGACATGAGCACTTCCTACTTGTTGGCGCGTGCTTTGCATACAACAACCACTTTTTTTTGAATTATAAAAAGACCAAAACACCCTAACCCCACATGATAATTCCAAAATAACTGAGGTTAAAAGACCAAAAATGCCCCTTGACCTTAGGCAAGAAAAGTTGATTCCAAGGGTTATTTAATAATTACACTGTATAAACATGTTACAAGGACTAGAAACCCTTGACCCCATGTGACAATTGCAAAAAAAACTAAAGTTTGAAAAACCAAAAACACTCTTTGCACTTAGAAATTTTTTTTTTACCCCAAGAGCTATTTCATAATTACACTGTGAAAAGTATAAAAATTCAAAAATACCCTTTAGAGTTAAGCCTTTTCTATTTTTTTCTAAGGTCATGGGCGTAATTATACTGTGCAAAAAAATGTAAAAATATTATTTTATTATCTCTATATGTACTCTATTTTTTAGTATGTTTGAAAGGCAAATCAGTTGTTTTACTGTGCATTGCACTGTGAACAATCCATAAAAAAACACTAATACCTTTTAGTTGCATGTTAAATTAATATGAAAAGAATAAAATATTCTCCAACAAATCTAAAATAACAAATAAACCTAGTGGAAAGATCATTTTAACCATGAAAAATAATCTTGAGTGATTTCTTTTAAAGGTTAGACATATCAATTCATTATATAATCCACGATGAATTAAGACATCTCTATGGTAGTTTTCCCACACACACCAAATAGGTTATGTTAACAATCTCACCTGAGCTTATAGAACATAGTTCGGATCCAAACTTTTCCTAACAGTGAACTTACAACAAGTGCCTCATGTCATGTCCCAGTACGAAACATCAAGCTCGCAATCATCAAACAAGCTCCTTGATCTTGTCAAAGGAAGAGCAGTGCCGCATGAAGCAAAGATCAAGCACATAGCGGCCTGTAGCGGCATTTCAACCAAACAAAAATATGGCTAGTCTTTACATTGTTTGACCAAGTGATGATCCGATCTATATATGATCATGTAGCCGATAACATATCAAACATCTAATCACAATCTAAGTAGATTTAACATTAATATACATGATCATGACAGGATTAACTTAATCTTATACATGGGTCCCTTATAAAGTTAGGTCAGAAAATCAGATAATGCTAAATGGACAGCAAAAAGAGGCAGAAGACTCGGTGGAGAAAAAAGAGATGGGAGTGGATATCCATCAATTTGCCATAGCCTTCAACCTTTTAATACTTTAATGCGCATTAAGAGAAAACAAAGGCCTGGGTACAAAGTGCTTTAATGGTATCCAAAGTTGGTAAAAGTAAGAGCAAGATTAATTATCAAAAGATCAGGAGCTAATTCACAGTTCATCACAAACATTATACAGCAAGAGATGAGTACTCAGTCTTAACTCCAAATCCAGAAGGATCAAAAACTTAATTAGTATATAACAACTGTAAAAAGTTTATTAATATTCAACTTAAGCTTCAATCTCAAACCTTGGACACTTGATGGAGCCCACTGATATGTCTATCTCAATCAAATTTTCTTCCTCGTTCATCTCATTTAATTCTGCCAGAAGCTCCATTAGACCATGCTGTTTGAAAAATGATCCTGGTGCAAAATCTGGCAATTTGTTCTGCAGATTATAGATGACCTCATCTTCCTCATGATCACAAATGTAATGTCCACCTGGAAGGGAGATTTCAATGAGGCTATCCTCGTCAGAAATAGATCCATCAGAGCAATCTCGGCTCTGAAACATTTTGTCTTGGAACAGCCATTCCACTTCTGAGTCCTCACTAGTTGATGAGCGGCCAAGACAGTCACTTTCTGATGTTATAACTTGAGATGATCTAACCAAATACTCATCAACCTGACCTCTACCTTCTTCTTCTTCTGTGATGAATTCCTTTTCGAGCACAAGTGGTTTAGATATAACATCTTCTATGTAAGGTGAAGTGCTTGCCTGATCTGGCATGACAATCTCATCTGTCACTGATTTCTGCACTTGTGTTTGTTTTTGCTTTGAGAAAGTCAAGATAAGACTAGATAAAATTAACGCTGTTGATGTGAGAAAGATTGACAAGATCCCATATCCAAGAAAACCAGCGAGAATCAATACCGGAGCAAGAGCAAACATCAATGGTAGTACCAGTGAGAATATTTTGAAGAAACACAAAGGAGAAGCCATTTGTTCCAAGACTTTGTTTTGTAACTTCATGAACTTAAGGATCTCCTTGTCCAGCTTATTTCGTCAGAAAGAATTTACAAAGAAGATAATTTGCACCTCTATATATTGACACTGTAAGGTATGCAAATTAACGAGATTAATGGGAGATAGATTAATAGACAGATGGATGGAAAAAAGCTGATCTTTATGGGGAGAGATACGAGGAATGAAACTATATATGATCTAGATCCACGAAAAAAACGTAGCAGAGAAGCAGTTTATCAATTCTAGCTCCAGTGCTGAAAAAAGAGTCTGCTAGCTGATATATAGTGGAACTTAGAGAGCATGACGGTAGTCTTAAGCCTCACCAGTGCTGTTGAAATCAAAGGAGACAGACTACTAAAAGAAGGAGGTTTTGAATATGGGGATTGAAGAAAGATTGCAGATTATAAAATATGACTGCCAAAGTAAGTATGAACAAGAAGAAATGAATCAATGAGAGCTGTACTGTGATTATAGATTTGAGGAGCAGATAATACCTGAACTGGTTTGCAAAAAAGAAGCAAGTGATCAAGAACTAAAAGAAAATAATATTTTCTTCTTATATCAACCTGATGAGAATTACATGCTTGCTTCTCACTTCTCTACAGACTCACAGTTCTCCAGTGCCCCTTGCTCCTAATAAACAGGTTTTTTTTTTCCCTCCTCAGCTAACCACAATCAGGTGGTGTTCCTCTGCAACTGATTCTCTTGAAAAAAAAGCACAAAACCCCAGGTTTTGCAGCATTGATTAACTGTCTCAGAGCATGGATATTAGAGAAGCCATGTGCTCACATCTGTGCTCACCACATGGCATTTGACCTCTAACTTCAAGGAGAAAAAACTATAATTAAAAGGAAAAAAAACCCAGAACCCAACACAGGTCAGATATTTTATTACATTTCGCCTCCAGCCATATCCCTGCTACCCAAAAACCCTATTTATCAGAACCTTACATGAAAGCTTCAGGGGAAGAACGAAAGAAACATTACCAATAACATACTTTGCGCTCCTTAATATTATCTTCAAGTCGATAAGCAGCAGGTGAGCAGAAACTTCCTTTGTCCCTGAAGATTAATCTCTGAAACAGTACAATAAAAAAGAAAGAGAAAAAGAAAACACCAACTCTTCCTTATGAAACAAGAGTAATTTTACGTTCCTCTATGGCACAACCTCATTACTCTGAAACATCTTCATATGGAAGACCAAGCCGAGATCATCTAGGTTAAAATTCAGAATTTTTTTTTTTCAAATGGCTTCAAAATCTAATCTACATTGAGTCACAGAAGACTAGCATTACCATGCCTACCGACGTACCACCTATTTGAATCTGTATTATATTAGTAAAATACTCCTAAAGTCTACACAAAGGCTACAAACTGAAGAGGATAGCGCTTTTTATTTTTTATTTTTTTCCATTATCCTTTAAAAAATAAATGTACAAGAAACAAGTAGTGGTGGAATATTCGAAATTAAAAACTTAGTCCAACTTTCTAAATATTTTCAAATTAATCTACGTGTTTGACTTAAAACCCCATATTTTCAAATTTTTAAATATTGTGATATTGATCAATTCAGATAGAAAGAGTTCAATAACATGATTCAATGTCTTCTCTTTTAATATAATTGAAGCATAATACGGTGACAAGTATTCGGCAATGTTCCTGGTCGTGTGAGGGTCTCCTCCTGAGTTCATTTCTAGTTTCTGCTTTTAAATTTTCTTCTCATAGAATGTGCCTCTAATGATGCCTTCAAGTTTGCTTTAAGCATATGGGCCAACAACGTGCCTCCACCTACCAAAACCTCTAACCCCACTCTCACTAAAGCCAGTGCAAAGCAGTGCCGGTGGACGGCGCAAAAATGATGCCTGAATTGTTGATATTATATGGAAGTACGTCTTTTGAACATTT
>Ga0325405_1005646_pt1 | contig 12694 bp, 10 predicted proteins | sample PopdelMetagenome_21_FD_205663 | JGI IMG/M metagenome (GOLD analysis project Ga0325405, IMG submission 205663) | Populus deltoides microbial communities from Bellville, Georgia, United States - Xylem-Control-R2 | ecosystem: Host-associated > Plants > Phyllosphere > Stem > Wood/Secondary xylem...
TTCAGTAACTATTCTCCCTTATTCTTTCCCAACATTTGCTTTCTATGATTTATGTTCTTAATTGCTTTTATTGTGTTGTTTTTCTAATGAATTTCTCTTTCGATTGCATTGCTTTTTTGTTGTTTGTTGCTGATTCTGCTATCTCAAAATAAATATTTATCAAGTATGAGTGGATAAATTAAGAGAGGACTTTCTTAGAGCTTTATTTGTTTGTTAGATGATGTCATTGAATTGTACAGCGTTGACATTCATTTTTGCTTCTTGTTGTGTTGATTTTAACAGTACACCATTTTTACAATTCAAGATTTATTTCTCATAAGCTCAAGAACCGGTCTAATCTTGGATAATTAAGAAAGAAAAACTCTGTATAACCTGTGAACTGGGTAATCGACCAGATTTCTACGGGAGTTTCTTTCTAGCTATGGCATGCTGGCTGGCTGCACTGTGTCCCCAGCTCGCCTGCCGCTCCTCATCCAGTGGAGTAAGTGACACACTGACTATTAAGGATCACTCTACCGATCCTGCCTCAGATCACTCCACAGATTCTGCCTCAGATCAAATCACAAAAGACTAGCCTAGAATCAAGGCTCACAACGGTTACAATCTTCACAGCCACAATTATAGCTAGCTTTCCTAAAACAATTTGTCTAATTCTATGTATATATACACTCTCAATTACTTGTAATTGTGTGGAAAAATAATACATTCATTTCATCAATACACATTCCGCATTCAAAAATTTCAACATGGTATCAGGAGCGTCACCCTCTAACGAGAACCCGATCCTTAATACAACCCACCCCATTTCCACACCAACATCTCCAATTGAGACTCCCTTGATTGCTTTCAATATCTCTGCCTAGATCAATGAAAAGTTCACTCCTTCCACCTTTCCCCAATGGCACGCACAATTTGAGGCTCTACTTATTGGCTACGATCTCCTTGATTTTCGTTACTGGTGATCATCCATGCCCCTCGGCAAACAACACCTCTACATTCTCTTCTCACAAATCTCACTGGGTCCGGCAGGATAAACTCATCCTTAGCGCCATTTTGGCTTCTACCACCCCCACAATAACCCCCTTCATCTCCACTGCCAAAACATCACAGGAGGCATGGCACAAACTACATACTATCTATGCCAGTAAATCGCACACCAGAGCTCTTCAGCTCAAAGAGGAGCTTACGCTGATTAAACGGGAAAATAAAACAGTTCAGGAATACCTTCATATTGTTAAGACTCTTGCAGATGAGATTGCCCTAATTGATCATCCCATTTCTGCTGATGATCTCACTATCTACATCCTCAATGGCTTGGGACCTGATTTCCGTGAGATTGCTGCCCCGATCCGTGCTCGTGAGAAATCTCTCACTTTTGAGGAGCTTCACGATTTGCTTGTCAGCCATGAGGTGTATCTTCGTCGTCTTGAAACTGTCGCTCAACACTTGGTGGCAACGACTAATTTTTCTAGTCGCTCTGGTGGGCATCGACAGAGTATGGCTCCCTTACATGGTCACCATGGCTCTCGTGGATTCAACAAATATACTGGCCCTAGGACTCCAAATGTGCCACAAAACAGAAAGCCACCCTCTTATGGATGGAAGTCTATGGGTCCACGACGTTATCAGCCCAAATGTCAGCTTTGTGACCAGCTTGGCCATGTCGCCAAACAATGTCCAAAAGTCCATTTTTCAGAGCCCACTGCCAACTGTGTCTCTGCCTCTCATCCATAGGACACCAAATGGTTAATTGATTCCGCTGCTTCTCACAATATTACAGGTGATTTGTCAAATTTGTCAGTCCACTCGGAATATGATGGCACTGATGCAGTTGTTATAGGTGATGGTTCAGGTTTGCGTGTCTCACACATTGGCTCTTTGGTTTTTCATTCCCCCACTCGTACTTTTCACTTAAAAGATACACTTTGTGTTCCCAGCATTCAGAAGAATTTAATTTCTGTCCATCACTTTACTACCTAAAATAATATTTTTGTTGAATTTCACCCCCTTTACTTTCTCGTCAAGGATCAAATCACGGGGGCGATACTTCTCAAAGGTGCATGTGAAAACGGTGTGTACCCGTTTCCGGACTCAATGGTGAACTCTTCCTTTAAAATTTTGGCAAATGTGCATGAGCGGACGACAATTGATAGGTGGCACAAGCGATTTGGACATCCCTCCCACAAAATTGTAACCTCTCTTGTTCGTTCTTTCTCTCTTCCAATAAAAAAAGACGCTCAAGGGTCAACACTTTGTACTTCCTGTTCTATCAATAAAGCCCATCAATAACCGTTTCATTCCACAAGTCTCCAAAGTCATGCACCTCTTGATCTTATTTACACAGATGTTTGGGGCCCCTCTCATACTATTGGTCTTGATGGGTCACGTTACTACTTAATTCTGGTTGATCACTTTATCAAATATATGTGGTTTTATCCCATGGTTGCCAAGTCCAGTGTTAGTACCATCTTTCCTTAATTTAAACATCTTATTGAAACAAAGTTCCAAGGCAAAATAAAATCGGTTTACTCGGACAATGGTGGTGAGTTTGTGGCCCTTAAAAATTATTTTTCCATCCATGGAATCAGCCACTACACCACCGCTCCTCACACCTCCCAACAAAATGGGGTTGCCGAGCGATGTCACCGTCACATAGTTGAAACAGGACTCACACTTCTCAAAGATGCTGACTTGCCACTCTCATATTGGCCTTACGCCTTTCAAACCACAGTTTATCTCATAAATCATCAACAAACCACCCTTTTACATCATAAATCTCCTTTTAAAAGTCTGTTTAACCAATCACCAAATTATCTCAAATTAAAAAAATTTGGTTGTTTGTGTTTTCCCCTAACCCGACCCTACAATACTCATAAACTCCAACCCAAAGCATGTCCATGTGTTTTCTTGGGCTACTCCCAAACCCAGAGTGCATATCGGTGCATGGACTTACAAACCAAGAGGATTTATCTTTCACGGCATGTTCTTTTTCATGAAACCCAAACGGCCATCTCCTTCTTCCCTGCAGCCACGCTTGTTCATTCATCTGCCTTATTGCCATGCCTCATTGAGTCGCCTCTCATGCCGCAACCACCACCAGTGCGAATGGACGGTACACCTGCTTCCTCATCACCTTCAGGTATTTCCCCTAATTTCTCATCCTCTAGTTTACCTAATTTTCAGAACTCCTCCCTCGTCACCTGTTCCCCTGTCCTGCCCCCTGTTCTCTCCCAGCCTCAAACATCACACAGTCAATCCCCTTCTCTCCCTGCACCCATAGCTCATCAATCCACCGACAACACATCTCACACCCACTCCATGATCACACGCTCTATGAACAACATCTATAAGCCCAAGCAACTCCATTCTGTTTCCAAACACCCCATTCCACCTGCCATTGAACCCACTTGTGTGAGTCAAGCAATCCGTGACCCGAAATGGCGCAGTGCCATGTCTAATGAGTTAATAGCTCTCATGCGCCATCATACGTGGGACTTGGTTCCACCACCCACTCACTACAACCCCGTGGGCTGCAAATGGGTTTTTAGGGTCAAACGCAAACCGGATGGGTCTGTTGATAGATTCAAAGCACGCCTCGTTGCCAAGGGCTTTCATTAACGCCCCGGGTTAGATTACAAGGAGACTTTCAGTCCGGTTGTAAAACTGGCCACCATACGTACTGTTCTTACAATTTCTGTGATGCAAGGGTGGTCCTTGCGTCAACTGGATGTTAACAATGCGTTTTTACATGGGAAATTGCGTGAAGTTGTTTATATGATTCAACCTCCTGGTTTTAAAGATTGTTCAAAACCTAATCATGTTTGCAGGTTACATAAGACCATCTATAGTCTGAAGCAAGCGCCCCGAGAATGGTATTCTGCTCTAAAGACAAAAATTCTAGCATTCGGGTTTACAAATTCAAAAGCTGATAGCTCTTTATTCATCTACAATACTGCCTCTGTTTTATGTTTCCTGTTGGTGTATGTAGATGATCTGATAATCACTGGAAGTGACAGTCTGTTTGTGAGTTCCATCATTAATCAACTTGGAGTTGCCTTCTCTATCAAAGACATGGGATCCCTTCATTTTTTCCTCGGCATGGAAGTCATTCCAACCACGGCTGGACTTTTCTTGTCTCAGCACAAATACATACATGACATTCTCAGCAACACAAACATGCTTGGTGCCAAAGAGGTGTCCACTCCCTTGTCCACCACAATAGCTCTCCAACTTATTGATGGCACCTCCTCTGTGGACAGCACTGAGTTCAGGCGTGTCATTGGTAGCCTTCAGTATCTCTCTCTTACACGCCCTGACATATCATTTGCGGTCAACAAACTGTCACAATTCATGCATAAACCCTCTACTACACACTGGACAGCGGCAAAACGACTTCTCTGCTATTTGAAGCATACCATTTACCATGGTATCCACATTAAAAAAAATTCCTGCTTGAACCTCATGACCTACACGGATGCTGATTGGGCCGGCAACTATAATGATCGCAGCTCAACATCTGCCTATATTTGCTTCCTTGGCTCCAATCCGATATCCTAGAGCTCCAAAAAACAGCGGGCTGTTGCACGATCATCCACAAAAGCGGAATATAGAGCCCTTGCAAATGCAGCCTCTGAAACCATCTGGTTATTGTCCCTATTTCAGGAACTTGGACTCAATCTTACTTCGCCACCAACATTGCTTTGTGACAACCTGGGTGCTACTCAACTCAGTCTCAATCCCATCCAACATTCTTGGATGAAGCACATTCAAATTGACCTGCATTTTGTTCGGGATATGGCTTAGAAAGGACTGCTCAATGTTCATCATGTACACAGCCACGATCAACTTACTGATCTCCTCACCAAGCCCTTGTCTGCTCAATGAACTGAGCACCTGAGAACCAAGATTGGTCTTGCTGATGACAGCCCTATCTTGCGGGGGCGTATTAAGGATCACTCCACCGATCCTGCCTCAGATCACTCCACAGATTCTGCCTCAAATCAAATCACAGAAGACTAGCCCAGAATCAAGGCTCACAACTGTTATAATCTTCACAGCCACAATTATAGCTAGCTTTCCTAAAACAACTTGTCTGATTCTATGTATATATACAGCTCTCAATTACTTGTAATTGTGTGGAAAAATAATACATTCATTTCATCAATACACATTCCTCATTCAAAAATTTCAACACTGACAGTGATATGAACTTCCTAATACTTAAAATGGATTAAAAAACTTCACAAAACTATCCATGGATAAGAGAGAAAGGACAGTGTGAACACAACGGATTCCTCGTCGAGAATTATAACTAACAATTATAAAAATATGGAAGGAAGGGCACGGGCATTTTTCACTGTGAAGCACTCAAACTCTTTTTATAAATAAAATAAACCTCTGTAAGTAACATATGGACAACGACAGCCTTGGAGCTAGCAATCTGGATCAAACATTGATAAATTAAACCAATAATTAGTGATTAGGAGACTAGACAGCAATATTGTGGCATTGTACAAGGTGTAAGTGCAATATACTCTCCCAGGATCTCTCTATTTTTATTTTATTTTTAATTTTTTATCACATGGAAAGAGACCTCGAGTTCCATAGAGAAAAAAAAATCCATTTAATTTTAAATGAGAAAGTTTATTTAATTTGTACAAGTTTGTAAATTACTATTTGATTGATCCATTATAATTTCATATTTTTTTTTATCTCTCTCTCTCTCTCATAAATTATTTGATGTTTGCAATCAAGCTGACAAACCCAAATTCAAGGGTCAACTATACATATAGAAATGTTCCATTTCTATTCTTACGGTTTAAGATTTTTCAATGTTACCCCCATAGTTTTTTAAAAGTTTCAAAATCTCCCTTTACTACTAACTAATTTATAACAAAAAAACTAACTTTTTTCTATATTTTTATTTTATTTTTCTTACTTTCTCTCATTTATTTTCTCTCAAGTCCACATGTATGTTATAAATCAAATTTAAAAGTAGACTATTTAATGGTTAGGAGTAACATTAAAATTTTTAGAAAACTAGAAGGGTGATTTTAAATTATAAGGTTAGAGTGGAACATTGATGAAAATATTCTATGGCAAAATTGATTTTGAACCAATTTTCGAGATATCATCCATGTTTATAAATCTGATTCATCATAGGAACGACGTCAAATAATTATGGGGCAGTGTTAATGATTATATATGTAGTTGCCAGAGCCTCTAACAGGGAAAACTTGGAGATTTTGAACCATATCCTGCTTTACTGGTAATTCTGCATTTTTTTGAGCAAACCACATTTTTTACTTTGTTGTTCATGTAGAAATTTGTGGGGTAATTTATGATGTGCAAAATAGAGGGAAAGGGAAAAAAAAATTATGATTCGAAACCTTTTGTTTTGTTTTCTTGATATTGTAGGTTTTTATTTTGAAGTTGTTTAAATTGGTTTATCTTAGTAATGATATCAGATGTTTGGTGAAGTAAACTAGTAAAGTTCAATGTAATGTTGTTGGGAAGTTGCAAGTAGTGAGGTTTTTTCAACAATCAGTGGATGGATTCTTCAGGCTTATAAACTAGACAAATAATTATCAAGATTTATTTTTAGATTTTAGTGATCAAAAGAGGTGATTGCAGCCATGAAGAATGAGATACTAAGTATGGAAGGTTGCTAGGGAAGAAACTAGTTAAGGTTGGTTCACCGGATTATAGAATAGAATCTTAATCATTGTGAAGCATTTCTGGACATTATATGCTGCTTAGACTCGAAAAATGCAAGATCGTTGTGGTTGCTGTTGGAACTGTAAAAGTTTAATACAATGCAGAAGAAAATGAGCTTGACCAGAATCGTTGGAGGCCTTCCTACTGTCATAGTTTTGGATGTGAAAACCTTGGCTTATCAAGCTGTAGTTGACGGTCCCAACTTGGCAAACGAATCTCTTTGAAAGAGAGATTCTGACATTGTTTCATCTCACTTAAAATACATGCAGTTATTTTAGATGTGTTGTAAGGATCTGGTGGCGCAGGTTGTGTTCTTCTGCAATCACTGCCCATTCGTTAAACACATGAAGAAGGATACTGAAATCCTCCTGTTTTCTGCTACAGAAAGGACTTGCAGTTGTTGCTGTATCTTCAAACTCTGTAGCTACTCGCCCACAGGTCCTAATAAGCCCCATTCATTTAGATTAGAGCTGTTTTGAAGTTGTAGTCTGATTTACCCAAAATGGAGTTGTTCTTCACAGGATGGGCCAGAATTGATGGCAGAGGATGCCAGAACACTTAATTACCGTTTCCTTTATTTATACTATGAGTTATGCTAATGCTTGCCTCAACCTGATCCACACTACTGAAGTGTTCTTCTCCTCTCAAGGGAGACAGGAGAAAAAATGAACGTGCAATTACATGAGGAGTTTTAGACATTTGCAATCATAAGAGTGGCAAATTTATTACTTACTACCTACTCAAGGATGCGACGGAGCTTTTCTTTTTGATTATTTATCCCATTCATTGGCTGTTGATGATGGATGAAAGCAAGCACATAGGATGTAAACAAGTCACATTATTGTTTTGGATCAAATATATTAACCAGTTGTTAATAATTTTAGGGACCAAAGTCTGGCAAATGACTGTGTTCTTAGTGGCCAACCAGTATCATCAGTCAAGAAACACAGGTATATGGTATCTTGTTTCTCTTCTTTGTTATGTGCCTTTAAGTTCTCTTTCTGTAATTGAATGCCCAAGTCATTGATTCTTGTTGCCAACAGTGCTGGATGCAGCATAAAGTGGCATGCTGGGGCAGGGTAACCTTCAATGTTTGGTTCCATGATCATAATCCACAGGCCTAAATTTTGTTCTCTGGGATGCTGTCTCCTTTCTGACAATTCATGATCACTGTGATATTCATAGCCTATTATCGATTTTTCTACGGATTCATGATTTTTTTTTGTTACAATTGCTGTTTCTTTGTTTGCATCTGGTGTTCTAATTCATCGGTGTAGTCTTCCAAGTTCAGAGGGCAAGGTTTAGTTTAACATGTGAGTTATTGTATTGGGATATGTATGTGATATGATATCACGAGTAATGTAGGTTTTACATGTATTATCTGTTTGCTGTTAATAAATTAGAAATGAAAAAAAAGATGTGTTATATAGATAAATGAGGGGGCAAATAGATAAATTAATTTCAAATATATGTATTAAATGAGGAGGTAAATTACTAACAAATTAATATTTAATATTATATAAACATGTGTTATATAGATAAATCAATTTGAAATATATGTATTAACTCATATCAAGCGAAATTAATTTAAAAATGAAAAAACTTATATTATAATTGTTTTCTTTGAGTTTTTATATTTTGAAACTGCTACATAATAATTTTATTATCAATCTCATAGAAGATATATTTCTCAATGTATACAACCAAACTATCATTTATTCACTTATATCTTATCCTATTCCGCAATCTACTATTAACAATATGTATAGCAGAAAAAACTCTCTCCATTGTAGCAGTTGCAACCGCTAGAAGTAATGACAATTTAATAAACATATATACCAATGAAAATATCAAATTCTTCTTTGTTTTTATCATTTTCTACTCAGGACTAACAATACCTTCAATACTAGAGAATTCATCATCACTGCATAGATTAATAATATACGTATCAAGTCGGTCACCAAGTACCATAAGATTCACTATAAAGAATTCATTGGGATAAAAATAAGCAATGCGAATAAGCTATTATTTGTTGAAAGTAAAGAAAGAGTCACCTAGGTTTAAACATGTCACACAAAGAAGTAATTTCATACTCGTCTCAGTAAAATGATCATCCAACTCATTAAGCTGCATGACAATGATATTGTTAAACAATTCATAATGAAAATGATGCAGGTTTGTAATCACTTGTTAAACAATTATATTTTCAAATTAGTAGCTTTTTTTATAAATAATTGGTAGCGATAATATGCATAAACTAGAAATTAATCTATTTTTTTTAAGATCCAAGATATTGAATTTTGTTTATAAACTTGACAATTTCTTTTTCAATCCCTAATTAATGAATAATGAAATAACAAGTGATTAAGTAATCTTAGAATTGCTAACAAAACATATTGAAGCACTCTACGTCTGCGTTTAAAAACTAAGTCATCTATACAGTTTTTGTTTGGCAAACTACTTAGTCTTTTAGCTAAAAAAAAATATAAGTCCTAAAAATTTGATTTTTGTTAGCTACCCACTAAAACTTAGATCCAAAATTCTCAAACTTTCTTGAAAGAGAAAAAAATAAAATAACCCCAACTTAATTTGTTATTTAGAGAATTAAAAAATAAATTAACATTAAAAATTCAAGAATCATAACAATCTTAAAATTCCAAAAAGTAGGTATTGCATATATGCAGTCAATATAAATAAATCAAGAAAGAAAAATTAAAAAAAAAAAAAAAACAGAGAGACCAACCTACTAAAAGAAGATGCAAAGAAATTGACAAGAAGAAAATAATAATAAGGTAGAAATTATTCGGATATAAACCTACAAGTTGTGGTCTTTCTCTAGCCACATCATTTTCAACATTTTCTTTTTGCAAGAAATGACATGTTAGGCTGTTATATTAATATTTTTATATAAAAAATATTTTTTTTAAAAAAATATGGTTAAAAAGGGCAATTGCCCCCTCTTACCCCATGTGGCTCTACCCCTACCTTAGTCATTATAACAATTGGGGTTAAAGACCCATTAAAATAACATGTCTAAAAATAACATAAAAATAAGTCTAATAATAAAACTAAATAACATTTTAATAAGTAGACATAGATGTGCTTAATATACCAAAGAGTGACAGATTGAGATATCATTTATCCATATACATGTGTAATTTGTAATGCGGATTTGATGTTCATACCAACTCTATAATGTTTGGAGAAACTCAACCTTGTTGAATATAGCTATGAACGACTACGATAATACTCTTAAAGATCAGGATTAAGTTGTTAGAATGTCACTCTAGTGATCTAAGTATAATTTGAATTTAGTCGTCTTGACCAACAAACTAAGAATCATTGAACCTTATTATCCTTGCTAAGAAAATCTTGTTCATCTAAAATAACATCAATATATCCATTGATGTCAATGACAAGTTTTCAAAAAATTACCAGGAATGGATTTGGGTGAAGGAATTTTAAAAGGGTCAACTGAGACGGGTTATTACCTCTTATATGGAACTAGATCTTCAATATTAAAAGTAAAGCTAATATCAAAGTTAGCTAGTAGATCAATGACATAAGCATTTGATCCAACCCTTTCTAACACTTTGAATGGTTCGGCACTAAATACCTACAATTTTTTTTTATTAGAAATAGGATGATATTGTTCATGTCTAATCTACATCATGACATAATCTTCATCATTAAACTCATTGTGACATTTAAGTAAATTAGCTTCATGTTTGTATTATGTATTACTTGCTAAAATTTGTTTATCGATCTCATTATGCAAAATCTTGAACTCTATGTGGAAATGACTTAGCTGACTTAAACACTCTAGCATGAATCTCCTGAAAATGTCCCAAAGAGCTCCCATATGCAGGGGCGAAACCAGGGGGAGGCGAGTAGGGGCCTGGGCCCCTACAAAATATTTTAAATTTTAGTATTTTTAGTGTTTAAATATAGGATAATATAATATATATTTTTATTTTAAATAGATAAATTTCTTAATAATAAATTAAATCTTGAGTTTTGGCCCTTCTTATTATATAATTCCCGCTCTGCCCCTGCCCATATGGATCTCCCTAATCAAGAAATTGTGCACTAATGTTTGCGAAATACAAAACTCCTAAAACAAATACCTTTTTTTGGAGGTAATGGTCATTTATGATACGGAGATGTCCATCTCTCAAGGCTATGTATGTCTCTTTAAACTCCAGACATAATTCATATTCTTTTTTAATTCTATCAAACCTAGTAACTTGAACACTCATCACAAATAAAAACATAATTTGACGACCTAAAGCATCTACTATATTGTTCTCAACCCCATATTTATGTTTCATTACAAATAAATATGCTTGTAAATACTTAACCCAACTACAATGCGTACAGTTAAGCTTCTTTTAGGAATTGAAATATCACATAAAATTCTTTATCATAAGTTGAGTATTTTAGTTTAGCATCATCAAGTTTTCCACTAAAATAAGTCAGAGGGTGACGTTTCTGACTAAGTACTCTACCTATTTGATTTCTTAATGCATCATATTCTACTTCAAATACTTTAGTAAAGTCAGGGAATTGTATCATTGGGGCATCATCCTTTTCTTGGCCTCTTCAAATGCTTCACTTGTTATTTTGCTCCATCTAAATTCACTTTGCTTCAAATAATTTATGATGCGAGATATGATAATACTAAATCCTTTAATAGAGCAACGATAAAAAGTAACAAGCCTATGAAAGTTATGGACTTCATGAATATTCTTAGGCTCAGACCAATCTATAATCACTTGAACCTTATAAGGATCAAGTGATATTCCTTCACAAGATACTATAAACCCTAAAAAAATCATTCAGTGAACATTTAAGATGTTCACAAACAAGCTTTCCCTTTTTATGGCAGTGTAAACTTTAATAAGTTTATCAAATTATTGCTATTTTGTTTTGCTGTAAATAATGATTTCTTGTATAAATCACTTTTATAGTAACTCATTGACTTTCCTTTACAATTATGCATGTTCAGTGGAGTTCACCCTGTAGTGGGATAACTTTAGCAATATAGCATCAAGGATAAAATAAATAGGAATAAAAAATAAGGAAAAAATCCGACATATAAAGAAATTAAAAGAAGATGGAATTGAAAAAAGAACTTCAATTTCATAAATTATTTTAAATAAAATAAATAAAAATCAAAATAATAAGAATCAAATCTAATAGATAAAAAACATTTCAACTATGAAAATGATAAGAGAAAAATAACTAACAACCAAAAGAATAAGAATCAAAGTTGTTATAAAAATAAAATTAAATGAAATTTTTAATAGATGAAATTGAAAATAAAAATAAAAATAAAAGATTTAAATTTTATAAGAACAACTGCTTTTTTTTATAAAAGAAATAACATGATATATATATCAGTTTCAATACTTTTAATTAATATCTAATTTTAATAAAGAATTGACCAAGAATAATGTTTAATGCAATATGAATATTATAATTATAAAAACTTTATAATTTTCTTTACAAAATATTTTTATTTTAAGAATTTTTTCTTTATTTTAGATTCATTAATCAAATATTAAATTTATTAATTAAATACTTAATGAATATTAAATATCAATAGAACCTTTATTAAAATTAAATATGTATACATAAACAAAATGAATATTATATATAACCAACTAATTAATTAACCAAATGATTTACAGGACATATATATTAACACTTTGCATTCAACAACTTGGATTTTTTTATGGCATAGTTGGTTGGGAGTGGACGTGAAGATGAGGGGTATAAAATGCTTGACCTACAAGGAAGATCGTGTAAATTATACAAAAGCAATTACCACTGAGATTTTCTGTACAACGATGGGGAAAGTCACCTAACCATTTCAGCTCTTCCTGATATGTAATTATACAAGGCCCAACTTATGTTTCTTGATTAGGTTTGTACTTTTAAATTCATGCATCACATTCCCTGTTTCCTTTAATTT
>Ga0325405_1005649_pt1 | contig 12693 bp, 10 predicted proteins | sample PopdelMetagenome_21_FD_205663 | JGI IMG/M metagenome (GOLD analysis project Ga0325405, IMG submission 205663) | Populus deltoides microbial communities from Bellville, Georgia, United States - Xylem-Control-R2 | ecosystem: Host-associated > Plants > Phyllosphere > Stem > Wood/Secondary xylem...
CTATTGAATACTCCGTGTCAAAGAAGTCACTTTTTTAGCTTTTGCTTGGATAATAGTTAAGGATTTACTAAATCATTTAATAAATTATTTAGCTAATTGTTGTCAGCAGCAAAACTGTAAGGAAGAAACTCTTAAATTTTTTATATTTATCTCAAATATTTTCATGTATGTGGAAGCTAACAAGACAATAATAACACAAAAAAAATAAAAGTTTTAATGAGTAAAAATAGTTGAAGATGTGAACCTTTAATTCACATTTGTATTTCTGAAAAATAAATATATGGTGACCCTCTTTTAAATAGATCAGAAAATTAACTTATTTTTATTAGAAAACAACTTAAAGTCTAAAGGCATAAAAAGAATTAAAACAAAATAAATAAATAATCCAAAAACTCTTAGGAAAAATAACAAAACTAGTCTAAATAGCAATTTCTAAGCCTAATTATGGGAGATCAAATGGTCTGAAAAAAAAAAGTTTCATGTAGAAAAGCTACTTATTACCCGGAGAAATTTGGGCTTCATCTAACTGCCAGATCTCTTATTATTATAGTTGTAAGCTACTAACCTAGTCTGATACGACTAAACCTTATTTTGAAGCTAGATCAATATATTCTAATAGTCTATATATAAAAGTATCTATTAGATCATTTATATTGGTCTGTTTAGGTTATATCTTTATTTGTATGCTTAGAAACTTCAATTTCCCGTTTCTATACAAGCTCGGCTGCATCAGATATCCCAGATCACATCAATGAAAGGAGATGAGGTGTGCTGATTTTGAGGACGGGCAGGAGAACCTCAAATGCATAGTATAATCCATTCCTTGATTTCTCTGCATAACCACTATATTAATGATATATCAGAAGTCTAATTTAATATAAAGTGCAAAAAAGTCATAATTAAGTCTCTCTGATTGATATTTACTGATTATTGAAAATAATTGATACATACGAGTCATTGTTTTCTTAATCCTTTTACAAGTACAGCCCTAATTGATACATACGAGTCATTGTTTTCTTAATCCTTTTACAAGTACAGCCCTGGACCTGATAAAAAATGTTGAAGTGCAAGCAATCATAGGCCCAACAACATCAATGCAAGCCAATTTTGTTATTGAACTTGGAGAAAAAGCTCAGGTGCCCATTATATCATTTTCTGCATCAAGTCCTTCTCTCACTTCCATCAGGAGTCCCTTCTTCTTCCGAGCTACCCAAAATGACTCAACTCAGGTGAATGCTATAAGTGCATTAGTTCAAGCCTTTGGATGGAGAGAAGCAGTACCCATCTACATTGACAATGAGTATGGAGAGGGAGTGATACCTTATTTAACTGATGCTCTGCAAGCAGTTGATGCTCGTGTACCGTACCGGAGTGTCATTTCTCCATCAGCCACTGATGATCAAATTGTTTCAGAGCTTTACAAGTTGATGACAATGCAAACTAGAGTTTTCATTGTGCACATGTTTCCATCTCTTGGCGCTCGGGTTTTTGCCAAAGCAAAAGAGATTGGCATGGTGAGTGAAGGCTATGTTTGGATAATGACTGATGGTCTAACAGCTGAATTTTTTAGTTCACCAAATGCTTCTGTCACTAATACAATGCAAGGTGCATTGGGTGTGAAACCTTATGTGCCAAGAACAAAAGATCTCGAAACTTTTCGAATTCGGTGGAAAAGAAAATTCCAACAAGATAATCCAGATATTGTTGATGCTGAGTTGAATATTTTTGGCTTATGGGCATATGATGCAGCAACAGCTTTGGCCTTGGCAGTTGAGAAAGCTGGAACTGCAAATTTAGGCTTCCAAAAGGCAAACGTTTCTAGCAATTCATCCACAGATCTTGCAACTCTTGCAGTGTCTTTAAATGGTCCAAACCTCGTTCAAGCTTTATCAAAGATTACTTTCAAAGGTCTTACAGGAGATTACCTTTTCGATAATGGGCAGTTACAGTCATCAGCTTTCCAGATAATAAATGTGAATGGCAATGGGGGAAGAGAGATAGGATTCTGGACATCAACCAAAGGGATTGTCAAAACATTGAACTCAACAAATAATATGACTGTCATATGGCCGGGTGAGATAACTTCTGTTCCCAAGAGCTGGGAGATTCCAACGAATGGGAAAAAGTTGAGAATAGGAGTGCCTGTGAAGGATGGTTTCACTGAGTTTGTGAAAGTGAAAAGAGATCCTAGTTCTAGCACCAAAACCGTCACTGGATACAGCATAGATGTTTTTGATTCTGTTGTCAAAGCATTGCCTTATGCTTTGCCTTACGAGTTCATCCCCTTTGCCAAGCCTGACGGCGAGCCAGCTGGAACTTACAATGATCTGATATATCAAGTGTACTTGAAGGTAAAACTTTCACCAACCTTTTCCTGTACTTGATCACACTCAGTTTTATATCTGAAACAAGATTTGGGACAGATTCATGCATGCAAATCTAATTTTTATTGATATCTTGTTTCTTTCGCTTCCTATCAACAGAATTTTGATGCTGTAGTTGGAGATACAACTATTGTTTTCAACAGATCCCAGTATGTTGATTTTACTTTGCCTTACACTGAAAGTGGTGTCTCCATGATCGTCCCTATTGTGGACACCAACAGCAAAAATGCATGGGTTTTCTTGAGGCCTCTGACATGGGATCTCTGGGTGACAAGTTTTTGTTTCTTTATTTTCATTGGATTTGTGATCTGGGTTCTTGAACACAGAATCAATGAAGATTTTAGAGGGCCTGCGTCGCATCAAGCTGGCACTAGCTTCTGGTTTTCTTTCTCAATCATGGTTTTTGCACAAAGTAATTTTCCTTTCCCTTTCCCTTTCCCTTTTGAATTTTTCTTCTTTCGTTTAACATATTTGTTTTAGTGTCTCAAACACCAAATTGACTTCAACTTTATTATTTTCAACTATGATTGCAGGGGAGACAGTTGTTAGCAACTTGTCTAGAGTAGTGGTAATCATATGGTGTTTTGTTGTGCTGATTCTCACACAAAGCTACACTGCCAGTCTAAGTAGTTTACTTACAGTCCAGCAGCTGCGGCCTACAGTTACTGATGTACACGAGCTCATTAAGAAGGGGGAGTATGTAGGCTACCAGGAGGGTTCCTTTGTTAAGGGAATACTATTAGACTTGGGTTTCAACGAGTCCAAGCTCATTGTGTATAATACCACAGAACAATGGGATGACCTTTTATCGAAAGGAAGTGGAAATGGTGGTATTGCTGCTGCTTTTGATGAAGTACCATATATGAGGCTCTTTCTGTCAAAGTATTGCTCTAAATATGCCATGATTGATCCTACATTTAAAACAGACGGTTTCGGATTTGTAAGTTCATTCACCCCTCTCCATTTCTCTTTATGTATTGTAAGTGCAAAGTTTGTCAACCCTGATAAAGACTGGCTTGCTGCTTTATGTTGTGATTTTCAGTCCTTCCCTAAAGGTTCTCCTCTGGTACCAGATGTATCAAGGGCAGTTCTAAACATGACAGAGGGAGATAAAATGAAGGAAATTGAGAATGCTTGGTTTGGAAAACAAAGCAATTGTCCAGATTCCAGCACCTCGGTTACATCTAACAGCCTTAGTCTCAAGAGTTTCTGGGGCTTATTTTTAATTGCTGGAGTAGCATCCCTCTTAGCTCTCATTATATTCATGGTCATGTTTGTCTACAAGGAAAGGAAAATGTTGAGGCCTTTAAATTCCAGAATTTCCACAAGGAGTAAAGTCCGCAATTTCTTCAGGATCTTTATTCAGAGGGACTTAAAATCCCATACTTTCAGAAAAAGTGGGCTGAATGACAGCAATGGCACTAGTCTGCCTAGTATGGGTGCGCCGAGCCCATCGGCCTATTCAGTTCAAACTAGTTATTTCCCTGGAGATGGAGATCAGTCTTCTACAGAGTTTGTTGATTCCAGTCTAGATAGGCAAACATCTCAAGAGGTAGTAATAAATATTGATCAACTTAGAAACCCAAATCAAGATAGACGGGTTTCTTTTGAAGTAGAACATGATCAATATTGACTTTCAGATGATACCATTGACAGTTTGACACTGGGAAACTTATAGACCTGTAGATGCAGTTGTAGCATTGTAATATAATTGTAGGCCATCAGAGGCCTGGCAATTCATGGGAAAGTCCAAAGGAACATGCAGGAGGCAATACTATAGAATACATATTACTCTGTTTGATTTCCTCGTTTGTGACACTCGAACTTCAAATTGAAAATATTGAATTACTACATATAACATATTTATAGCTAGGTAGGATTGAGTTTCAGAATTAGTAAATTATTATCACAAATTATAGATTTTCTTCAGCAATTTCCCAAGATATTGTGGAAATGCAAGCAGTCGCATACCTTGTTTGCGGCCACATAAATTCTACAGACTTTCCAGAGAAATTATATTGTGAAAACGAAAACAAAAGCATTATCCAAAATTAAGTTACCATGTTTTAAAGAAAACCCCTCATATTTCCAACCATCTTCATGTTTTTGTCAGGATTTTTATTAAATTGTTTGGAAACAAATTAGAGAATGAAGAAAAGGTACCCTTCAAAGCATGTTCTGATATTCTTGTTCCTTTCTTTAAGGACATTGTTCATAGAAATGGGGTTGGCCCAAAACTCAACAGCATATGTTGGAGTGAACGTTGGTTGGTGTGGTTCTAGACTTGGAATGTTTTGATGTCAATATTGTTTTGAGTTGCATTATAATGGCCCTCTCAGACTTCTATATGCCACTCATAGTGACTGCAAAACCAGGCTGATCCTCACCACTAGGGACTCCAAGAGAGATGTTGTCGGAGCAGCTGCCGCAGGTCCTTCTCTACCTCTCCATTTTTTCTGCTGTCCCTTTTCTTATACCTTTAGCTGTTAGTCATTGTCTTGATGGCATGTACTTTGTCTTACCAACCTGATCTTTTTTTACTGACTCCCAAATCAAGAATCGAAGGCTTGTATCAACTGAAGTGCCACATCAGATCGGCCTAGGAATTTCCAGCGGAGACCATGAGAGAGAAGGGGGAGAAATCAGTTTTTGGGGGTTGTCAGAGGGATGGTCTGAGGTAACCGTTAGTATGCCATTGGGGTTTCGATGATGGGTCTGTGGGTAAGCCAAAAAGAGATGCATAACAGTGGTCATATATTTGGAGGCGAGTTTCCTCCACTCAGCTGCCGGTGGTTCTTTTTTGGGTGAGAAGGGGGTTGCAATTTCTGGCCAAAATCGAGTGTGTTTTTTGTTGCTTGTGATGAGCGGGAAGTTTGGATCTGTTGCGGGTCTCCTATAATCTGTTTGTGAGGGAGAAAAGAGAGGCAATACAGGGTTATTTGCAGGGCTACTAGTAGCAACGGAGAGTAGATCGGGTGGGTCTGTCGAGGGGCCGCTGATGTTGAGTTCAAAGTTGGAAGGAGAATGCAGGGTAGCTGTTGTTTCTTAGCTGGTTTGGATGGTGTTACGGTAGTGATTTTGGTTTTAAATAATTTTTTATTTAAAATTATATTAAAATAATATTTTTTTATTTTTAACTTATTAAAATAATTTAAAAATATAAAAAAATTAAATTTTTAAAAAATACAATTTTAATCGTGTTTTATTAACATAGGTCTCACAGCGTCGAGGAAATTGGCACCACTGGCTTTTCACAGTTCTGCTGCTAGTAATGGTGAGATCTGGTGTTCGGATTTGGGGAAGAGATCGGATGGTTTGTGGGCTGTCGGTCGGTTTGAAAGGAGGAAGAAGGGGACAGGGCATCAGCTGGAGTTTGGCGTTGGCTTTATGGTGTGGAGGAACAGGGTGTCATGGCGCTACTGGTTCCCTTCTGGTGGAGGGAGGAGTGGGAAAGGGTATATATGTAATTTTAATTTTTAAAGTTGTCTTCCGAGTTATGCGAAGGATATGTTTGAAATTGTGATGATGATGATAATTTAAAGTATTTTTTTGTTTAAAAATATATTAAAATAATTTTTTTTAATATTAATACATGATATAAAATATATATATATATATAATTATTTTAAAATGATATAAAAATATATATAAAAAATTATTTTAAATAAAAAAAATTTTCAAAAATTTTTTTTTTGTATGGGATAGTGGTTGATAGCTATTAATATTTATTAAAACATTTGTAATTTTAGATAATGTTTGGAATTACATTAACTATTGTTTATTAAAATATTTTTATTTAAGAATATATTAAATAATATTTTTTTTATTTTTTAAAATTTATTTTTTATATTAATACATTAAAATAATTTAAAAATAAAGTTTGAAAAATAAGGTGTAGTGTGAAAACAAACATTCCCGAATTCATTGAAAAAAAGATGTGGACTAGGAATAGTCTTTGGTCGCTGGTCAATGTAATTCTTAGCTGGCTCTAGTTTGGGAGTGCCGAAATGACAGATTTGTTAAAATTTATTTATTTATTAATAATTTATTTATAGTTTTAATATTAAAAATTAATTTTATAAAATAAAATATATTATTTTAAAACATTTTTAAACTAAAAATATTTTCACAAAAAATTATTACCATACACCTAAAAACGTTTTTAACCATAAATAAATAATATAATTTCAATTATTATTATATATATAAAAAAAAAAAGCCTGCTAAACTCTGGGAGATTCCTTTTTATCAATATATGATATTGTCTCGCCTCAGGTCCAAGTCTTGAACCAATTTATTAAAATGGCTGGCTTTGACTCTTCCAAATCATGAATATCCTAGCAATAACGGTGAGGAAACCACATTTTTTAAGGTCCACAGCTTTATAAATAAGGGATCTTTCCTTCAAAGCTTAAACAAAAAATATTAATATTAGCTAAGCTAGAGTCAGCACGACCATAGGTGGACAATAAGATGAAGAAAAACCATTCAAATGCTGTTCTCTCCTTCTTCTTTTTTTGTGTAAAGATTCTGTTCACAGGAATGGGAATGGCTGAAAACACATCTATCCCAGTGAATGTTGGTGTGGTTCTTGATCTGGACAGTGATTTGGATGGCAGAATTGCGTTGAGTTGCATCGAAATGGCCCTCTCTGACTTTTATGCCACTCATGGTGACTACAAAACCAGACTTGTCCTCAACACCAGGGACTCCATGAAAGATGTTGTTGGTGCAGCTGCAGCAGGTCCCCTCTCTCACTCTCACCTTTTAAAACTTGATGTTATCATCAGTATGCTCCAATCATGAATCACTATACTTGTTATTACGTAGCAAATAATCAAGATCTTTTCAGCAAATTGTATGGTGTGCTCTTGTAAGCAAACTACAAGTTGGTGCAAGCTAAGTTAGGATAATTCTAGGAAAGTCAGAGAGTCCACAATTCAAAGTACTCTAGAATTGTTCTAGGAAAGGCAAAATTTTCAGCAAATTGTATGGTGTGTTCTGTAGTAAACTTTGTCTAGATTGTTACATTTAGGTCGGTTAAGAAGGCTATAAATAGCCACGCAACCATCATTTATAAACCAAGCCAAAACAACTATGCTAATCTTAAAATCCAAGTCTTAAAACTCTCCTCTGCTGCCTAGTATGTTGTAATTTCTATTGACAAAGTTTTGCTTTGGTTGTCCCACATTCTTCAATCATTTCCAAAGAATCCAAACTATAAACTAAGTACTTTCACCAGACCACTACAACTAAACATCTTAACTATCAAACTATTTTCGTTTCAATCCTTGATCATTAACACCTTTAAACTACCTCCTAAACTACCATCATCTTCTAACAATTTTCGGTTTTCTTGATTTGTGGGGAGGGGGGCAGAGGAAAAGATAAGAGCTTACAAATCCAAAGACATAACTGTAAAACGACTCAAACCACCATTTTTTATAATTGAAACTGAGTTCTTAAGAAAGTTTGATAATTGCACGGTCTTTCTCTGCTGCAAAACTGCCATTTTGTCATTGGTTTTTCCCATTGATCTCCATTGATTGTGAAAGATTATTGCATGTTCTTAAATTTTCTTATGCTGTATCAAAACACAGTCCTGGACTTGATAAAAAATGTGGAAGTCCAAGCAATCTTAGGGCCAACAACATCAATGCAAGCCAACTTTGTTATTGACCTTGGAGAAAAAGCTCGGGTGCCCATAATGTCGTTTTCTGCAACAAGTCCTTCTCTTACTTCCATTAGGAGTACCTATTATTTTCGAGCTACACTTAATGACTCAACTCAAGTGAATGCCATAAGTGCTTTGGTTCAAGCCTTCGGGTGGAGACAAGCAGTACCGATCTACATCGACAATGAATATGGAGAGGGAATCATACCTTATTTAACTGATGCTTTGCAAGCAGTAGATGCTCGTGTCTCCTACCGGAGTGTCATTTCTCCATCAGCCACTGATGAACAAATTGTTGAGGAGCTTTATAAGTTGATGGGAATGCAAACTAGAGTTTTCATTGTGCACATGTATGGCTCTCTTGGCACTCGGCTTTTTGCCAAGGCAAAAGAGATTGGTATGATGAGTGAAGGCTGTGTTTGGATCATGACTGATGGTCTGACAGCTGATTTGTTGAGTTCACCAAATCCTTCTGTTACTGGGACAATGCAAGGGGTACTGGGTGTTAACCCTTATGTTCCAAGTACAAAAGAGCTCCAAGATTTTCGAGTTCGGTGGAAAAGGAAATTCCAACAAGATAATCCATATATTATTGATGCTGATTGAACATTTACGGACTACGGGGCTATGATGCTGCGACGGCTTTGGCCTTGGCAGTTGAGAAAGCTGGAACTACAAATTTTGGCTTCCGAAAGGCAAATGTTTCTAGCAGTTCATCAACGGACCTTGCAGCTCTTGGTGTCTCTTTCAATGGTCCAAGCCTTCTTCAAGCTTTATCAAACACTAGTTTCAAAGGCCTAACAGGAGATTACCATTTCGTTGATGGGCAGTTGCAATCTCCAGCTTTCCGTATAGTTAATGTGAATGGAAATGGAGGAAGAGAGATTGGATTCTGGACACCAAAAGAAGGACTTGTGAAACAATTCGTTCCTAGTAATGGTACGAATCCGAATTCTGTGTCCAGTATTTCAAGTACTGTAATTTTCCCAGGGGACACAACTGCTGTTCCCAAGGGATGGGGGATTCCCACAAAAGAAAAGAAGTTGAGAATAGGAGTACCGGTGAAGTCTAGCTTAAGACAGTTTGTGGACGTCATAAGATATCCTAGTTCTAACACCACAATAGTCACTGGATTCTGCATAGATGTTTTTGATTCTGTCGTCAAAACATTGCCTTATGATTTGCCTTATGAGTATGTCCCCTTTGCCAAGCCTGACGGCAAGTCTGCTGGAACTTACGATGATCTGGTCTATCAAGTGTACTTTAAGGTAAAACTTAATTTTATCTTTTTCTGTACTTATTCTATGTGTATGATAATATTGGAATATTATCATACACATTGATGCCAGTCTTTGTTTTTTTTTGAGATATTCTTTCTTATGTATTTTATTTTACAACCAACAGAAGTTTGATGCTGTGGTTGGAGACATTACCATTCTCTACAGCAGATCCTTGATCATCGACTATACCTTGCCTTTCATGGAAAGCGGTGTCTCCGTTATTGTTCCTATAGAAGGCCACAATATCGAAAATGCTTGGTTCTTCTTGAAACCCTTGACATGGGACCTTTGGGTGAGCAGTCTTTTATTCTTTGTTTTCATTGGATTTGTTGTCTGGGTTCTTGAGCACAGAATAAATGGAGATTTTCGAGGACCTGCTTCACATCAAGCTGGCACTATCTTCTGGTTTTCCTTCTCAACAATGGTGTTCGCACAACGTAAGTTCTCTTCTCCTGTTGAAACACTTAAACATATATATATATATATAAACACGGAATTGACTTTAATTTTATCAATTTACAGGGGAGAGAGTGGTTAGCAACTTGTCTAGAGTAGTGGTAATCATATGGTGTTTTGTTGTGCTGATCCTCACACAGAGTTATACTGCCAGTTTATCTAGCCTACTTACAGTCCAGCAGCTAAAAGTTACTGATGTAAATGAGCTCATTAAGAAGGGGGAGTATGTGGGCTACCACAAGGATTCTTTTATTCTACGAATCTTGTTAGGCTTGGGGTTCGACAAGTCCAAGCTCATTGCGTATAGTTCTCCAGAAGAATGCCTCGAACTCTTCTCCAAAGGAAGTGGAAATGGTGGTATCGCTGCTGCTTTTAATGAAGTGCCATATATAAAAGTATTTCTGTCAAAATATTGCTCCAACTATACCATGATTGATGCTACTTTCAATACCGGCGGTTTTGGCTTTGTAAGCTCACTTTCCCATCTTTCTATTTCCATTTCACTCTATAGCTTATCAGTCTATAGTTTATTACAACAATTTTTTGTTGTGAATTTCAGGTCTTCCCTAAAGGTTCTCCTCTAGTACCTGAGATATCAAGGGCAATTTTGAATATGATTGAGGGAGATAAGATGAAGGAAATCCAGGATAAATGGTTTGCCAATCAAACTAGTTGTCCAGATTCTGGCACCTCCGTTTCATCTAATAGCCTTAGTATCAAGAGTTTCTGGGGATTATTTTTAATTGCTGGAATAGCTGCACCTTTAGCTCTCATTATCTTCATAGTGTTGTTTGTTCATCAGGAGGGGAGAATAGCCTTGAGACCCTCTGACTCCACAACTTCAATATGGAGTAAAATTCGACATTTGTTTAGCATTTTCAATCAAAGGGACTTCACATCTCATATCGAAGTGAATGGGATTCACCTTCCAAGTATGGGCACGGCAAGTCAATCGGGCAATTCAGCTCACACTGAAATTCATGGATATCCGTCCTCTGCAGGGTATGATACCAGTCGAAATAGCCAAGCACCTCAAGTAACAAGTGCTGATCAGCTCACCAACCCAAATCAAGAGAGGCCTGTTAAGGAAAATCAGAAGTCTAATGTCAATCATCAGACCCCTACTCGTACTGATCAAAGGTCTAATGCTATTATTCATCAAAGGACTAAATCCTACTAGTACTTCTACTCCTTGAGATAACAACGGTCCGGCACAGCTACACTCTCGGTTTTTCTCGTTCTTATATGACTTGCTGTCCTATATAGCTTAAAATCCAATGAACAAGCCTACAAGAGACCAGAAGGGGCTGCTCCCTTGTACGAATTTGGAGAATTCCTTATATATATACATGTGCTGTTTCCCCCTCCAAGATTTTGATGAATTCCAATGTAAATGTGTTATGGTGGCTGGCATGAATAATTGACATTTGTGATGCACCTTCAAGAAAAGAAAATATTTATAATTATGAAAAGTTGCCCGGTGATCAAAGCACTTAAATGCTGTTTGATTAATAGGAATGAAAGGATCAAATAGGAATGAAAGGTAGGAATTGAAATAGAAATGAAAAAATTAATTAGGATAACATTTTAATTCCAATACCTTGTTTGAAATATTAATAAGAAATCAAAATAAAATTTAAAATTTTTAATATCTCATTTTTCAAATAAAAATGACTAGTGATTAAAAACATAATTTCCATAAATTAGGAGAGTACAAAAAAAAAAGTCTTGGTAAATTGTGGGTAACTTGCTCTCAAAGATCATCTCTGTGAGCTGTACTCTTTGGTTTGTGTTTCCTATTGTAGACAGTGGGCCTTAGAATTGCCCCCTCTGTTTTTCATATAGAAATCGTTGGACTTCAGAAAAAGCAGGAAAAACTTCTGTTGAAAAATTAGCTTCAGAAAGTAGTAAAAATAAATTATTTATGGATTAAACAGGATGGATGCAAACAAGTCTTGTCAAAAACAAATTTTTTTCCACGATATAGAAAATACAATGTAAATTAGGATTGTAAAATCATAATTAAATTTTTTTTATCTAATTATATATTGATAATTCGAGCTACGTAGTAAATTACTAACAATATATACACAATTAAAACAAAAGTAAAATAAACAACCAGAACTAGTCGACTAATTATTCATACAAGACCAAGAAAATCACTTATTTTATACTTCCAATAAATTTGTAAGTTCGATCTGATTTTATTGATTTTATCAATTTTGCATGAGTCAAATCTGATTTTACTAATTTTTAAGTTTGTAGTTTAATTTTACATGTAAAATATAACTGACTCGTAAAATTTTATAATTTTACGAGTCAATTTGTGATTTTGATAAAAATTGATGCAAATTTATAGGTCAGTGGATGAAATGTTCACAATAAGTTAAAGCTTTCTTCATGCGTGATCACTTGTTTAGGACTCTTACAGCCAACATCTCTGCGTCGTGCTCGAATCATGGTAAGTTTGGCATTTCCTTGTCATGTCTTGTGTTGATTTGTGATGGGGCAGAGGAAAGAGAAAAGATCTGAAATCCAAAGACATGACATGACTGTAGAATTACAGGACTCAGACCCTCCTTAATTGAAAATTCATTTTGAAGATTATCCTATAAGTAAGTGTAATCCATTAATTGCATGTTCTTTCTCTACTGTCATTTGTTTTCCCATTAATCTTCATTGATTATGCCGATGAATTGAAGTCCTTAATTTTTCTTGTGCTCTCTCAAAAGATAGCCCTTGACTTGATAAAAAAAATTGTGGAAATGCAACCAATCTTATGCCCAACAACATAAATGCTAGTCAATTTTGTTACTGACCTTGGAGAAAAGGTTCAGGTGCCCACCATATCATCTTTTGCTTCAAGTCCTCTTACTTCAATCAGGAGTTCATATTTTTT
>Ga0325405_1005653_pt1 | contig 12690 bp, 4 predicted proteins | sample PopdelMetagenome_21_FD_205663 | JGI IMG/M metagenome (GOLD analysis project Ga0325405, IMG submission 205663) | Populus deltoides microbial communities from Bellville, Georgia, United States - Xylem-Control-R2 | ecosystem: Host-associated > Plants > Phyllosphere > Stem > Wood/Secondary xylem...
TTTTACAGCTATAAAGAATCTAACATTTCCTAAGGCATTACATTCCCTTGAAAGCAAGGAATGTGATTCCTTCTAAAATGATGAGAATCACAATCCAAGGACAAGAAAATGTGTTTTAAGTTTAAATTATCCTATCATTAATATTTATTGAAACGGTATAATCCTTAATTAATTCTTACTAATAATAACATAATTTATTTATATATTATGTCTCTATGCCTTCAAAAATATTTAGTTAATATTTATTGTGCTTGATGGTTATAATTTTATTAAGTCAAATTTGTATTGTCTTCTTATAAAACAAATTTATTTTTTATATGCCAAAAATATAAATTTTTAGTTGCATCAATTTCAATATATTAGCTTTCAATACAGTAACATGTACTTTTATTGTACGATGTGTAAACAAAAGACCAATATTACTAATATTTTTGAATTTAGATTTTGTGAATTTTTAAGGCTAAATAGTAAATTTATTTATTTTTTTCATGAATTTTTAAAGATGAACCAAACACAAGAAATTTTCATTTTAACCGAACACAAATATCACATTCTCATCAATCAATGCCAAGAAAAATCTGAAAAGCTGAAGATAAGGAATGCAATTCCCTTCTAGAGTGATGAAAATTACAATCTAAAGGCAAGGGAATATGTTTTGGACTTAAATATGATTATTATTATTATTATTATTATTATTTATTGGACTAATATATATCTTTAATTTTTACTAATAATAAAACAATTATTTAGACATCTTTAATAAATAATTATTTTACTCTATAATTATAATTCTATCAAGTTAATTTTATATTTTTAAATTTTTAGTTGAATCCATTTCAATATATTAGTTTTCGACAGTATTGATATCTAATTTTATGTGGATAATATTTAAATAAAAGGTAAATATTAATACTTTCAAATTTAGATATTATAAGTTTTAATGTTAAAATAGTAAATTTGTTTAAATTCTCCATGATTTCCTAAAAACAAATCCAATTTTTTAACTAAATAAACGAGAATGTTAATGTCATAATGTTTTTGTTCCTTTTTTACATCAATCTAGTCAGGCCGGGGGCTGGTTGGTAACACTTAGTGGGGTAGGTGAAGATTTCAATTAGTGGGGTAGGTAAAGAGATTGTCAGGTTTATCTAGCATCAATGCACAAATAAGGACCTAATTGCAATCATAAAAGGAGTTCAGGGATAATTGTGAAACGATACATCTGTTTGTTCTCGAGGCATAAAGATCGAACCAGAAGCCACGTTCCACTCGGCTGCAAAAGCATCGGTGCCTGCAAAACGATGTTACATGTATATATTGAATCAACAAAAAGCATCGAAAAACAAGGAATTTTCTTCTAGCTTTATGTGATGCTCCATGGGAACCCTAGTCTATTCATACCTTTGCTTGGTCCCCGAATGTAGTAACTTTAGATAAACCAGCTAGCATCGCTTTAAAACCTTGATTTCTAAATTATTCCAAAGGGATGTACGTTCAAGAGGTCGATTCTATCAAAAGGTATGTAGTGTGTATATGTTTTGAAATATGATAAATATTCCGTTTCAAAGTGTTTTATTTTTAAAATATATTTAAATAATATATTTTATAAGACAAAGAAAGAGGCGATAGTCAAATTCCAGTATAAAGAGAAAAAGTTGTCCTTAATGATGATTCCGACCATAAAAATAGTTGAAATCGATGTGAATAGGTTCTATTTCATGAGAGGAGTTTTACCTAGGTGTTTTTTTTCTTTCTCCTTGCCTAAGAAGACAGATATGACCGCATGAATATTTTTTTGTTCAGGTTAATTTAAGTTCTTTTGCTATTTTTGGGTTTTTATGACCATGGATAGCTTTATATAGATTATTATAATGTTTTTTAAGTGTTTCAGATCAAAAATTGATTTTAAAGAAAAAAACTGAGGCCCTATTTTTTTAGAGATCTCTGATCACTTGATTCTGTAGAAAGCAAAAGACATATCGTCTTTTATCTTTTTTTAAAAAAAAAAGCCATAAAAAAAATAAAGACAGGTAGGCTAGGGCATAAGCGTTTGGGCTATTTATTTTTTAATTCCCAGGCACATTGGGCCACCATACCCACGTGCTTGGGCTTCTTTTAGTCTCTTTTTTTTTTATTTTATATTTGGGTTAAAAAATCATTGAATCCAATTAAGTTCATGAAATAGGTCACAAGTTTAATAGGTTAATCCGCAACATCTGAGATATTATTTCTTTTTCTTTTTTTTGTTTAATTCTTTTTTAGTCCCTCAATTCTTTTTAAAAAAATATATAATTTTATCCTTTGTTATTGATGATCTATTTTTTTTTTAAATTTGATTCAAACCTAAAATAATACAATTTCACCCTTTATTATTAATGATCTACTTTTCTATCTCGGTCCCACGTGCATATCATGTTTTTTTTTTACTTTACAAAAAATGTTTCATACAAAAAAATTATCATGCGCTTTATTGTTGTAATATTAAATGAAAAATAATCTTAGGGATAAAAAAAATTATTGAATCTAATAATGTGCATTACTTGCTCGCGAGTTTGCTTGGTTGACTGAGTTCATTTAGGTTTTTTAATTAAATATTTTTTTTACCGATTTTATCCTTCAATAATGAATTAATTCGGTATTGAGCTTTCCAAATTTTTTTTCAAGATTATCCAAATGAATTTCACAAATGAGCCTAGGTTAACCTAGGTAGTTCAAATGTTTTTCCATTACAATATTAGATACAAATATCATTCAAATTACTTGGTTAAATTTTGTTTCTTGTTTTAGGAGAAACGTCATCAATGCCTAGACATTTTCTTCTGCATTTAAAATTCTTTTTGCTCTGACCCATCGCATAGCGTGGGCCAATCAACTAGTAAAACTAAGGGGTGTGGCGTTTTCATTTTTCACCAAGACAAAAAAAAATTATGGATTTTAATAGTGTTCCATCATGTTTTCTCAATTTTTTTTCCTTTGCCGTCGCATTTATTTATGATTAAACTTGGTGAGTTTTTTGGATGCTTGTGTTGGGGGATTTTACGGTGTCAAAAAAAAACCTTTGTGGCTCAGTTGGTAATGGTTTGACAAAATTATATGAAATTTTATTTATTTAAAATAATTAAAGCATAAGGAATTGATTTTTTTTCAGTTTAATCCTTTATATTGAGTTTATTTATGATTAGATTTAATAGTTTTTTTTTGTTGCCTAGATATAGGGATAAAAAATATTATATCAAGCAATTGATGCATAATTTTACAAAATAAAAATTAATTTTATTTATCTAAAATAATTAAGGCTTGAGGGATCTTGAAATGTTTTAGAAAACCTTAGCCTTCAAATTTGAAGCTGAAACAAAATCAGAGAAGAAATTGAATGGGCAATGGGGGAATTGATTGCATATGTAATGCATGCGCGATCACAAGGAGATTTGCCATGTAATTGAGGCATATGCGTCCTTCTCCAACCTCAAAAGGTGGTGTTCTGCTATGTTATTTGAATCATCTCAACAAGAGCTATAGGTTGAGGGGGCACGTGGCGGATTATAGGTTGTGTGTCATCAACTTCCCACTCTCTTTTTTCTCGCTTGACATCGTGTTTCATGTCATGCTTTTTCAATTTTCTCTTATGTCAATTTTTTTTCTTTTGATTTCTATTTGTTTTTTCTTTGGGCCTTTTCTTATTGAATTATTTTTACAATATCATTATTCGACATTAGATTGATTAGGGATTGTGCTTTATTTTTTTTATTTGCTATGTATGGGGTAATCTTGATTTTATAACTCGGGTTGTGGGTTTGGTAAGTTAACTCATGTTGACTTGGATCGTTTCTTTTGGGTAGTCTGTCATCAGCATCATGTTTTCCCTTCCTCTCTTTTTTATCTCTCTTCACCTTGGGTTTCATGCCATTTTACATCAATTTTCTTTTATGTCAATTTTGGTCTTTATTTTTTTTATTGCTATTTATTTTTTCTTTGGGTTATTTTTTTATTTAATTACTTTCAATCTCATCTTTCAGTATTAAATTGATTGAGAATTAAGCTTCTTAATTATTATTTTTTCAAATTGTTCTCTATATGGGGTATTTCTGGTCTCATGACTTAGATAACAAGTTTGGAAGGTTGACTTTGATCATTTCTTTTTAGAGTTCTTTTTAATTTTTTTTCTCAATTTCATCCTAAAACATTTTGTTAGTTGGGAATTGGATTTTGTAATTTTTTTCATTTTTTTTCTAATGAGTTATCTTGGTTTCATGATCCTGGTCGTAGATTTTACAGGTTAACCCGGGTTGCCTCAAGTTTTTTTTTTAATTTATCATTCTTTTAGATTGATTTTTTTCAACCTTATGCTTCAACATTCTGTTGGTTTAGGAACTGGCTCTGAATCTTTTTTAGTTTTGTTTTTTATAGGTTTATCCTGTTTTCATAACTCGAGTCACAGGTCTGACAAGTTTACTCAGATTGACTCAAGTTGTCCTTCTTTTACTTTATTTTTATATTTTTTCTCATTTTTGTCCTATGACATTAAGTTGATTGGGAATTAAGTTTCATAGTTTATTTTGATTTGTTTTCTATAAGATTATCATGGTCTCATCACTCAGGTTATGAATTTTACAGGTTAACCATGGTTGACTCAGATCGATCCAATGTATCATCGTCTCAATATTTTTAAAAATATATATCATTCAACATATCACAAACTCAATATCTAAAAAGATATCATTCAATATGCATTAGGTTTTGAGATCGTGATTAGATATTTTTATTGCTAGAAAACAAATTAATAATGCTTTTATGTTTTTTTTATATTAAAAAAATTAATAGCGAAGGCCAAGAATCTAACTGATGAAAGGCTATTATGCCACTACCTTTCAAATTGTGGGACAAAACAATTCAACGGTTTCTTCTTCTTTTTCTTCTTCTGAAAACATATAGATCGAACCTACAACCTTCTAAATAAGGCAAGAAACCAAGTTCCACCCAGCTACAAAACCGTTGAGCCTGCAAAACGATGTTAGATGCATAGTTTTGAAATTTGGCCTAGCCCAGCGGGTCAACCCGGGGTTGGAACCGGGCTGGTTGAAGAAAAAATAGAGAAAGAAAAAAACTAGTGTGACCCGGTTAACCTGGTGACTCGGTTGACCAGACAAGACCCAATAAAAAACCAGGTTGCAACCCGTTGACTTTTAAATTTTTTTTTTACTAAAATAACATCGTTTTGATTTTGAAAAAATTGACCCGGATGACCCGATCAAAACCCGAAACTCGGGTCTTAGACCGGATCAGGTCTGAAAACTATGGTTAGATGTGCATCTGCAAAGTCAACAAAAAGCATGGAAATACAAGGAATGTTCTTCTAGCTTTATGTTATGCTCCATGGGAACCCTAGTCTATTCATGCTTTTGCAAGAAGCAACGTTCCCCTCATTAAAAAACCAACGGTGCCTGCAAAACGCTGATGCATCTATTGATTGAATCAACAAAAAGCATGAAAACCAAAGAATGTTTTCTAGCTTTTTGTGATGCTCCGAGTATATTCATACTTTTGCTTGGTCCACACATTCTTGTAGCGCTATATCAACCTTTTGTTTGCTTACCATTGCAAGATGGAAGAGGGTGGATGGTGACTTCCGCACCTATTCTGGTTATGGTGGGCATGGCTAATGCTCTAGAAATGGAAAGGAACTGGATCCTTTTGAATCTTTCTTACCAATTGGACACTTTGTGCTTGGGTCGTTACTTGTTAAAGCATAATTTGGGCTACTTATATTTCTTATAAATTGGCTTTCTTATGGGGGTAGCCAGTGATGTAATTTTTTTGGATTGTTTTTATATGGGTTTTTTGTAGTCTAAACCCATTTGAATATGCTAGATTGTCTCCTTCTTCTTTTATTATTATTATTATTATTATTATTATTTATTTTCATGGGAGCTAGTTTCTTCTTTTAAAATGGTTTGTGCTGTTGATAATTTGAAATTACAGGTACTTGCTTTTTATTAAAATTTAATTTTTTATTTTAAGTTAATTTTTTTAGTGTTTTTAAATTATTTTAATATACTAATATCAAAAATAATTTTTTAAAAAATATTATGTTAATACATGTTAAAAAAAAATTACCCTAACATTATTTTAATAAAAGTGCGCTCATTATTGAAAAAAAAAACTAAAAAACAAGCTTGCAAATTTTTCTTTCAAGTACAAAAGTATGCTAGTCCATGCAAAACCTGTAAATTTGGGCCTTTTGAAGCTTTTGATTTCGTTTTTAGGCGCTAATAGAATTAAATGTCATCAAAGATATCGCCCATTCAACTCCAATTATATAGTTTTGATGCGTGGAAACTAGATTAAAACATTTTTACAGCTAGAATAAATAAGAAATAAAAGATATATTTAACATAATATTTTAGATAATGATTTTGTTTTACCAATAAAAACTTATATGGATTAATTATTTTTTTATAAGTTTAATAAACTAGCGTAAAATGAACGCTTTAAGATCGTTTACAGGATTAATGTGTAAATTAATTCAAGGATTCTTTACAGTCGATTTAAAGAAGAAGAAGACCACAATGAAGGGGATTCTCTGTTCAGTATTGGTACATACGTTAAAATTAAATGTTCTTTTTTATTATTTATTTAGATCAAGCTAAAAATACTTTTGCTGGATGAGCCTCCATCTTTCCGATTCAATCACGAAAAGGTAACCTGCAAGAATTTTGGAGTTGCATTATATAAAAATTAACACTACCAGAAACCAGGACGATAGAGATTAACTGGCAAGAATAACCTAGAAAATAGCAAGTAAATAAACTACTATGTCATTATCAGTTCGAAGTTGTTTGGATTTATGTAGTTATAATGTGTTTGAATGAGTCGTGAAACCGCAAGAAAAAATGAGATTAAATATGATTTATTGCTTGGTGCCCATATATGATGGTTGTAAGAACTAGTGAATGAAAACAGAAAATATTTGCATGAAAATGAGTGTGACAAGCCAACCCTAGTGTAAGAAACGCGCAAGGGCTGTCACAGTCCCGACAAGGATCAGCTGAGCTCATGCTCCTGGTATTGGTCACCAGAGAATCTGATGACTTGTCTGGTTCGAGCAAATGCCTTTGGCCTGCTGATAAATTCATCACCTGCCAAATAAAAACTGAGCTCAAAATTGAGAGTGTGTGACAAGAAGGGACTGAAAATTCGTAAGAGATCTCGTAGTCTCACTTGCTGCTTCAATCGCCGGTTCTCTTCTACTAATTGCACCCCCTACAAATTAACCAAAACTAATATGAAATTGAATAGACAGTGACCATGGTAATCATTTGATAATCCAAGAAGTATGGTAATAATATCAGTTTATGCTCACCATATACATGGCCGTGTTTGATTTTATTGATTCATGATTAAGTTTTGAATCTTAATTTATAATTTTTATGAATTTTTGCACGAATATCCTGAAAATGTTTGAAGTAAGGAATGTGACCTCGTTCTTGAGAGTATTGATCTCATTTATAATTTTACCCCCCTGGAGCAAATAGAAGTTGAAACATGTGTTAGGTATTGTAAAGAGTTTTCAGCATACATATCTCCTGAATCAAGACAAGAAAAGACTACACAAACCTTTTCTTCCACGACGCGGCACAAGCTTGTTTCAATTAATTTTTCTAATTTATGTAGTTCTTCCAAGTTCAATCCTTGTAGGTCTTCTCCCCTCATCTGGCTGTCATCAATGGATCATTATATGTCTCAGCATTGCAAATAGGAATGTTCATCTATTGTGGCAGCAAGTATTAGTCATGTAAGTTTACCTCAGTTCACGGGTTTTCTCGGCTATTTCTTTGTTCAGCGTGGCATACACAGCACCATCAGGCTAAAAGGATAAAAGAATATTGCCTTTATTTAATGCATAAACATGCTATCTTATGGAATTTAATAATGTTAGATTATTGAAATGAGATCTCCTCCTTCTTCAACTTGGTTCAAAGTTTCTGAATCAGATTATCTAGCGTAAAGTTGCAAGCCCTCATCCATTTTACGAGTTCAAACTATAAAATCAATATCACATCCTATTTCAATTTCAAAGTCCTGAGACTAAGTCATAAGGGCATGATTTGGATAAAGAACTTGAGCATGAATCACACTTATTATCTTAAATTGTTATAAAAACACTATAGCATGCAAATAGACTTCCGATCTAAGTCAACATATGTTAGAGACGCAGCAAAACAAATTATACATCTCTTCAACAATAAAAACAGATATATTTGAGTGAAAGAAAAGCTAGTGTAAGATAACCAATTCACCCAAAATGCTTATGTTGTTAGGCTTGAAATTTATATTATTCTCTAACACGCCCCCTCAAGCGAAAGTCATTTAGACTTGAAATTTGAATAAATCCACACTACCTTGTGCTTAATTTTTAACAAATAAATAAGGATGGTGAGATTTAAAATCGTGACCGCTTGATCATCAAGACTCTGATACCATGTCAAAGAACCAATTCAATCTGCTAGGAAAATAATTTAATGGAAAATAATGAGAAAACAAAGAAAAACTAGTTATAATAAAATCTAGTCATGCACTTATTATTCAATCCACCGTGGGTCAGCAAGCAAAAAAGAAAAGAATTGTTGTTTACCCTTTATTCATTTCTTCCTCTGATATGAAGAGCAATCTTCATATGGGTACAAATTCAAAAACTTGGTAAGCTAAAATATGAAAACTAATTACCTGCAGCTCAAGAGATGGTTGACCGAACATGTCGATGTTCTTTGGATGTAGATTGCGCTTTTCAATCACTTGCCCCATGCTTAAAGAACAAAAGGCAGGCCAAGTCATTTCTTGAATTATTGATTATGAAGATTAGGCAAAAACTAGCTATTTATTGTTAGAAAAATTAATTGCTAGCTACTTGGACTGTTCCAGGTATTATTTTAGAAAATACCCTCTCTTTTCTAATTATTTCTAATTATAAGTATGTTCTTTTTACAATAATAAATAGAAAAATATCAATTGAAAGGTAACTATCTCTTGTAAATAAAATCTCAGATGATGCACAAGCCAAGGGAAACACCCTGGCTTGAAGGAGTCATAGACTCATAATGGTTAAGGCAGGGTGATCATCAATATTTTTCCTTTTTTCATTATTATTTATTTATTTTGTAAGCATAGTGACAAAAAGGCTCACCAAGAGGAAAGGGTGGAAAAAAATTGTTGCTCCTACATATTTTACAACAGCAAACTACCAACCCTAGAAAGAAGGGCTAGCCAAAAACTTGGAAAATCCAAAAGGGAAAACAAAGTCCAAATAGAAAATGAAAAGACTAGACATAGTGTCAACAGCAACGAAGATTGCATGAAAGACACGATTTAACTAGAATTGCGACAGTAGAAAATTGAGGATGCGGAGAGAAAGGTTAGCTAGTCAAGTTAGATAAAGCAAAGCAAGAGAGATAACTTAACACAGACCAAACAGCAGCATCTACACAAACGTAAGAATGATCGTTCCAGGAGCCAAAGGACAGAAAAAGAATCCGAGATTGGAGACACAACAACAACAAATATCAATAGCAAAATACCCTACAGATGAAGCTAGAAACGGAGGCTGGCCAAGATACACAAAAAAACCCCACAAATAGCAGAAAACAAGAAGAAGTAAGAATTCCATATGAAGTCAAGGGAGGAGAGGGGAATCCATGGTCATGATAAGACCAGCAAAAAGAAAAGCACCTTCACTTTACCAGATAATTACCAGGGAGAGGAAACTGAGACTGACTAATCAAAAGCAAGCAGAAATTGTATCTACCAAAACCAGCCGCACCAACTCTACAAGTCAACTATTAACTCTACCAGACCACAGACTAATTACACAACAGGCAGAAAGCATGGCTGGACAACAAAGTACAAGATCATCTACAAGATGCCTCCTAGCTAGTTATGATCCATGCGTAATTGATGAATCTTCTAAAGGCAAAACCTAAACAACTAGCATCAGAAAATCTTGAATGGTAATGTGAAATTTATCTCAAGTGTCAAATATTGAGTAAACCCTAATATTGGATGCAACATCAATAACAAATCCTACAAGAAGCTTACAGTGGTAACTTGATCTAACAGTAACAAACCCTAATCCATCCTTGCAAGCAAGTATGAAATGTTCATTAACTATACTTGTTGACCTCACCAAAAAGAAAAGAAAAGAGTAGCTTAAAATAACAAGAAAAATGTCATGTCTTATACTTTTTTAAGATAAATTATTTATTAGTACATTTTCCATATCTTTATATTTAACTTGAAAGTTTAGTTCTAATTTTTATACAAAATGTGAAATTATTTCTGGATTTTCCAAACCGATCCAAGGGTGGACATATATGCATGCATGAGAAAGGGGCAATTTTCCCCTTAGATTTTTCAAATATTCATAGTCTACGAAATTATCCTTTACATGGGCTATTTTGTAATTATTTCAAATTCATTTTCGATTCAGTGGTTATTAGAGTAATTCTTTGCACCCTTACTCCAAATTCTAACTTTGCATGTGTGCTAAGCCAAATAATTCATTAATCAGATACTAAAAATCAAGTTAAAACTTTAATTTTCATACTAAATGTGAATTACTTTTTTTTTTTTTTTTTTGCAGAATGGAAATGCATTCTCTGTTTTGAAGAAAAACTACATATTAAGGGAAAATGTTTATTGAAATTGATTGATTGTTGGGATAAACACCGACAAGTTTATTTTTGAAAGATAAATGGCCAATAAGTTCTATAATATTTTTGTTAGACCAATTAGTTCAGTTTTCAGATTTCTCTTTAAGGTAAGTTTATGTCTTATTATATTTTCATATAAAATTCTAAAAATAGATTAAAAAAAAATTATGTCCTTTTTCATCTTAGAAAACACTTCCCAACAAGTTTTATTAAGTAATTTGTTTTTCAAATGGTAATTTTTTTAATAAATATAAATTTTCTTGAAAGATAAACTATAAAAATAAATTTATAGATCTTAAGAGTTTACCACAGAACTAGAACTAATTGGTAATTTGTCTTTTTAAAATAACTTATATATACTTTTATCTTAGTTGTTTCATTATTATTTTATTCACTTAGTTGTTACCAAATGCTAGATGGACTCAACATTTTATGATTAAAACTCCATTTCTTAAAAAACAATAAAAAAATTAGCGCGTGCTGGGCACGCATCAAGGCATCGACCACCTTGTCATCTTTGGACAGCGCGTGCGGTTGATTCCGACTACTAAAAATATCATTCTAGGATGTCATTAGATTCATCTCGGTGTCTCCTCCTTGTTAAGGTGGCGTGTGTAGAAAATGAAACTCTGGTTTGGCTTCTGCGGACATTTCTTTTTTTGTCCTTTCTCTCCCTCGATTCTTGCACCCTACCCTGTAATTTTCAAATCAGCCCCTTAGCTTCTCTATGTTTTCATTCTTTTTCCTGATCTTTTGGTTAATATTTGTTTTATTTCAAGTAAATTGTAAAAATCAAAATTTGCTTCAATTTTTTCCTCGTTTGATTTTTTTTTTACTTCTCTTTGTTTTTTATTTAGTCCTTGATTTTTTTGTTAATATTTCTTTTATTTGAAATAACTTATGAAAATTGAAGTTTGTTTCAATTTCATCCTCATTTGATTTTTAAAAGTTTTCTTATTGATTCCTCGGTCTTTTAATTGTTATTTATGTCGTCTGTTATAGTGAAACTTTTTTGGAAATTTCACTCTCGATCATTTTTTTTCCTATTAGATTTTATCCTTTTTTTTTTAATTGTTTTTTTTCTTTGCTAAATTTTTTAGTTCGTTTTTTTTTACACTCAATTTATCTTTCAACATTGAGTTGATTTGAATTTAAACTTCTTAGTCAACCCTATTTTGCAATTTCACGGATTCCAATTTGAAAAATTAACTCCGATTAGGGATGTTCGCTAGGGGTTGCTATTTTAGATTTTATCCTTCTATTTTTATTTTATTGGAAAGTAAGCTCATTGACTTTATATATGCTTTTTACATCCTTTGTATTTTTATTTGATTGGGTTATCTGGGTCTTTTTATGTTTTGTTTTTTTAAAATATATTTTCTCAAAATAGTTTTTCTTTAATTAAATAGAATTGATTGATTGAATATAAACGAATACTCATTTCATTGTGTTTTGTTCAGTTTGCTTTTACATAACATTGCTTTAGCGAACCATGCAACTTCTTTCAATGTTGTCTTGCATCCTTTTGCAATTGAGTTTAAACCAACTCAGCAAGCTTCTTTGATTGTGGGTGTGATGTCCACAGTCGAGTGATTAACTTTTTTTTTTTTTTCCTCTCCTTCCAGGTATCATATATTTTTTTATTTATTATTAACAGGAATTTTTATACGGTTCGTGTCTTACAGGATATTGGGTTACTCTTGCTTTTTTTCAAAACGCAATCGTAGTACGGGTTCCAGAACTCTAGTTCATCATTCTAGGCAGATGTAATCAATGCTCTTTGTCAAAGAATACATATAGGTGGTACTATATTAGCTTAGGGGCATTGAAGTTTCAGAATTTGACCTTGAATTTTCTGCAAAATGAAGGGCTTACCTAACCCAGTAGCCTATGCCCTAAATTTTATGAGCACGTCCTTATAGTAAGTTGTGGTTTCTAGGTGCATAGAAAATGGCAAAAACAGCTTAATGATATCAGTGGCTTTGGT
>Ga0325405_1005654_pt1 | contig 12688 bp, 8 predicted proteins | sample PopdelMetagenome_21_FD_205663 | JGI IMG/M metagenome (GOLD analysis project Ga0325405, IMG submission 205663) | Populus deltoides microbial communities from Bellville, Georgia, United States - Xylem-Control-R2 | ecosystem: Host-associated > Plants > Phyllosphere > Stem > Wood/Secondary xylem...
TATATATATATATATATTTAAAATAAATTCTACCATTCTACTACGTTTTTTTTTCCAATTCTTTTTAATATGTTAAAAATATATGCATTGATTAATAAAATCATTACTTGAAAAATAAAACTACATATATAAAATTAAAAATACCTGAATTAAAAAACTCAAACCAATTAAAACTTATCATTAATTAATATATGAAAAGACCCAAAATATCCCTCGAATATTTATACCCTTAACTACTCATCAAAGGGTATAAGAGAGTCCCTCATAGTCGTCACCTTCACTATGGACTCTAAGGCGAATTCCAAGCTTGTTAGAGCAAATAATGGCATCTTGGATGAGAGATTCTTTCAGAGGAGTGAAGATAAACTCAGGTTTTGGTACGGAAGGCAACGTAAACCTGATGTTTTGAGCAGAAGAATGTAAAACAGTAGTGAATGAAGAGTTTTCTTGAGTTTACAAGATAGTAGAAAAAGGAAACGCTGATTCTGAATTTCTTGACAGGCTCTTTTAGAAAACTGTCCTGAATTGGAAGCGAAACTACAAACGGAGATAGGTTTAGGATGGACAGAAGAATTGAAGGAATGGAAGAAGTTGAGCGCACCATTTTGCTTGATTTTCTTGCTTTGGCTTGTTCAGAATTGAAGTTTCAGATGGTTTTCTTATAGAGGAATTGTGAATAGTTGACCCTGAAGTTGAGCTAACTAATCCTGACATTATCTTAGCATATATTATTACTCTGCATTATCTTATTTTATCTGATTTGTGCAATGAGACAATGACTTGTGACATTACTGATATAATATAATTATAGGAATGATTAAAAATCTTAGGAATTTCATATTTTTCTAACCACACATTTAATGCATTAAATGTTTAATTATCTCATTGTTTTAACCATGTTTAACAGTTCTATTTTTTTTTCTTTGGTGATAACATTCATACTATAAGCATTATGCAACAAATAAAAGTTCAACATCACTAAAATCATATCGAGTATGTACTTTCTTGCAACATCTTAATGTAGCATCAACAACTTTTATTTAACATAATCTAGAAAGATAAACTATTGAAAGAAATTGAGGTCAGAAACAAGACACTACTGTGATCCTCCAAGGAACCTTTCTCTGTCCTTGACCAATGTCTCTTCAATTTCTTTTCCTCATATGATGTGGAAGAGTTGGGATGCTCTGTTCATGCCTGAAGAAGTTGTCAGGATCAACTTTGGTCTTCACCCGTACCAGTCTGTAGAAGTTATCCTTGAAGTACTTAGTGCCCCAAACACTTGCTTCTGGAAAGCTTGTGTTCGTCTCCTTGTTTATTCCCAAATCAAGGTCCCGGTAATTGACATATGCTTGTCTTGGAAACATGGAAACATAAGGTTTCATGTACCTGTAAACCATCCTAGTCCAATCGGTATGTTTTCTAACATTTTCTTTCGCATCTCGCCAATTGGCCAAGTACTGGATCATGAACAAGGTACCTTTTCTATGAGGGAAAGGAGTCTGAGATTGGGAAATTTTGCCCATGTTTCCACCATAAGGGGTAAGAACTATAGCTGGATTGTCTTCTTCTAACATTATTTCCCATAACCCTTTGAGAGCAGTTTCAGGTATAGGTTGTCTAACAAAGTCTGACTTGGCTTTGAAGTAGTGCTTCAATATATTTCTTCTTTGAAGTAAAACTTCAGGAGATGTATTGATGTTGTAGCCACCAAGATATACAGTAGAATTGATCCAGCTTGTTTCGATACAGTCCTGTCTTGCCAAACCCAGTTCAGGAAAGCTTTCTCGCATTACTTGGAGAAGTCTGTTCGCATCACCAAGAAACAAGGCATCATAGGAAGTCGTTATAGTCCTTCCACCTTTGTTATTGACATTAACTGTCTGTATATTGACTCTGATGAAGAGATCCTCGTCAAGTTTATCAGCAACCTGTTGCCATCTAAATAAGAGCTTAGTAGCACCTTGCTGTAAGGACTTGGTAACTGTAAATATAGTCACAGTTGATGGTACTGGAACCAATTTTACCTTCCAAGCAGTAATTATTCCAAAGCTGCCTCCTCCACCTCCTCTAATTGCCCAATATAGATCTTCTCCCATAGTTTGTCGATCAAGAACTCTTCCGTGAACGTCAATTATACGCGCATCAATGACATTGTCTGCAGCAAGCCCATATTTTCTCATCATGGAGCCATATGCACCTCCTGTAATGTGCCCACCAATACCTAAACTTGTGCAAGTACCAGCCGGGTAGCCATGAGTTGTGCTTTGCTCAGCAATTCTGTAGTAGAGTTCACCATTTGTGGCACCTGCCTGAACCCATGCACTATTATTGTCGATATCAACACTAATAGAATGAAGCTCAGCAATGTCAACAACAACGAAAGGTGTATCAGTTTCAGAAACATAAGAGAGTCCCTCATAGTCATGGCCTCCACTGCGGACTCTAAGGTGGATTCCAAGCTGTTTTGAGCAAATTACAGCAGCTTGAATGTGAGATTCTTCCAAAGGAGTAAAGATAAACTCAGGTTTCGGCAGGGAAGGCAATGTAAACCTGAGGTTTTGAGCAGAAGAACGTAAAATAGCGGTGAAGGAAGAGTTAATAGGAGAATACAAGACAGTGGAAAAAGGAATGGACGATTCAGAATTTCTAGATAGACACTGTAGAAACCTATCCTGATCCTGAATAGGATGTGAACCCATCCGAGATGGTGTTAACACAAGAACTACAAGTATTGAAAGAACGGAAAATCTGGAAGGAACCATTATCCTCCTTTCGCTGCTTTGGCTTTGTGTTCAAGAATTCAATTCTCACGAGTTGTCTTGTAGAAATTGAGCTAATCCTATATAACATCATCTTGGCAATGTATGTTCTCTGCATGTAACCAATTTGGTGCAACTAGATATATATGACATTGAAATTGGTACTGAATTTGATTGATTTTGTAAGCAATCTCAAAATCTTCCATTCATGTTTAGATCATTTAATATTTGGCACAAGATCGAAGGAGATATATGCTCTAAGAGGGAGCATCATTTTCACACTTATTTGAGGATACATCATCTTTATCATAGTCTGATAGCAGCTGAAAAGGGGGAAACATCAAATCCCCACTGCCCCTTCCCTAAAGGCTAGCTATCTCTTTCCTTGTAACTGAAAAAGGAGAAAAGAAAAAAAAGAAAAAAAGAAAGCAGTTCCAACTTTATTTTCCTTTTTGTAATTGCTGCTGTTCTGCAGTTCTTTGCTGCCATATATTATAACATTTGAAAGAAACATCTTAACTCAATAGTTTAAGTTATTAGATGAAATTTTAAAATATGATTTATATTATTTTCAAACACACCCTCTCAAGTAAAAACCATTTAAATTAGAAATTTGTATAGACCCACATTACCTTATGTTTAATTTTTATCAAATAAATGAGGATGGTGAGATTCAAATGCATGACTGTTTAGTCATTCAAGTTCTGATACCATGTTAAAGAACCATTTCAACTATTTCAACTTAAATTGTTAGGTGAGGTCGTAATATATGATTTATGCTATTATCTAAGATGCTTTACTAATTATAGTTTCAATTTTTTTTTTTCATGTGGGCATGCATAAGGGATTAATTAACAGAATAGATTAACCAACGAAAGCACTGCAATCACTTGGTAAAATCGGTTATTTGAAAAAAATAAAATAAAATCAGCTGGATTACCAGAATTATCTTGAGTTCCATAAGAGTTCGGTGAATTTCCAATGCCAGATATTCTTTACCTTTAGTTTGAAAGCTTAAGTAGTTACATATAATCTAAAAATAATTTTATATTATTCTTTAACATATAAAATTTTTTAGATTTAAAACTTATATACTCATTATTATAATGTTAGAAAACCAATTTAACTCAAAAAATAATAGTATTATTTTGGTTGCTATGAGCTGTAACATTTTTTGGTGAGAACATTAGCCTTTTTTCTGGTTGTCATCCTGTATGAAAGATTAATTATAATGCTACAGTCATTATTCCTTTGTAATTTTTTACTTATTTTGCTAGTTGGGCATGCATGATTGGCTTTCCAAAAGACTATATACCCTCCTACGCACGCACTTGGGTTTATAATAATGAAGAAGGGTAGTTGAGCGTGGGTCTTGTTTAATCACAGTACAACTAGCTGGGTTCAATTTCCACTCATTGGACTTGCAGTCATGTACATATTGCAGCACTTCCATGAAAAATATTCATATAGGAAGCCTGATATAAGAAAAAAAAGGTCTGTTCTTGTATGCACGCAAGAAAGATGGGTTCAAGTTCCAGACACATTTCCAACTTTCCTGCGATTCATTGATATGATGATGAAGGAGTTTTTTGATCCATTAAGTTTAACCGAATCATTTCCATAACGGTTCAATTTGAATTTTATCAGATTATATACTTGTCAAACTTGCCAAATCTGAGAATACTTGTTTCTATAATAATGTTATTATGATGTGGTTTTAGGCAACTTTTCGATTTTATTGCTTTAACAACGTGCGTGCGCCTTTCACCTCTGTCACATTGAACTGTAAGAGCTGTGCTACCCGACATTGCGACGGTCCTTAAAAATAATTTTTGATTATAGAAAAAGAATAGATATTTGCCATTTTATTTTTTTAGGGAAAAATGTGTTGTTCAAGGAGTTGCCACTTAATATTATGGTCACTAGAAACTCTAACTGGTCAACAGAGATTTTACGGTACGGGACTGGTTACGTAAAAGAAAAGATATTATCACCCCTTAAACGTTCTGCCTGAGGCAGACTGCATTGCTGATTTTGTCTTAAATTGCTAAACATTTATTCGTTTATGCTACGATGATTTGTTTATAATATTCCGATTTTGGTGTCAGTGAATATTCGATCGCGAATAATTCAAACTCTGCCATTGGTAAAAATTCCACCACAAATAATTCCAACTCTGGCGTTGGTAAAAATTCATAACTACCAAAAAAATCAGTATATTTTCTTTTATTTTCCTTATATTCCTAATCCTAATATCAGTGAATAAATTGACAAAAATATAATTTTTCTAAGACATGCAAAATTTTTATTTTTACACTTTCTATATTTTTTATTTTTTATTTTGAAGGTTGGCCCAGCTCGCGTATGCTAGACCAGGGTCACCAGTGACCCTGCTGGGTGGCTGGCGTGCATAATTATAATTCGCTTGCTACAGTTGCAAGTGAATTATAATTCACTGCTACTGTAGCAGTGAATTAAATTGCAAAGGAAGCGGGGCTTACCTCAGTGCAGGAAACGAAAGGGACGAAGACGATGGCGAAGGCGCGCTGGCTGGACAATAACCTTCTGTTTCCTTTTTCGTTTTCTTTCTTTCCGATCGTTCTTTGTTTCTCTGTTTCCCCCGGTTCTGTTTCTCTCCGTCTCTGTTCTTTGTTTTTTTTGTTCCTCCCCCTTGGTTTGGAGCGTGTAGCTGGACAGGAATAATTAGGCTGACCAACACTTGCAGCTTCTCTGCACTTCCTTGCGTTTTGAGAGCAAAGGCAAAGCAGGAAAGCTGTCGTTTTGCTCTCTCCCCGTTTCTCTATTTTTAGGCCCCCTCTCTGTTTTCGTTCGTGCTCTCTCTCTCCTCTGTTTTCTTCTTTCTTTCCCCTGTTCAGTGATTTTTTTTCGTCTCTTTCCCCCCCTGTTTTCTGGGTTTTTCCTCTGGGTTCTGCTTGCGTTATTCTTCACTGTTCTTTTTTTTGTTTCTCCTCCCCCTGTCTTTTTTTCGTCCTCTCTTGGTTCCTTTCCCCCAGTTTTTCCCCAGTTTTTCTTTCCTGTCGTCTCCCTGTGACCTTTCGTTCTCTGGCTTTTATAGCCAGAGAACAATCCGTTTCTTCCAACCATTGATTGCAGGTGTTATGGTGGTGGTGGGCGTCCGTTGAAGAAGATGAACAGCGCATCCACAGACGGCGCCGTTTGATGTTTAATGATTATTTGCGTTTTGGCCCTTGAAGTTTTAAAAGTTTTGTAATTAAGCCCTGGATAAATTAATTCTAAGCTCAAATAAGTCTAAAACTTATCAATTCTTTAATTAAATCCTTGATTTAATTAATTAAATTAATTCCAAACTTAATTAAGTCTCAAAACTCATCAATTCTCCAATTAAACCCTTAATTGGATTAATAAAATTAATTCCAAGCTCAATTAAGTCTCAAAACTTATCAATTCTTCAATTAAACCCTTGATTTGATTAATTAAACGAGTCAGGAATTTAATTAAATCTTTAAACTTCCAATCATCTTGTCCTTAATCTAAATTTTAATTTATTTTTTATTTATTTTATTTTTATTATTTTTTTAATTAATAAAATAATTAAAATTAAAAAATTAAAAATTAGGTTATTACAAGAGGAATTCATTACAGTTCAATTATGCAATGCGTTATAATGCATCACTCACCCGTCTGCCACTGACATCACTTCACCAACTGTCTCAAATTTAGCACTCATAATAATTGTAAACGAAAGAAAAATTCAAATTTATGGAGGAGAAATTGGACAAAAAGCAGTCTCAAAAAATAGTTTCAGTTTTTGTATTTAAAAAATGTTTATGAAGTTTTTTTATATAAAAAATTTTAAAAAATAAAAAATATTATTTTAATATATTTTCAAGTAAAACATATTTTAAACAATAATATCTCTTGTATTGTTAGAGAATAATATAAATTATATTTTGGGATCTCACCTAATAGCTTAAGTTATTGGGTGGAAATAATTCTTTGACATGGTATCAGAACCTTGTTGATCAAGCGGTCATGAGTTCGAATCTCACTATCCCCATTTATTCCTGCTTCCTTTGTTCCACAGCAAGAGATTTGTTGGGGTTTGCATATTATTCAACAAAGCTAATAATTAAATATTAGACCAACTCATCTATCCTTTGTTTTTATAGCATTTGATTCTTTCAAATTGAAATTATTTGAAATGAATTAATGCATTTCATTTTCGAAAAGTAAATACATAGTTTACTGAGAGTTTGAAAATAAGCGTGGTATGCTTCTTTATGTCTATCAAGAGTTGAAAATAAGAATGCATGGGTGTCAGGTCATAATAGACCAACCTTTTAGGTGGATAAAAAAAGCGACCATCCAACCTTTCAGTTGGAAAAAAAACACTATCACGTTTATAATTACCTGTATAAACATGACAGGACCAGCTAGAGTAATTTCTAATTAATTAGACATTTAATGGCCAAAAAGTCTGATCTATCACGTTTATAATTACCTGTATAAACATGACAGGACCAGCTAGAGTAATTTCTAATTAATTAGACATTTAATGGCCAAAAAGTCTGATCTTAATGATTTGAGATTGCCGACATATCAATTGTTCAGATTGACAATTCAATTCTAATGTCATCTAAAAAATTTCTTCTATGCAAAGATTGCAGAGTAATATTATATTCCTAAGATAACAGAAGGATTAAAACAATTTCCGGTCACCTCATCACAGCTCCTTTCTACAAGAGAACACCTTGAGACTTCAATTCTTGAAGGCAAGCCAGAGAGGCAAGAAAGCAGGCAAAATGGTGCCTTCAAGATCCTCCATACTTTCAATACTTGTGGTCCTACTCCTATCTCCATTTATAGTTTCACTTCCAATTCAGGATAGGTTTCTAAAATGTCTCTCAAAATATTCAGATACATCCTTTCCTTTTTCCACTGTCTTGTATACTCCACAAAACTCTTCTTTCACTACTGTCTTACAATCTTCTGCTCAAAACCTCAGGTTCACCTCGCCTTCAGTACCGAAACCCGAGTTTATCTTCACTCCTTTACAAGAATCTCACATCCAAGCTGTTGTTATTTGCTCTAAGCAGCTTGGAATTCACCTTAGAGTCCGTAGCGGAGGCCATGATTATGAGGGACTCTCTTATGTTTCAGAAATTGAGACATCTTTCATTGTTGTAGACCTTGCAAAACTACGGTCCATCAGCGTTGATATTGAGCACAACAGCGCGTGGGTTCAGGTGGGAGCCACGAATGGTGGACTTTACTACAGAATTTCTGAGAAAAGCAAAATTCATGGCTTCCCAGCTGGTACTTGCTCAAGTTTAGGTATGGGCGGGCACATTTCAGGAGGTGCATATGGTGCCATGTTGCGAAATATGGCCTTGGAGCGGACAACGTCGTTGATGCACATCTAATTGATGTTCATGGTAGACTTCTCAACCGAAAACTCATGGGCGAAGATCTTTTCTGGGCCATCAGAGGAGGTGCAGGGGGGAGCTTCGGAATTGTCACCGCCTGGAAGTTAAAATTGGTTCCCGTACCATCAACCGTGACAGTATTTACCGTTACCAAGACCTTAGAACAAGGTGCAACTAAGATCCTTTATAGATGGCAAGAAATTGCTGATAAACTAGACGAGGATCTTTTCATCAAAGTACTCATTCAGACAGCTAACGTCACCTCCCAAGGTAAAAGAACTATTGCTACTTCTTACAATTCCTTGTTTCTTGGTGATGCCAGGAGGCTTCTTCAGATAATGCAGCGCAGCTTTCCTGAATTGGGTTTGACACGAAAAGATTGTATCGAAACAAACTGGATCAATTCCACTGTATTTATGGCTTTGCTCCAAAATAATACTGCTCCTGAAGTTTTCCTTCAAAGAAAAGACCCGAACAGGCGGTATTTCAAAGCCAAATCGGACTATGCCAAAAAACCCGTTTCTGAAAAGGCACTTGAAGGGTTTTGGGAGAAGTTATTTGAAGTAGAGAGTCCTCTAGTAGTGTTTACTCCTTATGGTGGAATGATGAGCCAAATTTCAGAATCTCAGACTCCTTTCCCTCATAGAAAAGGTACCAAGTTCATGATTCTGTACTATACCGGTTGGCAAGATGCAAAGGAAAACGTTGCAAAGCATATAGATTGGATTAGGATGGTTTACAATTACATGAAACCTTATGTCTCGAAGAACCCAAGGGAAGCATATGCGAATTACAGGGATCTTGATTTGGGCATGAACAACAATTCTAACACAAGTTTTGTTGAAGCGAGTGCTTTTGGTACTAAGTACTTCAAGGATAACTTCTACAGGTTGGTGCATGTGAAGACCAAAGTTGATCCTGATAATTTCTTCAGGCACGAACAAAGCATTCCACCACTTCCACTGCACATGAGATAAAGAAATTGAAGTGGAAATCATCTCCAGCAAAGCTTAGTTGGATCACTATTTTCACAAGTCTTGATCGATCTTTTTTTTTAATACTTTAGCTAAATAAAGAAATGCCATGTTATGCAATCATGCTGTCTGGGGTTTATTTATTATAAATAAAAACTTTGCATTGTACAGTCCAATTTGTTGATAAAGAATAATGGAAAAATGTTTCGAGTTAAAATGGTCGAATAGAAAACACCCTTCTTGAGGTGTTTTTGCCACTGCTCTGATCAAACTTTTTTTTTTTTTCTAAGTATCCCTTAGCTTGTCAATTTATTATAAATAAAAACTTTTTTTCTTGAGTTAAATTTTTTTTTTTAATCTTTCTTTATTATTTTCACATTTGTGCTAACTTCTTGAATCTCTTTTATATATTATTTTAAGCACATGTATAGGAACTACTAGTATTAAATTAATTCCAATAATAGCCATTAAACCTTATGACATATGATTTAGTTTGTTCACATATCAATTGAACGTTTGGGCACGAATCAATCCAAAGTTTCTTGTGAGACTAAACTTAAAATCTTGCTTGCACATGCATTGTTTATGTCAGCAACCTTAGTCAAACCAAAAGTTAAAAAAAATAAAAGAAAGAGAGAGAGTTGAACTATATGGATTAATTTAAAATAGATTAGATTGTCAATTTTGTCTTGGAGGTTCTAATCTGATAAAGATATATCAAGATAATTTAATATTTGTTTCTAATTTCCCTTGTAAAACATACCCTCCCCTGGATGTTGGTCCAGTAGTATAATAAGTTTTTTTATTCTCAAAGGATCCATTAAATCTTGGATTGTATAATAGGATGCACTTTGCCCTTTTACATAATAAATTATTAAAAAAAACTAAAATGGATCAAGGCTTTACTTTTCACATAGATACAAAATACTATAGATTTGAACAATATAACGAATTTTACCCTTATAAAAAAGCTCAATAAACTTTCTATTGGAGACATTATTGTCTTTTTCACGAGATCAATTGTTTATTATTAGATTGACCGGGAAAAAATCATTCTTCTCATACATTTTAATCATAGTAAAATATTGAATTACCCTTAAAAAAAAATATTTAGCTGTCGTTTAGGGACTTTTTTGTATTTTTTTTATTTTTAGCATAATAAAATGATTAATTACATTTAAAAGCAAAAATTATTAAAATGACGACTAGGGGATTTTTCATATTTTTATCCTATTTGTTTTCTAACCAAGTTTACTCAGGGGCAACTAGTTATCTTTATAAAATATAAAAGTTTATTTTAAAAATTGGTGGGCACATTCGACACCGAGTGAGAAGCTCTCATGATCTTCTAGCGGGGTATTAGTGGGAGTCTGGTGGCCTAGCAATGGCTTCTAGGGTATTGTTTGAATTGTCTTGATATCTCCTTCATCCCTAGGTGGCACGTGACTCTTTTCTCTTTTTTTACTTTTTCCTTAATTTCCATGCCCGACTCTTCTAAATTTCAAAGCATCCATTCAATTTGTTTTTTCTTTAGATTTGGTCATGTTATTTTAATTACTATTTCTTTTTATTTGATATAATTTATAAAATTTAATTTTTCTTCAATTTCATCCACTGATTTTTCATCTGTCAAATTTTGTCCTTATTGTTTTGATTTCTATTTAAGAAAATTTTTGAAATTGATTTTTTTTTATGATTTCATCTCTATTTTTTTCTCCTATCAATTTTCATCCTTATTCTTTTGATTGCTATTTTTTATACTTTATTTTTTAAAAAAAATTGATTTTTTTATTTCATCCTGTAAAATTAAATTAGTTAAGAATTGAGCTTTTTGGTTGAGTCCGGGTCTAGGATTTTACAAGTTGCGAGTTTCGGGGATTAAACTAGGTTTAGAAGATTCTCCCTTTTGCTCTGTAGACCCTCTAGCAGTTTTGACTCCCTGTCTAGACCGTCCTCCCCGAGCTCCTCTTCCATTGAGCAGTCTAGATCCTCTTGAGCTCCCTATTAGGATGAAACTCCCGCCCCTTCTCTGGAATTGACTTGATGATTGCTCGCTCTTCTATTTCTTTGGGAGAGGAGGTCTCCCAGTCAAAAACTCAAAATCTCTCCTCTTAGCTCCAATTACCTGACTTGGCTTGACCACTGGTTTTGGGGTATCCCTTATTACCCTCTCCATACCCTGAGTTGCCCGTAGCAATTCCCGCACAGACTGAAACTACATGACTATCAATATCATCCTCAGTTCCCGCCTCAGTCCATCACATAACCTCTCCACCTTGTGGCGCTCTGTGGGAAGGTAAGTGGAGGCAAAAGCTGCTAAGTCCTGAAATCTCCTCTCATACTCAAGAACTGTCAAATCTCCCTGCCTCAAATCCAAGAACTCTTGTTCTTTCTCCCTTCTATGTTCCCAGGAATAATACCTCTCCTCAAACTCTTCATGAAAGTCCCTCCATCTCAATGCCTCCCCTGATCTCCTCTCTCTAATGGTCTCCCACCAAGAGTGGGCACTATCAACCAATAGCTGAGTCACGCAATCCACCCGTAGCTCCTCTGGCACCTACATCTGATTTATAACTCTTTCTACCTTCCTCAGCCAATGCCTAGCAACCTCAACATCCTCTTCACCACCGTAAGTGATACAACCCATCTCTCTCATACCCTTCACCCATTGCACTATGGTGACTACTCCCCCTGATCTAGGAGTTATACCGGAGGCTCCTGTTACCATTCCTACTGCTACAGCTCTCACTATATGTTCCATAAAAGTAGGATCTGAAAATGGGTTTGATCCAGCTACCAGTTCCACTGGTGGGGATATATTATCACCCCCCGTCTGTCTGATACCTCGGGCATGGACACATTTTCCTAACAGGACAACGAATCATTCTGAAGTCTCACTGACTTGCCAGCTTCAGAGTACACTGATGTTGCAGGTATATAAGAGGATGTGTCTGCCAAGGGATCCTCGTCTGGATCACTTTCTTTTCGAAAACTCTGGTCACTTCCCTGAACTAGGGATGGATCAATCCTGGCTCATTGCCTTGTTCTCACCATCCTGAAACACATTTCAAAATCATATAATCATTCCTATCCCTGGAATAGCAACTTGGGGTCTGATACCAACTATAACATCCCCCATTCCGGGATAAAAACAACACTCTTATGTCAACCGAAAGCAGAGTAATAATTTTTTTTTCTCTTATATATATATATATATATTCATGGTTTTCATATTAAAATCTATCGAAATTTTGACGGAGCCCCCCCTTATACCGAAAGGTCCCAAGTTATCTACATGTAACCTATTTACACTTTTAATAACTTGCATCTCATAACTTAATCCCGACCCAATCATCTTGGGTTTCAAATTCCATAAATATTCTCACACCTATTACCCACAATATTCATAATATACATTATATAACAAAATATCATTATGGATGGATAAAAAATAAATACATAGACACGAAAAATGGTTATATGTGTTAGAAAGATTGAAATTGGTTTTCGGTTTGAATGCCTCTCAATGGAGGTTTGCCTCTCT
>Ga0325405_1005657_pt1 | contig 12687 bp, 4 predicted proteins | sample PopdelMetagenome_21_FD_205663 | JGI IMG/M metagenome (GOLD analysis project Ga0325405, IMG submission 205663) | Populus deltoides microbial communities from Bellville, Georgia, United States - Xylem-Control-R2 | ecosystem: Host-associated > Plants > Phyllosphere > Stem > Wood/Secondary xylem...
AGGAGAAGGAGAATCTCTCCAAATCAATATCAGCTCCACAAGCATTTCTCATCCATCTGATATCTGGACTTGGCTTAGCAATATCATTATGGGTAGCCCACAATTTCTACTCCATCAATCTCGTCTCTCATCCCTCAATTACCCTCCGTCTCATCTGGGTACACTTCAAAAACCACTCTCTCGTTGATTTTGGTGTTATTGTTCCAACTTATTAATTGGTATCTTTTTTTGTTTATTTTTTTAGATTGTCGAGAGTGCAATTGTCATACTTATTTACAGCCGCTTTCGAATTGATCCGCAACAATGCTCGGTATTACCTTGTCATTCTTAGCTCTTTATGTATTATTGCTTTCTTGGAAATGTGGAAAAGTTAAGTTTTTTTTTTCTCATTTTCTTGGAAACCAAACAAGCCATTTGTTGGATTTGTTTTCCTGCTTTAGTCAATCTGTCTTTTTTTGAATCTTTGTGAATTTTGCAGTACTTGAAAGCTGTAGTACGGGGAATATTGGCACTTCCTGTTGGTCAGTATTGAACTTTGCTTTCTTATTTTTTTATTTTTTCTTGGTATTTTAGTTTTATGATACAGAATAAAAAAATGTATGCTTTGAATATATTACAATATCTCTGCTATTTATATGTCAACTTGGTAAACCTATTCAACAAGAAGTCAAGGTTTCAATCAAGACTTATTGAGGTTTGAAATGAATAGAAGTAAACGATTTGATTTTGGAATGTAGTTCAAAATCTTGTAAGTGAAATTATGCCGCTGCTGAATTTAGTTTCTGGCTATTATTGTTAGTTTCTCTATATGCATTATGTCAACTTAACATATTCCCTTGTATCTTTTACTTTGTAGGCGCTCTTGTGAATGCACTTGGAGCCATTGCTTTGGGTGCACCCGTTGGTATCCAGTATGTGTGCTCCTTGTTGACAGTTTTGAATATTTTGAGAAAATTTTGAAATTAGAATTCGTAGTTGAGGTTGCAAGAGATAGATTCTTTCTAATACTGTTAAGGCTGTAGTCCCTAAGAAAACCTTTTCTCGCTATCAGATTCTTAACTCCTTCCACACCCCCCCCCCCTCATTGTCCCTTGTGAAGTTCTATTTTGTTTGAACGAAGTTTTGATGTTGAACTTCAATAACTGTTGGTGGCTGCCCAACTTTAGTTATTGACTTGCGGTTTCAGAATTATGAAGAGAGGAATTATAAACATGATTCATGAATATTTTTCATTATCACGATGCTGTTCAGACCGCATCTTTTCCTTTGGTTTTTTGAATTCAACTTCATCTGAAGTGCATGTTTGTTTTGCTTTTTTGGTATTTGAGGACAGGTACTTGCCAAATACCATAAACTGGTCTCTTCTTATGTCATCATTCACAGTAAGTATTTGTTGTTATTGAACTTGCCTAGCATAATTCTTAATGTTTGATGAATCGAATTTGAATCTCCATTATTAGTATCTCATCTTTTGAGTTCTATTTAATTCTCACTATTGTTAATTTTTCGTTCTCCAGATGAATGTATCATGATGTTTTATATTTCATTTCAAACTTTCTCTCTTATTCAGTGAATGGGTCTCAAGTCTGCAAATTTATTTCCCCCCACTGTGCTTATTGCACTTGCTTTTGTTTGTGTTTAAAAAATGTTTTTGAAAATTTTGTACTTTTTTTTTTGCTTCAAATTGAATTTTTTATATATAATTTTGGATTATTTTGATGTGTTGGTGTCAAAAATAAATTTTTAAAAATAAAAAAAAATTATTTTGATGCATTTCCAAGTGAAAAACACTTCGAAAAGTAACTGCTACTATAATCCCAAATGCTACCTTAGTAGGGGAAGTCTAATGATTGCCTCTATATCTTTTGGCAGGTTGCACCTGCTGCTTCAGTATTTGGTTCATCATGGACATATTGGCAACGAATATTTGCACAGACAAAGTAAGGTTTCCAACATTAGTTGCCTTTTAGTCCATGTTTAGACTTCTAGTGTACAGCAAACGCTCTTTTTGAGCATCTTTTGTATCTCCACGAAATAATTTAATTGTTCTGTTGCTTTGAACCTCGGATTTCTTTCCAATTCAAAGGGAACCACAGTTTGGGTACATGCAAGCCTTAACTTTTTGGTGGGATTAGACATGGTATATGTGCAATGTTTGAATTGAAATGGGGGAGAGCCCATCAATAGCTTATGTTTTGTCTTCTAAGTTGATCAGCAAGGCAAACTGACTGGAATTTTCTAAAAATCAAGTCTGAGAAGTTAAAAATATGACTCATGAAGAAAACTGGTTAGCTTTCCTACAAATTTGTTTGCATCAATGTTGAATTCTTTCCCCCCACTCTTAGGCCAAATGAACCATTGGAATATATGATCTGCATACCAGCACATGGGGCTGTTATTGGAGGCTGGTTTGGAGCTTGGCCTATGCCACTGGACTGGGAAAGGCCATGGCAGGTACTGTTCTTCCTCCTTCAGTTCCTGCACTATTTGATTTTGTCTGTTACACTTTTGGAAACTGCTGCATGTTTGAACAAAGGTATTGGTCATTTTCTTCCAAATGAACACTGTTTATCCATAGAGAGGTTATTATGTATCCCCTAGGATGTTATCGTGGGTTGTGTATTACCCATCTGTATATCAAGATTTCCATAATTGCGTTGACACTCTTTTGAAAGTGACTATAATGGTCTGGCATGGGATGGCCCACTTTATACTGCCTCTTGCTTGGGTGATAAACCAATTCTTATCTGTGTAGCTTATTAGGAATCACTTTCTGAACCTTGTTCCTACTTTCACTTGGTGAGCATTGAACCCCTTCTGTTTTACAATAACAGAGTGCAGAAGTTTTATAGGTCTTAGGTGGGGAGGGAGTAAAGTGATGAATGGCTCTACAACGTTAGTTTCATGGTTAAATGTGGAATAAGGAAAAGTGTAAGTTAGCTTGATAAGCATAATCACACATGAGTTCAACTTGCAGAGATTGATGAACTTGAGGTTATTGGAGCTTGATGCTTAATCTTATTTGGAATCAAGGGAAGCATTGGTCTCAGTACTTTTTTAGACAAAGCAAGGTTGAGGACTTGACCGCTTAAGTAAGGAAACATACAGGTGTTCAGATAAGTTAAAGCCCCACGACAGTTAAGATACAGCAAGAAACTTGTTTCACTTCAGGATACAAAATAAACTCAGTGCATTATCGGGGGATTCCTTAATGACGTAGGAGCTTTTGGATTATTGAATATTTTTCCTTAGTTATTTTACTTTTCTTATAGTTTCAGAATCCTAATGCTAGTTGGAATCTATATTAGCTATAAAACTTTCAACAAGGAATCATTTTTCTATAAAGATTAGGATTTAGACCTAAAACTAGTATAAATTGGGCTGTCTGGTTTATTTTTCTGACATATTTTATGTCATTATCAATCGTTATAGATTTGAGGGTTCTGTACAGACCCTAAACCTATTTTTCTAGTTTCAACTTGAATTCTCTTCAAGTCAGTCAACAATTTTTTGTTCTTTACTGTTTTGAGTTGATTTCTCTTCCGCGCTACTTCACCTAACCAATTATCCGATATACGTAGTCTTGCTTTGCTATGTATTTTGGGTTCTAGCAAATGCGTAGCTCAGGAACCCACTTTAGACTGAACTCTAGTTTCATATTGCTACGGCATATGACTCTGATCCAGGATGATTTTGCAGGGGAAATTCCTTGCTGTATATTTCTGCTTCTCACTTCAGGCATCTCTGGAGTCCAGCTGACTTTTACTTGTTTCCTCGCCATATAGTCTTCCTATATGATTCTTTTGAGGCTTGATGTTCATTATTTATGATTTACTATGATTCTTTTGAGGCTTGATGTTCGTTATTTATGATTTACAGGAATGGCCGATATGTGTGACCTATGGAGCCATGACTGGATATTTGGTTGGAATGCTAGCAAGTTCTGGTTTTGTTCTTGCAAATGGGAGACGGCAACGACTTAAAGAAGACTAACATGCTAAGAAAGATTATTTACCTTTACCTCGCTGTAGGAACAATCATGCCATTTTGGAGATTGCTGACATACATGTTGGAGATCGCCACTGAAATACCTTTTTTTTTGGATGGATACAATCAGCCAGGCTTCTTCTTTTGTTTTCTGGACGAGTATTCAGCATGTATAACATCAATCATTTTTTATATTGGTTTTATCATGAAAATTCACTTTTCACGACAACCAAAGGAGAACTATATATTTCCTTATATTTATGTTGTATAAAATCAAGTTTTAGGCATCAATGCGCACTTTATTCATGCGTGCTTCAAAGATTTACTAAATTCATCAAGTTTTATTATTTTATCATCATGGCAAAAAATAACAAGATAGGCAAACTTTGCTTTTGTGGAAAGGCAAAAATGATGCCAAAATATTGCTGTGTTGGCTTTCTGTAATGATTGTATCCAGGTTAATTTTGAACGAGTACCATAGTAAATTTCTTATTCATCATCTCTGCCGTCTGTATTACTCAATTAGATAACAGCCACCCTCGCCATTTTGCAATTCATCTTCCCAACATGATTAAGCAACTATTCAGCAAGGAGAATTTTGGAGCTAAAGCTTGCCAAGACAATAAAAAAAAAATGCAGACAAATTTCTCCTCTTGATTTGTCAATTAAAAAAAAAAAAGAGTAAAAAATGACATTGGATTTTAGGCTGTAAAGTAGGATAATAGCTCACTCTACAATATAGGAAAGCAAAAGCCAATGAGATGCCAGATCTTGTACTCAAACCAAACTCGCCGCATCCGGCAATCCTTGCTGGAGATCGTCAACATTATTTCTAGATGTTGAAGAGGAGGGATTCTTACCAGGACGCTTGGCAGGAGGGGCAGTAGAAGCGCGACAGACAGGACAATTTGAGTTGGAACTGAGCCACATATCAATACAAGGAGCATGAAAGGAGTGCTTGCACACACTTAGTTGTTTCACAGCTTCCCCATCAGAAAACACAGACAAACAAACTGGACATTCACTTCCAACATCCTTCACATGCGTGTCTTTCTGAAACTTAACATCTGAAGCCCGCTCTTTCTGATCACCGCTCGTTATACCGTTTAAGTTGTCGGTATCAGCAACATCAGCAACAGAAAGGGTTTCAGAGATGATAGAACTGCTGCTTCGGTGATGCCTCCTCCTCCTGAAAGGGCCAGGAGGGCACTTGATAGAGAAGAAAAAGGTGTAGATCAGAGCGGGAACGGCGATAATAGCTATGAATGCAAGAATGAATTCAAGAGGGGCTAAATCTACACTCCTTGGTGGTGCAGGGAAAGGCGGGGGTTCAGGTACCATGAAAATGGTAGGTGGATGCTCCATGTGATGACAGTGACGATTGATAACTATTACTCCAATGTAAGGATGGAAATAGCTGTAGGGTTTTTGTTAGCTTATTATTATTACTTCAGATGGTGGAGTTGTTTTGTCTTGTTTACCTTTTTCTTTATTCTGAGAAGCTGGGATCTACGAGTAACTTACATGCTTCCTACTTGCGGTGGATTCTATAAATTTATGAATATAAATCTAATTTTAACTAAATATTAGCATGGTAAAGTTTATTTAGCCCAATCAAGTTTAATTGGGTTAATTAATATCTTTTTAAATAATATCTTTTTAATAAAAACAATTAATTCAAGTATCCGTGAATTAATCCAATAACTCTAAGTTTCCGGGCCGGGTCTCGCGATGGCTGGAGCAGGAGCAATAATTGACAACGGGCTTTGTGTCTACATGTAAGAATTAAGATTCTACACGCGTCGACTTTTCTTTGACAAATGCTCCCCGCATCATTTCTAGCTAGATAATATTTATTAGTCCCTTTATTCTAGATTCCTGTACCGACTGTTGGGTAATGATGTCACACTTAAATTTTTTATAAAATTATTTTAATATATTGATATTAAAAATAAATTAGAAAAATTATATTATTTTAATATATTTATAAAAAAATATTTTTTTAAAAAATACTACTATAATATCAAATACTGTCTTAATATTATACCTCTATTTTCTTTTCTTATTTTATATAATCACCCTACTAAAGAAAATATATTAATATGATATTTCTATTAAGCTTGTGTCTGATTTATTGTTAATTTGTGGTCTTATATGTTAAATAAATTTGACTAAATTATATCTATGCTATACTAGGAGTCCATATTATTTTTTAATAAAATATTTAAATGTTATAAGCATTTTTTAGAAAAGAAATAAATCCGAGAACTCAGGTTATAATCCAAATCAATTAAATAAGTTAGCTTTATTTAAATCATATTGAAAAAAAAATAACAAACAAGAATATATATCATTAAAAAATGAAAATTAAAAAAAAACAAAATGAAAAGAAAAAAAAATGAACATGTAAAATTCTCAACATGGTTTTTTACATAAAAATTATAAATAAAAAAAAACATATGTATCCATTTAATTAAATAAATTACAAACCATTGTGTTATTAAATGAAAAAAAAATATCATTAATAATAAATAAAAACATAATTAGAAAAAAATTAAAATAAAAATAAATTAAAATATTTAACATCATAACACGTTTCATTTACTTAAATAAAGTTGATAAGCGTTAAGAGATTTAGTTTAAGAAAATTCTCAAAATTCAAAAGTATAAATAACTAAAAATTGAAAGAAAAAAAAGGGAAGAAAGAGGAAAAAGTAAATTTCTGTGAAAAACTTTAGTAATAAAGGTGATTAGTTGGGTAATTAAAGTAATCATAGGCAACAAAAATCCAAGTCATTCATCATTCTTCCCCCACTGCATTTGATTTATCACAGATCAAATCATTAGTTTATCACCCACCTAGAATTCAGCTTGTCTCGTGATAACAAACAACAACCCTAATTGATAATTATTTGATATGGGTTTTGGCTTGGACTTACACAAGTACTTTATTACCAACAAATATTAAATATTAAATATTTTTTCATGTATCATTAAGATCCGAGCTTTGTGACATCATTGCAGTATTCCAATACTCTTAAATCAAGTTTAAAGTATAATTAACTCAACATTACCCCCCTCAAAGCTATGTATCCTATATATGTCCCCAAACCTGATTACAAACCGGGTAGATGCCTTCATTTCCCATCCGCTTCTCAATCATTTTGCTGGTTTTCTATTTAGATCTTAGTTTTTGAGTTGGTATAATCAAGTTGTAAGAGAAATTAAAGGTCCCATTTCATGCTAATTAGGGTTGCCTGGAGAATGAAAAGAACTTCATTAATTACAGTTACATTTTACAGGAGATCACCAAAATAGCTTCGTTGTGGATTAGATACAATCAGCCCCAGCTTAAGTTGTTAGCTCTCCCACCTGCCCCAGACCACTGCAGCTCTGTCATCTCCTATGGTCAATAACTTCTGATGATATCACAGCGGGCCTCTGTCGAAAACTCATCAAAAACACAGTAGCTGAGCTTCGAATATAAACTGTTAGATAAGATTTTAATAAATTATTTATATTATCCACTTAGCAAATTTCCAGCACCATCCCACACGTCATTAACTAATTAAGTAACGAAGATGCATGGAAATTTCGAGGGTGGACTCGTCGAAAAAGAAGAAGAAAAAATCCAGACCAATTTAATTTGTCTGATTCACAAGAATTGTTAGGAAACAGCTTAAAAATGACATTTGATGTTAAGGGAGTAGCATTCAGTGTAAATGTGCACTTTCTTTTTTCAAGTGGGACGACGACTTTGACGAGAGAACGCACACATCAACTAACTTACACTTCCAAGCAAAAGTATTGAGAATTACCAAAACAATATGAAATTGGATGCTGCAGAGTGACCTCTGTCGGTCACTCATTTAGACCAAAAGGCTGTGCTTCGATGAATTGAAAAATAAGAAAATTGGTGGCCCAGCGAACAAAGAAATTTGCTTTCTTTTTTTGTACAGATTTCGATCCTTCATGTGAATATTTGTCATCTTCATGATATCTTATCTGTTCATTAAGGTTATAGGATATTTAATGGATCCGATAATTAGTCATTATGTATATAAACTGGTCCAGATATTCCAGGTTATTACAAAAAATAAAAAAACCGAGTGCAATGAAGTACTGTAGATTTATATAAAATTAATTAAGATTTGATTGCCATTTTGAAATAAAAGAGATAAAAATAATAGATATAAAAAAAATATATTTTGTTTTGAAATTATAAATATTTATTTTAAAATTATCTTAATTATAAATTTATTTTATATCTTTATTTTTTTTTTGTCTTCAACCACATATTTTTGTTTATGTTGTCTTTATTTATTTTATCCCAAAATAAAAAATAAAAATATCTCTCCTTACCCCTTTGTAAAAAAACAATTAGAGTGGAAATGGAAGTTTCATTGCCACATTTACCTACTTCAATTGTCATATTTACCCCTTCTAATTTTCAAATTAGAGTGTAAAATGGAGGCTTCATTTCCACATTTACCTACTTCAGCTATCATATGCCTAAAAACAACAATTCTCAAATTTTTTTTAAAAAATCAATATTTCTCAAAAATTCTTTTTAAACATAAAAACAAACATTTCATAAAATAAACATTGAAAAGTTAAAATAATATCATTATTTTTTTTTTTAATTTCTATCATTCCATTTAGAATTGGAGATGCGGAGAAGTGCAGTGCCCCCTCGACTTGAATCTCAAGCTATCTTTCACAAAATCCAAGGAATTTACTAGCTGCCATTACATGAGAGGTTGGTTTTGCAGCCACCAGCCGAGATCATGACTAGTCATGAGGGGACCCTGAGGTCACCTCCAAATCCTGGGCCATCACCAAGAGGCCAGGCCATGCAATGATGGGTCCATGATCGCAGCAAATTTTTGGAGGCCTACACCAGCAGGCGAACCATGTCCTCCAGAGCCAGCGACTCCGGCTGTCCAATTTATGCATCCAAAACCACCTCCAAGGCGATAGATACCTAGCCTAGCTAGTAGTTTCGGCTTGAGATGATGATCTATAGTCTCTCGATATATAGTTAAGCAAGCGCACTCGCTATGTCTCCGACACACAAATATAAATTCAACTGTTTCCAAGGTTCATGTCTAGGTGCTGGTTTTATATATGTTTAAGCTTGGCAAATCTCATTTCTACTCCTAGCCTATATATATATATATATATATATATATATATAGTTTCTCCTTAATTTATACTTAATTACGTTTTGAATGAAAGAAGGGTTTGTTTGGTTGCTTGCTTGCCAGGTTAATAGTAGAATATGGATTCGTTTTGTAACGTTTAGTGCTAGGGCTTTAAGTATCATATATATGTTAATGAATAATTTGAAGGGGTTGTCTTGATGATTAAGAAGGTTTTTTTTTTAATCTTTGGGTTTAGATTTTGAGACCAACAGCAGGAGAAATTTAAACATCCCTCTGAACCGATATGACAGATATATTTTTAAGATTATCTGGGAAGAAATATAGTAAAATGTTCTTTTTTTTATATCATCGGAATCGTTATAATCGTTATGATATATATATATATATATATATATATATATATATATATATATATATATATATATATATATATATAGAGGTGGCGCGTGATAGGATGGATTGTTGATGGTGTAATTTTAATTTGTGATATATATATTTTTTAATTTTGTTTTTATTATTTTTTTGATTTTTTTTATAATTTTTATTTATTTTTAATTTTATCCTTATATTTATTTTTAAATTTGATTTTTATTTTTTTAATTTTTTTAATTTTTTTTATCTTTTTTCTTAATTTCACCATTCAATAAAAATTTCATGGTTGTTCTCTAATTTATTTTTTATTTTAATTTTGATCGCCATGCTTTTAGTTGTTATTTTTTGTTTTTATCCTTATATATAATTATTTTTTTTATTTTATCATCCAACATTTAATCGGCTGAGATTGAGCTTTACTGTTTTTCTATGTATGACGCTTCTAGTCCAATTATTTGAGTCTCAAGTTTGAAAAGTTAACGAGAATTTATATCTTTTTGTTTTTTTATTTCATCGCTAAACATTATTTTTTTTTAAATAGAGTTTGTGATTTTTTTTATTTTTTATCAAGTTATCTTAATTTTATAACCTAAGCCATGATTTTGATAGATTAACCCGGATTAACTTGTTTTTTATTACCCGAAAACATATCTATTATACTAATTGGGTTGACTCGGGTCAAGTTTCCTTTTCTTTTTATTTTTTATCTATTTTATCATTTAATATTTAATTGACTGAAAATATAATTTTATATATATATATATATATATATATATATATATATATATTTGGAAAAAATTTCTTTTTTTAAAGTTACTGTGATCTTTGTCCGCATCTAGTTTTATAGCTAAACTTGTTTTTGTCCTTTTGAGTTTCTAGGGAAGGGGTGAATGAAAATCTGTTTGGTGGTCAACTGTGGGCGAGGCTTGGTTTTCAGGTATGGAGGGTCAATTTAGGTTGATTGTTTTTCTCAAAACATCAACACAGCGAATTTATTTTGATAAAAAAGATTCAATAAAGGTAATGGGTTTTTGCTGGGTTCTCACTGTGTTTTATCTCGGATCAAGAATCAACCTGTATTTTTTAACCACCTCAGGTTAGGTTAATTTTCTACCTATTTTTTTTTTTTTTAAACTCGAACTAGTTAAGATGGCTGAACTGGTTTGAGTTGAGTTATATAACTGTAGATGGAAGGAGGGTTTGCCTGGGATTGTTGTCTCGTAATTTTCAAGTACATCCGTGGTTTTTGCCCTTAGGTTATCTTAGTACTACACTTCATCATCTTGCATCACCTTCAAGAACAAGCACGTTCTACACATCCCAAAAACTTGCCACCATTTAATTATACACATTGTCTGTACCATTAGAATCTTGTTTTCCATGGACAGAGTTTCTTCTGCGATGAAGACATAGGCGAGCACGCAAAACTGGACTAACCTCAACACTAGCCCAGGCCAGGCCGCCCATGGTTCATGTTGAGCCCTAAAGGCTAAGCCCTGCTACATTCTCCAACCCACCAACCAAACCAAGACTTGAAGACGAAGCCAAAATCATGAGAAAACGCAAAAGGAGCTGCTTTACTATACTACCCATTGAAGGTCAGTTGGTGGATAGGTGAGTCTGCTCTCTCACAGAATCCAAATTTCAAGAAATCTCCACCTCCCGGTAAGAAATTCCCCTTTGCATCATGGGATATATGCTTTTCTTACAACACGTGGTATCAAAGCACTAAGCAGAATATAATTTGCACCAACTCTCTGTCAGAATTGACATGGAATATATAGCTCGAAAAAGATATTAGTAATTGTGTTTTTTTTTATAAAAAAACTATTGTTTTAGTTAAACTTATCCGAGTCAATATTAAATCTAATTTAAATTTAAATTAGGCTTTAAATCATGAATTCTAATAATTATAATTATAATAAATAATAAAAATAGGAGGGGAAACAGACACCAAACAAATGGCAATAAAATGACATAACCAGGCAAATAAAAACCAGCTAAAGAAGATAACACGTGCATGAAATTAAAAACACATAGAAAATGGGTGAATGCACGCAACACAAAGCAGAGGTCACGGGACCCACTGCTGGCTTTAAAATCCTCAACCTTAAGCTAAAATCCCCACCGTTCAAGATATCAACGACATCCCACCTTGATGCTACCGTCACCAGTAACGACCCTAAAATGGGTCAACTATATTTTTATCCCTGTAAATTAATCAATATTATGATCTGGTCTTTGTAGATAAAAATTATTCAATATCATCCTTATAATTTCTACCAACCTTTAAATACTTAGAATCCCTAAAACACTGAGGAGGAAAAAATATAAATCCTCCACATATTTAGATGTAATTAGTTATTTAACACAAAATTTATATTTAAACTTTTCAAAAACTATAAGATAAAGATCGATAATTGACAAGTCATTAAACGGTAAGGACTGTAATAGAAATTATGAAATATTTGGGGACTATCATATAGTTTACCCCAGAAAATCATTAGATCAAATAACAACGGCAGCATTTATCTACAATTTTTCCTTTGTAATTGAAGACTGAAGACAGCAAACAAAATACAAGAAAAGAAAAGGTTGAAACAGACACAGCTTGCTATCTTCAATACCAAAGAAACCTCTCCCTCCCTCCCTCCCTCCCTCCCTCTCTCTCTCTGTCTAGAAGCAAAGAGAGAGCTTGATGTTCTAGCAAGTTGACATAACTTCTTTAATGGGAAAGGAGAACGATAATAATATCAAGGATATGAAGATGGTTGAACCAGAACCTTTGAATGGCTTCTCTCCAGTCTCTTCAACTAGGGTCTTTTGGAAATCTAGAAAGAGATCAGGTAGTACCAAATAATCTTTCTTCTTCTTCTTCCTTATCATGACCTTTTTCTTCTTTCTGTTTGCTTTCTGGGATAACAAGAGAGAACTAGACAGAAGGCGTGTTTGAATCCAGTCGTTTTTTATGTGTTTGTATGTTTTACGAACATGTCTACCAAACCCATATCTTGAAAATTTGATGTTAGTCACAAATTCTAGTTCTTGTTGCATGCTCTTGAAAGATCTGTGTCAAAGACTTCATTTTTCAGACATTTAGGAGCTTAATTCTTACATTCCTCGTGATAACAAGAACAAATCCTTTAATGATCAATTATTAACC
>Ga0325405_1005667_pt1 | contig 12676 bp, 10 predicted proteins | sample PopdelMetagenome_21_FD_205663 | JGI IMG/M metagenome (GOLD analysis project Ga0325405, IMG submission 205663) | Populus deltoides microbial communities from Bellville, Georgia, United States - Xylem-Control-R2 | ecosystem: Host-associated > Plants > Phyllosphere > Stem > Wood/Secondary xylem...
TAACATGGTGAAATGAGAGCTACGAAACACATATGGCTAATGAGCCATATATGAGGCCCATAACCCATGGAGTAGAGAATCAAGAACTCGACTCTAATATTATGGTATCGGAACGCAAACGTCTCAGTTATTGTTTTATATTAATAAAATGGTTTTTACGTGCCACTTCATTATGAAATCAAAGGATTCGCCTGCTTCTTTCGGCAGCCTAGGCCAAATTATATTTTTATGAAACTAATCATGCACCCATCAATTAAACCAGCTCTTGTGGACCATTGCTCGTAAGGAGTTGGAGAGTCAAGAATCACAGCAATAATTGGATGCTCAGGTTCACCAAGATGCTATAATATCCTCGACTGTTCTATCGTTAGGGTCCAAGATGAGTGGTCCATCAAATGGAGGGCAGCGGCCAGCGGGCGTGAAATTTATATTTGAGTCAGATACAATGATCTTTCTAATAAATAAATATTTTCATTGAAATTAAGGAAAAATTTATTTGATTTTTTTTACAGTAATTAGTACTTTTAGCATGAGCTAGTTATGTGACTCGTGATGTGTTGTAGGTTATATATTTTTATTTTTTATAAAAAAAAAACTGTATATGCATGCAGGTGTTTTTAATGAATTTTTATGGTTTAAAAATTTAGGTTTAAAATTTTATGCATTCATGTAATTAAATAAATCAAGAACTGTGTATGAATAAATAAATAAAAAGTCATTTATAATAACTAAAAATAAAACTTGAAAAATCAAGATATAGATTTGGATCAAGATATTTAATCTTAAAAGACAAAATATTTACCCGGTTGTATTTGCTAAATTTATTTATTAAAATATTTTTTAATTCAAGCAAATAATAATAGAAATAGAAACACAAATTAAATTAATCAAATAAAAAAATAAAAATAACATCATGCAAGGTTACACGTATAATTAGAATTATTATTTGAAAATAAATGTTTTGTTCTGAAAAATAAATTTCATCCATATAAAATATAAAAAAATTATAGATAAATCAGAAAAAAGCTTCTAATTTAAATGCATAACTAAAAGAATAATTATCATTTAAAAGAGGCTCTCCAAACAAAATAAAAAAGAGAATGAATATTAATTTAAACATAGATTAAAAAAATAGAGAAAAAAACCATAAAAAATCATTAATATAAAAAAAATAATCAGTTAAAAAAACATATAATATGAACTCCTCTCATCAAATAGAACCATTTAACACAAATATCATCAATTTTGGTGGTCTAAATCTATATTAACGATATTTTTCTCTTTTTGTCGTTGGAATCCGGTGACTTTTCTTAATTAGGAATTAAAAAATAACAAAATTAAACTCTTGTATCAAAATTGAATTGGAAAAATGTTGAGATGCTGAAATTAAATAATTTGCATGATTTTTAAAGTTTAATGATCAAAGTATATATTTTGTGAAATTTTAATTTTGGTCACTTTTCTTTTAATCACACCCTTCCATGAGAAATCAAAATAAATCATTTTTCTTTTTTTCTTTCTTTCTTTTTTCTTTTTTTTTTATTGACCCTAGGTTCCAGGAGAAATCTGAACAGGTGGGCAAGCTCCAGCTTGCTCTTTAGAGCCTCCCTAGTTTGTGGTGCGATGGAATTGAAAATGTATATTCCAACAACAAATCTTTAGTACACAATAATGCTCTCCGGCCAGCTCTTGTAGATGTGTATTCTCTTCTTTTCCATTCCTAGTTAGAACTCTTGTGCATGGTTGATTTAGAGTCCATTTAACATGATTCTTGAATTATAACTTTTGATTTTGAATCATAATCTAAAAGTTATTCTTCATAAATAATTTATATGATAAAAATAATTAAGTTAAAAGACCTTAAATTAGAAATATATATTTTTAAATGATTCAAAACAATTTTTTAAAGAATGAATGGAGTATAAGTTACAATATAAGTTAAGAGTTAGAGATTTAAATTTTTTATTAAATTAAAAACTTTGACAAAATTCCTAACAAACTTTTGATTCAAGCTAAAAAATTAAGTAAGTCCATCCATCCAAACATATTTTAAATACCTTTTCTCATTAATTATGATCTTAGCTAGTGAACTCACTTTGCAGTCCAGCTTGGTCCGTTTTCCCTTTCGAACTCTCAGCAAAAACTTATTTGGGATCTTCGAAAGGTAACGTACAGTCCCTCTTATCGCTAGAGCCGCAAGCAGATAAGGTCGTAAAATTCAACCCAAAAAATCTTGCCTTTGCTCTATTCAAATTCACTTGATTTTTTTATTTTTTTTGGGTGGGGTGATTAATTTTCTGAAATTAAATATTTCCACTCGCTAAAGCAGCGACAACATCACAAGCAAAGCTACTAGTGTTAAGCTAAAGAGTCAGACGTTCCGAAAAGCACTTTCATACATGTAAAAGTATATGTCTGTACAATTGCGTATACATAGCTCAGAGAGGTTCCATGAGAGTAATTAGAGCAGGAAACACAATGAAGCGACTCAAAGCCTGGTTCCATGCTGTTAAAAAAAATTCAGCTTTCAAATTTATCAGTCAACTTTTTCATAAAGTCCACTGCCACGAACCTATGCTACTATAGCTTTATGTGAGCATCGGTTATTGTAGTTTGTTTTTAGTTTCAAAAAATTTTAAAAAAAAAATTTAATTTTTTTATTTTAAATTAATTTTTTATATTTTTATATCATTTTGTTGTATTAATATTAAAAATAAATTTTAAAAAATAAAATAAATATTTTAATTTATTTTTAAATAGAAAGCAACTCCAAACACGTATCCAAGCAGACAAGTTTGGACTCCCATTCCAGCACGTTTGAAATTGAGACTGCTAAAAGCAGTACCATTACCAAACAATATAACAGAGATTTTCATCGTTTTTTTTTTAAAAAAGACAGCGGCGAAAGTGTCAATTGAAACCAGCCTAAAAAGTAAAAAGACATCAAAGAACAGTATTAGTGGAAGGAATCGCAATGGCACAGGTCATTAGATACTTGTGTCCTTGAAAAAGTGTAAGGAAAAAAAAATCAAAATAGTCTGCATTAAAAATAACCCAACAACAGTTTTTGGCTTTAAGTCAAGAAGATCTTTCCATGGGACCAAATAGAATCTAATTAAAGCGTTCTTTCTCAAAATCTCGCAAAATTCAAACTTCTTTAGCATCCCTTATCAGCACAAGCTGTCTTAATCATGGATGAACAAGGTGTTTTCCAGTGTCTGGTAGGAGATATTTTCCAAGTCCCATTTCCTTTCCAGAGTCAAAAATCATACCCATATTGCCAAGGAATGTGTCCTCAAAGTGGGACAGTGCGCATCTCCATCCAATTATACCTTCCACCGCCAAGCGTATGAACAAAACAAATGGCCTGATTATCATTTTCCCAGAGCCGAAAGGTGAGCTGATCAGTCCCACTAAATCGAATGAGCTCAAATGGAAGAAGCTTGAAGCAAGGTGCAAAATAATATTAATGATCTAGCCAGTACTTAAGATGTGGGAATCAAACTGGTTATTAACAATATAAGCTTTAATTAAGCAAGTAGATGAGCATGTTGACTAAACCAAATTCTCGTGTGTTGGGAAAGCATTTCGAAACCTTTTCCTTTGATTGTTGAATAAGAATTAGCAATTGAGTAATCATTTCATTATCATCATCATCCCCTGTTGAACGTTCTCTTTTATCCACCATTAATGAGATTAAGCTGGACCCAGCCTGAATTAATAACAAAAGGACTGCTGGGACAGGAAAACTACATGTGGTTAGTTGTGGGTTTATTAACAATGAGGCCTTGCTGTCGCTTTATCTGCAACAAGGGATATTGATGCGGGCGTCCCTGAACCTGGATGCGGAAATTACAAGGGTCACGCCGCTTAACAATTTTTTCCTTCCATTTCTTTTTATGCAAAATCATCATATTTTTTGTTTAAATTAATATACAATCTTTACATTGCGTTGACCTAATCACAAAGCCCGCATGCGCGGCGTGTCTCTTGCATCAAAAATCAATGCGTATTTTATAAGCGTTGTTAAGAAATCGATCTCAAGGGGTTAATTTAATGGTTAAAGAATTTTTATTTTATTCTATAAATTTAAATCTTGAACTAGCATTCATGAAAATTCATTTCAACGCTGATGTGGGGGTGTTTTTTCAATCTTATATTCAATATTAGTTGAGGTGAAAATTGGTCTAAAAATATATTTAGTTTTGATATTAAAAAAAAAAAAAACAGCAACTGTTAAGACCTTAATTTATCCTTCCTCTCATAATTATATATAATAAATGAGTGACTGAAAAAACAACAACTGTTAGGACCTTAATCTCCCTCTTAATTTGCTTTTTTAAGTGTGCACAGAGCTATGGTTGCATGAATCTTTTTGTAAAATGACTGTCTATTAATTATATTTCCTTGCCATGCTCTTCATATGATAGTAGTACTGTCAATTTGGCAAAATCCCTCAACGGATTTACGCCTTGATCTCCTAGCCGATGCGTTTGGAATAGCTCACCTGAGAGCTTAGTTTGTTCGGCTTTCATCATCTACTTTAAAAAATGGATCAATGACGACCTGTTGCATGCAATGGGTCGGAACTCTTGAGTCAAACCTGCAATCGCGCGCGCACAAAAAACATATCTATTTCTTCAACTCCTTTTTTCGCTTGGAAATTCATATGAAACTCTGCTAGTTTCTGTAGATTAAACTATTTCTCCATATTGTTTTTTTTTTAAAAAAAAAAGTAGTAAAAATATATTGCTTTAATTAACTTGAGTTATTATTCAGAGAGAGAGAGAGACTTTAGTTTATTAAGTTCTGGTGTCATGTAAAGATAAAACAACGAAAGAAGAAACACGGTAAAAACAGAAATCCATAACCAAGCTGGAAGCCCATAAAAAGAGCGAAGGCCCAGTATACAGAATAGGTCAACGGCCCATCCAAGTATAAGTCCGGTCTAGTAAACGACATCTCATTCACACTCATCTTCACTGGCTCCTTTTAGTTGAATGACATAGCATCCCCTCCAAAACTATAAATTGGCAACATATTTTATAGTCAGTGCTTAAATTATGCTTATACGTAAAAATAATCAGATTTTCTCATATGATTTTTTTTATATATATTCCAGGTTTTCATACCTCCTCGAATATTAAATTTATAAATATTTTTATGCTCTTAGATGGTTATGGTTTAGCACCAAATCAATTTTATTTATATATATATAAAAAAAAAACTGCTTGGCATTTGGATTGGTTCAAATTGTTAATCATTGATCTAGCTTATCTATGCAGTCCTTAATCGGATTCATTTGTATTGATAAAAATTGATGGGTATTTGGTTATGATTATTATTTATGTGATGCTGAGTTAAAAAAATAAACAAAGAGTATTTGGTGAAACTTATATTAAAAGTGATTTCTAATTTTTCTTGATTCTTTGATTTTTCTTTTCTTTTCCTCTTTTGTATATTCTGTCCTTATTATCTTTTTGTCCCTTGTTGTCTCTTACCTCTCAATTCACTCCTTAAACTCTTTTTATTTTTTATTAGTATAATTAAATTAAATATCAAAAGTTAAATTGAACTGAAAATATACTTTTTAAAAATGCAAAAAACCTAGGGGTTAAAAAAAGGTTACAATAAAAAAATGATTTTAACTGAAATTGTTATAAACACATTCTTTAACTTAAAGTCTATATATTATAAGTTTGTTTGGTATTGTTATGTTTTAAAAACTTTTCTTTTTCCTCAAGTGAAACACATTAAAAGATACTAATTGACATTGAAAAACATTGTAGTTCCAAACTTAGAATTTAAAATTGTTTTTAAATTTGGAAAAAAAATTTAATTTCTCTCTTCTTCCCCAAAAATTATAATTTGATTATTTTTGTTCTTCATATTTCAACTCCAGTTCTTATTCCTTTAATTTTTAATTTTTTCTTAACTTTTTTGTAAAAGTTTTATTTGTTTTTAATTTCATCATCCCATTCCAATTTGCTATATATTATTTTTTTAATTTGATTCTTATTCTTTTGATTTCTAATTTTCTTTCGTTTACTCTTTTACAAAAGTTTTGGTGATTTTAATCTCATTTTTCATTCTAAATTGATGTTATCATGTTTTTCAATTTAATCCTTATTGTTTTGATTTTTAATTTTTTCCTAGATCTTTTGTAAAAGTTATCATTATTTTCAATTTTACCCTTCAATCAAAAATTTAATTTAATTTTTTTATGTTAATTCTTTATCCTTGTTATTTTGATTTTTTTGGGTCCTTTAGCTAAATTAATTTTTCTTTTCAATTTCACCATTTATTAAAATATAAATTTTATTTTGTATTGCAATTTTGATCCATATTTTTTTCAACTGATATTTTTTATTTTTTTATAATTAAAATTTATTTTTCAAATCTATTATTCAATATTTGATTGATTGAGAATTAGACTTCACGAGTCTTTTAGATAGAGTATTGTGGGTCTATTGACTTGGGTTACGAGTTTGAAAAGTTAACATGGTTTTTTTATTAAAAAAATACTTTATAATTGTCTTTATTTTTTTATCAGGTTATTTTAATTTTATAATCTGAACCACGAGTTTGAAAAGTTAACATGATTTTTTTATTAAAAAAATATTTTATAATTATTTTTATTTTTTTATCAGGTTATTTTAATTTTATAATCTGAACCACGAGTTTGACAAAATATCTTGAGTTTGCTCGGCTTTAATTACCGAGATTATAAGTTTATTATGTTAATTCAATGATTTTTTTAAAAATTATTTTTTACCCTATTTCAGTTTGTCATAAAATTGAGATATATTATTTATCTTACTTAAAAAAAAATATTTTTTCTCAATGATCCATCTATTCTCATTTCCTAATCTTATAACCGTCCCGCCGTTACCTAACTCATCGATTAACCAAACAGGAGGGTCAATAGTTAATTTCACACCGTTAAACACTCCCTTGATGGCAATGTAGTAAGAAGTGGGGGCTACTACAGGGTTAGCTAACAACGGCGTGTAGCTTCTTCTGCTTTGGTTATCCTTCTTCAAGGAAACGACGTCGCCGATCGTGAGATAGCTGGTTGGAAGAGGAGAGAGTGTGTAATCCATAAGGCAATAAGAGAAACTGTGACAAAAAAGACGGCCTAGCTGAGAAGAGAACGAAATCAGCCCACTGACCAAGCCCATCACTTCATGGGCTCCATTAAAACTCGATCCGGTACACTCGGACCCGAGACATGAAACCCGCACCCGAATGCTAGGCTCCTGAGCTTCATTGCTCTCCCGGAGCTTGTATTCAAGGTGGTGGTTTCTTTAGAGAGAAACCCAGAAGTTTTAGACCCATCAGAGTAGACGTACTCGTATCTACAAGGGCTGTGAAGGCGAGTGTGGTTGCAGGGGTTGGGGTCAGGTTGAGGGACGAGTTGACACGGAGAGCTGAGACAGTGAGACGGGGAGAATGAGGGGAGTGGGGAGTGGCGAGGGAGGAATGTGGATCCGGGTTTGTGGGAGGAGCAGTTAGTTTTGCAAGCAGAGCATGTAACCCAAGTGAGGTCGCTGCTGGTATCTGCAACGAGAAGGAGGGTTTGAGGTGGAGAGCCGAGGCGGAGGGACACGAAGTATTGGCCAGAACCGGAGGAAGCTCCGGATATTAAGGGGGATTTGAGGAAGGTGCGGTGGTGGTCGTGGGAGCGGCGTTGGTGGAGAAGAGATAGATGGTGGATGTCTGAAGAGAGGGATTTGAGTGGGGTAGAAAATGGTGTTTTGTTGTGTAAAGAGAGTTTTAGGTATTCTGTAATAGAGGTGGAGAGATCTACGAAGGCGAGGAAGAGAAGGAAGACGAGGAAGAGAGACAACATTATGTTCTGTAACTGTGTGTTGTGTCCGTGAGAGTGAGAAGAATTAAATGGCCGTACTGCAAGGTGTCGTTCCGTTACTGTTTCGGAGATAGAGACAGTGATATAAATCTGTTTTTAAAATTGTAACTCGAGCTTTACTTGGGATTAATTTCTATTTCGAAAATTAAATCTGGGAAAAAAAAATTAATTTAAGATTTAAAATTATTTTTAAATTTGGAAAATTTTTCTTAATTTTTCTCACCTCCCAAAATTTATAGTTGGATCCTTTTTGTTTTCATATATTAACTTTATATAAATATGTTTTTAAAATAATTTTATATTTTTAATACATGATATAAGAGATGATGTGTTTCAACTAATAATATTTATTATTTTTAAAAAATTATTATAAAAAAGTATAATTTTAAAATTATTTAATATAAAAATGGTTATTATTATAGTTTTAAAACTCATCTTATGAAGAAATAAAGCTTGAGTTACTTATCAAGTCCTAGATTATGGGTCGAGTTAACCTGAGTCAGTATAAGAATAAAAATTATTATTATCATAATTTTAAACTCGATTTGAGAATAGAATCGCAGCAAGGTCTATGTTACAAGGGGGTTGATCGTTGACCCAAGTTAACGAAATCACAAAAATAATTATTATCATAATTTTAAAACCCGACTTAAGGGTTGACTTGGGTCAACATAAAATAAAAATGATTATTATCATAATTTTCAAACTTAATTCGAGGGGGTCAACCCAAGGTAAGACTCGGGTTACGGATCAAGAAGGTCAATTCAATAATAAAAATTGTTATTATCATAGTTTTAAAACTTGATTTGGGAGTCGACCGGGACAAGGTCTAGGTCACAAGCCGAGAGGCTCAACATGGATTGACTTGAGTCAATATGTGGATAAAAATAATTATTATCATATTTTTAAAACTTATCTTAGAAATCAACCCGAGGCAAGGTTCACATCACCAGTTAGGAGGGTCAACTTGACTGACCTAAATTTTTGTTAAAAAATAATTAAAGCAGAGTTGTTTTGACCAATTTTTTTCCAAAAAAATCCATAGGTTTTTTACTTGTGTTTTATCCCAGGTTGGCCTAGGTTTTTGACAAAGTCAGGTTGAGTTAATCATTATTTTATTTTTTCTTAAACTCGAATTAGTCCAATCTTGGGATCAACTAGTCGAGTTAGTCCTAGTTTTATAACTAGGTTTATTATAATATTATTAATTTCAATACTCAATATAAAAATAAAGTAGAAAAAAATAATATCTAGTTATTTTTTAAAAAATATATAAGTTTGATAACAATACACATTAAGAGTAAATTATATTTTTTTTTGTTTTGTCCACCATAACCAAACATAATACATCAATTATTTTATTTAGGACATGATTATCAAACATAATTCTATATCTGTTTTTCTTTTATCTTTGTGTCTTTTATTTCAAGATACTAACCAACATTACCTAATTTAATTAAATTGTTGGCTTTAAATGGACTTATACTGTAATTAAAATGGCATTTGTGTTTTTTTTCTTAGTGTTGGAAAGTTTTATGGTATTGATAATATTCATATCTTGTTTATTTTCGCAGTTAAAAAATATTTTTATAAAAATTTAATTTGTTTTTTGCTTTAAATTATTTTAGGTGTTTTTATATTATTTTGATATGCTGATGTTAAAAATAATTATTTTTTTAAATATTATTTCAATTTATTTTCAAGTAAAAAATATTTTGAAAAACAATTATTATCACAATACCAAATGAACTGTTAATTATGTTTTTTTTAAATAATAAAATTAGTATATATAATATTAAAAATAAATATTTACTCAATATTGGAATATCCTCGATTTAGTTTTTTTTCTCTAAAAATTCATTCGATTCTTATCAAAATATCTATTTTTTCCTGCCAATCAACATGTTAATAATACTTCAAGTACTAATTGATTACTTTTGTTAATTACAAGGATTAAATCTATATTTAACTCTATTGTAAACGGGGGATGTACAAAGTTGAAGAGAGAGGGGAGACTAGAGAGCTCATGGGAGGTGGGGGGGCGCCAGATGCCTTCTATTTTTTATACATTGTTTCGCGTTGCAATCAATTTGTGGGATTAAACTGGTTAGGAAATCATGATTTGGATTTACCATCCGACTAGTCATCTACCTGCGCGCGCAAATTTGTGAGTACGATATTTGGACAAAATGATTTTTTCCGGGCCATTTTACCAGCCTACAGGGAGCTGCCACGTGGAAATCAAGCTGGAACTGCTATTTTTGTGGGCATCTGGGAGGGGTTGGAGTAAGGAATGGTGTGCGTGGTGTCGTGGTCTTTGAACTTCGATGGGGAATTTCTGGGGTGGACCAATTATTGCAGAATATGCACACCAAAAAAGCTGCAGCTAGCTAGACCTTTCTTTCTTTAGTTCTTTCTTTGTGTTTTTTTTTTCGGGCTAGAGCTTAATTAAGAAACACTTTGCTCAAATGACCTTTATAACTAGAATTTGATCTGCTCATATCCTCTTTTAGCTGTGTATCTTATTGCTTCTCGATCGGGGAAACAGAGGGCTGACGTCTTGTGTTCTAAGGGATCCATGAGTTATTCTAAAATCAAAAAGGGTTTTCAGCCTGCCACCTTTAACTGTGGGGTTGTGATGGAGATTTACTGCAAAGCTTGATTTTCAGTGGTTCTTGTGCTAGCCTCCTGGGCAGAGCATGATTGCTAAAGAGAGTAGGATTCCATTGCTCAAAAGGTCAAACAATTAATAATAATAATAATAATAAAACAGAAGAACTAAGGGCTTATTTGATATCGTTCTCATTTTTTTTTTTAAAATTTCAAAACAAGATATGTAAACTTATTTATTTTTGTTTTCTGTTTTCAAAAAAAATAAAAATTAACAAGAAGTTTTGAAAAAAAAGGGTTTTAAAATTTTTTCAAAACTAGTTTTTACTCTGTTAGCACACGTTTTCGAAGTTAGATCGGGTTCAAGAGTTGGAAAATAGATGTGAATCATGCTTGGGGCGTCAAAGATTTAAGAATGGGACATGGTTCGGGCCACCAAGGACTGAGACTGAGTTCAAAGAGCACACAATCAAGCCAAGGGGTCAAGTTCAGAACCTTGAGGATTGAGTTGAGACTAAATACAAAATTAATTTTATGGTATTGTACTGAGATTAAGTCTATGGTATCCAGAGGTCGGGTCGTGGACACCTAAATCTTGAGCTTGAGAAATCCAAGGATTAGACACAAACTCACAATAACTCAAACATTTGATTGAAATTAGATGCATTTTTTTAAAAAAAACTACAATAAAAAAACTTGCAATCAAACAAACTCTCATTTTTTTAAAAGAATTTAAAAAATCAAGAAAAAAAATAAAAAACAGAAATGATAGTAACTGGTACCTAAATAAATGTTACAGAAATCTTATCCAATCCGAGCACTTTCAAATCACAAACAGGATTCATATTATATGCAATTCCTCAGAGCCTATCCAAATTATATAGCTAGAGTCTAGAGAGGTGCTTCACTTATTGATTAATAGTTGGTGTCTTTTTGAGTGTGTGGAGGCAATAGTGATTAGTGGAGTTTATATGCTTTCAGGTCATTCAGTGATGTGGACTAGTAAACTAGCTGGGGAGAAATAAATAATAATAATAATAAAAAAAAAATGAAAGCACTCGGGGTTCCCTGATCAGCATTATTTACGGTTCCAGCTCTCCTGTTTTGTTTTCGGATGCTTAGTTTTAAATGTCTAGAAACAAAAGGCATAGAATTAATCTATCTGTTTTGGATTTTTTAATTAAAAAATCACAACCAAAATCACTATCACAATTCTTAAAAACCATTATATTATTTTTAAAAACAAAAACAAATAAATCATTTCCGGTTTTAACAAAAAGAAAACAGATAATGTACTTGCGGAAATGTATCCAGTACTGATGTATGAGAAAACTCTATCCACAAAAATAAGTCGTATATATGCAGCTAGCTAGCGTCTCCTTCTTGTATTCTGCCTAGGGCCGGCCATGGGAGGCTGGGCAGAATATAAATTGTAAATAGAGATGTGTTATGATGGTGAATGAATGGAAGAGAAATGATCACTCCTTTTTCCTTTCTCTTACAAGTGGACACATTGTTTTCCATTATATCTCAAGTCATTCATGTGTTTACCTTTTTGGAAACAATTTGTTTTTTTTTTTTTTGAGTTAACATGATAGTGCGAATAAATGAGGAGTCAATTGATCGTAATAAATTAATGTTAAGAGGAATTCAAAGCCAGCATTTCAGGACTATGGTGTCTTATTAGGCATTAAAGACTTTAATGAAACTATTTTTCCTTGTGATCGTAATGGCAAGACACCTCACATGTCATATGAAAGTGTCTGGTAACTGTACAAGTGATTGTGATTTGCTAGAATTATTTTTATTAGGTAAAAAATTCACCTTGTTCAGGAGAAACTTGACTTGTCGTATTGATAGGTTAGGTTGTCAAAAAACCATCTTTACTTGTTCAGGAAAATTTGGTTTATATTTGGCTTCTTCAAAATCAATTACTCTTCAACCATAAACAACCTAATTATGATGCCATCTTTCTCCTAATTCTAACCAGATTATGTGCGTGGATAAAACTTTATTCTCTGAATCTTTACTAATGGTTTGGTTTCATGGTCAAATAACAAGAGTGCTAGAACTCCCATTTCATGATCTCCCCCGGAATCTCATATGATGAAATGAAATGTTGACGGTTCTTTTATTAGCAAACCTGGATCGGTTGGTATTGGAGGGGTTTTTTGCAGTCCTAAAGACTTGGTGCCG
>Ga0325405_1005670_pt1 | contig 12672 bp, 9 predicted proteins | sample PopdelMetagenome_21_FD_205663 | JGI IMG/M metagenome (GOLD analysis project Ga0325405, IMG submission 205663) | Populus deltoides microbial communities from Bellville, Georgia, United States - Xylem-Control-R2 | ecosystem: Host-associated > Plants > Phyllosphere > Stem > Wood/Secondary xylem...
ATTGTGTTGCTGTTAACTATAATTTATACAATTAACCTCCTTGTGGTTCGACCCCGGTCTTGCCGGGTTATTTATTACTTCGACACTCCTGCACTTGGGAGAAGACATCAATCTTTTGGTCGTGTCAGAAATCTTACCCAGATTGGCATATGCATCATGTTGAGGTTGCAAAATCAAAAAACTCTGGCATGATCTTCAGAATAAGCGGCCGACCAAACACAAAGTAAGGACCTCCACTAAAAACCTCAAACATTTCCAGTTCCGAAGAGAAAGCAAAAATTAGCCAGCCAGAGTCATGCACAGTAAAAGATGTTCTGTGTTTCCAGAAACTGCTAATGAATTTAGTCATGATTGAAAATCCAGGGAATTTCCCAGCAAAATGACCAATTAAATAGAATCGCCATAGTTCTTTGTGGTCACCAAGATCGATGTTGTGTAAATGACAAGATGTTGAAGATACATAGTTAGTAAAATGCACTAGTGTGGGAGACTGCAAGTTCGAAGTACCTAGTGGGTTGCTAGGGGAGGGGTTACCAGGGGAGACTCCATGGTGGCTTTTAGAGGGAGCGTTACAGGTCTTCAAAGAAGAAGAATAAGCAGCGCCTACTGAAGGAGTAACTCTAAAAGGACGAATAGGGGGGAGACCATGCCCAGAAACTGGAGGAATGGAAGAGTCTGCACTCGGTCTCGGGTTAGGTTTTCCATTACTCGAGAATACATCGAGAGGACTAGAGCTAGCAGAGTGGTCATCTGAAGGACGCTAAGGTCTGGTACTACCAGAAGACCTATCATCTCGTCCATAAGAGGCAGGGAAGGAGGGTGGTGGTGCAGTAGATGGTTTACTCCGCGCGTTTGACTTTCAACCTTTCGGCGAAACCCTAACCCCATAAGAGGAACCAGCGACATCTGTAAAGACCATCGTTGTTCTAGGAGGGGTGGGGGCTCTATTAGGAGACATGAGGTCACGCAAGACAGGCGAAGAACTACGAGACATAACCCTTGAAGCACGCGGAGGAGACAAAGGGAGGAAGATAATCTATAATCTTGTTGAGCAGTCCGCAAGACAAGTCGGGGTTAATTACTTCGCCATAACTTGGTCATCCTCCTTAGATGCTTTTAACCGTAACTAATCGCAATATCTAAACTCGGTCATCTGTCTTGAATGCCATTAACCAAAACTAATCACCAATCACAACCCGGTCATCCATTTCGGATGCCATTAGCCGAAGCTAATCATCAAGCACAATTGAATACCATTAGGCGAAGCTAATTAACAATCACAACCCGGTCATCCATCTCGAATGCTATTAGCCGAAGCTAATCATCAAGCACAACCTGGTCATCCATGTCGAATGCCATTAGCCGAAGCTAATCAACATTCACAACCCGGTCATCCATCTCGGATGCCATTAGCCTAAGCTAATTATCAATCACAATCAAAATTCCATACTCGGTTTGACATTAGTCATCAATCCAATTTCATAACAATTCAATTAACATCTCATAGTCGGTTTAATATTCATCGCAACGCAATAATATATCCTCCTTAAACAAGTCATTTTAGAATATTAACATTTTCATCATCGTTTCAACATTTGTGAAGAATTCAATCAAACATTTTATTGTTGTTTCATCATTCATCAAGGATTCAATAATATATCATCTATAAGTAAATCATTTCAAAACATTAACATCATACGAGAAAAAGGTGGAAACCACCTACCTGTTCCACCCATGGGGTATCTTTGTCCTGACGAAGGTTTGATTCCAGTCGCACCACCTAAAACATCAATGGCTACAAATCAGTACATTCGTATTCAGTAATTGCACAACTCTTCACCATGCATGTCTCAAGCATACACAAGTTCATATTCAAGTGTTCCACATATTACAACCACATAATGCAATCATTTTAATCATTGGACCCATTCAGATATGTAACTCTGCTGTAGAAGTTAGTTAGCGAAAGCTAGTTCGCTAGTGATGCAGATTCATCAGCGGACTGATTTGCTGAAACACAGAATCATCAGCAAACTGATTCGCTAGCGACACCCTAATATGACAACAAAAACTAATTCACTATAGACACCACAATTTGGCAGCGGCCACTAATTCGCTACGGACAACACAATTCGACAGCGAAAACTGATTCGCTGGAGACAACATAATTCACAGCGAAAACTGATTCACTGTAGACAACACAATTTCGGCAATGAATGCTATTTCGCTAATGACAACACAATTTCAGCAACGAACCCTGATTCACTACGGACTATACAATTTCGGTCGCGAACGCTATTTCGCTGTAGACAATTTAGCAGCGAACACTGATTCATTGTGGACAACACAATTTCGACAGTGAACACTGATTCACTACAGACAACATAATTTTAGCAGCGAATGCTAGTTCGTTACGGACAACACAATTTCAGCAGCGAACACTAGTTCGCTGCAGAGAACATAATTTCAACAGGGAACATTACTTTTCAGTTCCAGCATTACCTTTGTTCTTGGAACCCAGAAGAATCATATAATTTCGAGCCTGAACACATGTATTTCAGTTCCAGCATTACATTTGTTCTTAGAAACCAGCAGAAACACATAATTTCAAGCATGAACACATGCATTTCAGTTCCAACATTATATTTGTTCTTAGAACCCAGTAGAATCACACAATTTCAAGCATGAACACATGCATTTCAGTTCCAACATTACATTTATACATTAACACATTTCCACATAATTTTGTCAAAGATTTATTATAGAAATTACATCAAAATTACATGTACAATTCTGTTTTTAGCAAGGTCATCCCTTAAGCATTTAGCCACCTAAACTCCTAGTCTGTCCAACCACCATTATTGCCGGCCAACTAACTAGATTTGCATCTGCAAAACCATCGATCCCTCCATATTGTCTATTCTGGTTATAGGTCCCTCATTCAACCCCTTTATTGTCTTTCTTTTTAGTTTAGTTTCTTTTTGCTGGCAGCTAGTGTAAAATCCTAGCCAGTCCCTCATGGTTTTTCTTCTCCTTTTCGGTTCCAAGGCTCAAGAACAGCTGAAGAGAAGATTTGGTTCATACCTTACTGTTTGTAGTGGTTTTAGGAAGGAATTTAACAAGTTTTTCTCCTCCTTTTACTCATGTTTTTTTGCTTCTTCTTCCTCTCTGGTTTTGGTTTTCCTTCCCTCCTTCTCTAACTACACCAGCTGGCTGTTACACACCCTCTGGTTTCAGCCATGTTCAGCACTCATTAACTCTCATTTCCTCTCTAGGGTTCAAGAGGAATGCATGCAACTAGATTATGTGTTTTTCTCTAGATAAAGGGAAGGGTCTGTTGCAGCTGTTAGGGTCGGTTTTGGGAAGAGAAGGGTCACCTTCTCTCTTCTTCTCAACTCTCTTACTCACTCTTCACTCAAGAGAGCTTGCATGCAGGTGGTCTGGTTGGTTTTTCTTGGGGGCAGAGAGGTTCAATTGCAACAATGGCTGCAACTGTTTCTGGGGAAAGGAAGAGTCACCCTTTCTCTCTCCTTGTATTTATAGCCTCTATAAGTGTGATGAGGTGTTTGGACACTAGACCAAGGTTGTTTTTATCCCCTTTTTAGGTTATCTTGGATTGGTTACTATTTCAATTTTCCCCTAGGATAGGCCGATCCAATACTAATTTTTGTTGGGTTTTACAGTGTCGCTACCGATTCAGAAATCAACAGCGATGGTAGAGTCATTTCCAGCTTTAATTTACTCTTTTTTTGGTGTTTACAACTGGTGACACAGAATTCGGCAGCAAAACTGATTCCCTGGTGGCATAGGATTTAGCAGCGAAAACTGATTCTCTAACGACTCAAAAATCATCAACGCAATCCAGTCTTATGGCTGGCGCTGAAATCATCAGCGCATATAGGCTATTGCTGACTCAAAAATCATTGACGAGAATTGAGTCATTATCGACCGAGAAATCATAAACGAAATTTGGTTTTACGGCTGACACTAAAATCGTCAGCGCACATGTCCTACTGTTAATACTAAAATCGTTGATGAAAACTGAGTCGCTGTCGACTCAAAAATTGTCAACACAACCCAGTTTTATGGTTGACGCTGAAATCATCAACGCACATATCCTACTATAAACACAAAAAATTTTGACGAAAACTGAGTCGTTGTCGACTTAGAAATCATCAACGCAAACTAAGTCTTTGTCGATTTAGAAATTGTGAGTGACAAGTTGAGTCATTTCTGGTTTTGCCTTCTCCTTAGGTTATGCTAAGGTTTACGCTATGCGTTTTCCCTTACACATATTCCAACCTAGCCGAGTATAATCATTACCAACCACACTCCAATCATCATACATCATTACGTAATACAAAAACAACATCTTTGTAAGTACATTTACCAAGGTTTCTTCCAAGTCATCACTTCCAAGATCGGCACCTAACATTGCTACAACCATACATTCTTACATTCATAATTGTATTATGGGAATGCACCTACATAACTAATACAATTATTCAACACATAAGGGTTCTATTTCCAATTCATCTCATTTCATTCTAACTATATTCATCATGTATAATTTCCTTCATGACTCATTCCCTCTCCTTTGGTCGAAACCTTGTTGCCCATTACTCCCTAGTTTGTACATGCAATTTCATCATATTTTATCAAAAGTTTACTCACAAAAAACATTTCTCAATGCATACCCATTCTCATGATTCATAAACATACATGTTCATTCATTATACAACAAAACTAAAGCATTAGATCATGATGTAATTTTCATTTTAACTCCAGCATGATTTTAAGGCTTACTAACAATACAATTTTACACTTAACATTAATCCAACACATTTTCACATAACTTCATCCACTATATAGTGCAGAATTTATATCATTAACATAAGTATAATCACAACAATATTACTTTAGCAAGCAACCCAAACAAAATTAACCCGACCTGCCCCGCCCCATTTTATTCTAACGAATCTAACCTCTCCTCTAAGTCACGTCAAAAATCCACCTGCCATAAACCCTAAGACCATCTTCTCTCGAAACCCAAAAAACCCACTTCTCCTCTCTCACAATCACCTTCGTCCACAATGGGTAGCGGCCAAGCAGCGGTTTCCTTTCTTAACAACCTCGCTCGCGCAGCTTTCGGTATCGGGGCCGCCGCTACCGTTCTCAACTCCTCTCTTTACACAGTCGATGGAGGCCAACGCGCTGTTCTCTTTGACAGATTCCGTGGAGTCATTGACACTACCATCGGCGAAGGGACTCATTTTCTTATCCCTTGGCTTCAAAAGCCATTTATCTTTGATATCCGAACACGCCCTCACACTTTCTCTTCCGTCTCTGGTACTAAAGATCTCCAGATGGTCAATCTCACACTCCGTGTTCTCTCTCGTCCCGAGGTAATTCATAAAATCAAAATCATTTTATGTATGTTTTTTCTTTTGATTGAAATGGATGGAAATGGGTATTGCTTGATTCGATGGTTTTTCAAGGGTACTTTTTTGCTGTTTTGCTTTGTTTTTTCAGATGAGCCGTTTCTTCTTTTTTTTTGTTGGGTTTGTGTTGATTTTAGCTAGTGAATTAGTTTTACTTGGTTTCGAGATGCATTTAATTGGTTTTAGCTATGCAGCAAAGAAAGGAGATGCATTTAGTCTGTGATTTTATTATTTTCTGTTGGGCAAAGTGTGTTCCAGTGGTATTTAGAGGGGTTTTGTGCTGTTTTTTTAATGTGCTGTATATGATTCTGTTAGCTAGCAAAACTTGGTTTGAGACGGGTGTATAATTTAGATTGCTAGCAAAAAGAAAGAGGAGATTAATTCAGCTTGTCATTTTATTTGCTCAGTTGAGCTTTTCAATTATCGATTGAGATTTTGGCTTAGAAGCGAAGCATGTGGCTGTGGAAATTGAGGACTGAAGTTTTCTATTTTTCACTCATTTCTTCTTCACTATAGTCAGAATTAAGCAGATTATTAAATGGTGAGTGTGAATGCTTATATTTTCATTTTGTGAAAATTTGATGGAAGAAAGGTTATTTTGAGCAGGTGTCACGTTTGCCCCATATCTTTCAACGTCTTGGGCTTGAGTATGATGAGAAGGTGCTTCCTTCGATTGGCAATGAGGTCTTGAAGGCTGTTGTTGCACAGTTCAATGCTGACCAGCTCCTCACTGAACGTCCCCATGTGTCAGCTATGGTCCGTGACTCACTCATCAAGCGTGCAAGAGACTTTGACATTGTGATGGATGATGTGGCTATTACCCACTTGTCTTATGGAGTGGAGTTCTCAAGGGCTGTGGAGCAGAAGCAGGTTGCTCAGCAAGAGGCAGAGAGGTCTAAGTTTGTTGTCATGAAAGCTGACCAGGAGAGAAGGGCTGCAATTATCAGGGCAGAAGGTGAGAGTGATGCTGCTAAGCTGATCTCTGAGGCAACAACAAAGGCTGGTATGGGGTTGATTGAATTGAGAAGGATTGAAGCATCGAGGGAAATTGCTTCAACTCTGGCCAAGTCATCTAATGTGGCATACCTTCCTGGTGGTAACAACATGCTTCTGGCCCTGAATGCAAACCGTTGAATAGGTAATTTCTATATTTTTACCTACATTTGGATGCTTGAATTCACCTGTGGGAGTTGGATTGACGTTTGGTTTCACCACTAGAATTTATTGGTTGGCAATGGAAATTTTATGCTGCTGCTTGGTGATTAGTATTAATGCTTTTTATCCCATGTTTGGGTGCTTGAATTTGGCTCTGGGATTGGGATTGATCTTTTCTTTTCACCTCTTGGATTTATGAGTTGGCAATGGAGTTTTGACGCTGCTGCATGGTATAATTATTATAAGTGCTTTCTATCCTTATATTGGAATGATGTTTGGTGTTTGCCATTTGAATTTTTGGGTTGGCAATCAAATTTTAGGCTGCTGCTTTGTGATTAGTGTTAAATGTTATGCCATTCCTATCTTTTGCCACCACATTTCACCCTGAAATCCTCAAGTCAACTGGTTTGTGGTTTCATTTAGCTTCCTCATTCCCTTTATTTCCATGTAAAATGTGGATGTCAAATTCCTTTCAAGCTAGTGTTAATAAGGTCATGGATCTCAATCCAAATAATTTTGCCTCTTCACATTGTCATTGACTACATCAACTTATTGTCTTTATAATTCTTGATTTCACTTCTATTTCTTAGAGGGGGTTTGGTGTGATGGCATTACCTGATTGTGAATTGCAGGGTAGTACTTTCTTTATTAGTATAAAGTCCAAGCAATTTTGCATCTTCACATTGTCATTGAATACATCGACTTTTTGTCTTCATAATTCTTAATTTCACATCTATTTTTTGCAGGGGTTTTGGTGTGTTGTGATTTCATTGCCTGATTGTGAATTGCAGGGTAGTATATCTTTTTAGTATAAATCTTTTGATTTTGTAAAGACCATATATCATTTGAATTCGTTTTAAGATCAAAAGTTTAGAGTTCAGGAATTCAGGATCTTATGCTGAAGGGAAGACTTGTGGTTTTTTTGTTATCTTATGGCTATGATCAGCTATAGGGTAACTCAAGGATTTGATTGCTAATGTGCTTAAAATATGTGAATGAATGTGGTCCTTGATGGGTGACCATTTTTAATTGTTTAACATGTTTGTGTGTTTGGGAATGTGATTGCGGTTGCTTTTCAACGTGTTTTCTACTTATAAATGCATTAAAATAATATTTTTTTAAAAATCATTTTTGATATCAACACATCAAAATAATCCAAAAATACTAAAAAAAAAATATTAATTTCACCAAAAAAAATTTAAATTTTTTTTTGAAAGATTGGATCACATTCCCAAATACAGTGCCCTTTCCCATGATACCTCCTCTCCCAAACGGTTTAATTTCCATTTTGGGATATCTGATTAGATACTTGTTTTGATGGAAATAATGGTAACTATTACGGAGAGAGTGAGTGGTCACAAGTCTTGGTAGTCTGTTGGTACGTGGATGCGAGGGTCTACATAGTTATAGCACCATTACTTGCATTGTGGAATTGGGACTATTCTTTTGCAGTGCATAATGGTTGTTGGTGTGTGAACCATAGGTAATAAATATGGATTGGTTTGGCAGGTTAATCCGAGATCTTGTTGGCTTGGTAGCTGGACCAGTCAGGGTAAGACAAAAGATCGGTCAGTGTAAAAACCTGGCAAAACCTAGTCGATCTGGTGGGTCGACCCATGACCCGGGTGAACCTGAACAATACCTGGTTTTTTTTTTCAAATGTGGTTTTTCTTCTACTTTTTGTTTTCATATTTTTAGTTGGTTACCCTTTTCAAAGTTCACTATTAATACTAGAAGAATGTTTTATTTTTCAATGTGAGATTTGAAATTTCTTAGTATATATACTTTATGTTTTCAAGAAAAAAATTATTTTTTTAATGTGAGATTTGAAGCCCTTTAATGTATATATTCTATGTTCACAAGAAAAAAAATTATGTTTTTTCAATATGAAATAAAAAAAAAACTTTTTGATTTAAATACTTTAACTTAAAAGGATAACATAATATCTTTTCAATGTGAAATTTAAAGGATTTGAAACCTTTTAGTATATACACTTTATATTTACAAGCAAAATTTTTTTTTAATATGAGATTTGAAACCTTTTATTATATATATTTTATGTTTCCAAGAAAAAAAATTATATTTTCAATGTGGGATTAGAAACTTTTTAGTATATATACTTTATGTTCATAAGAAAAAAATTATGTTTATTCAATGTGGGATGAAAAAAAATTTTGATTAAAATACTTCAACTTAAAAAGATAACATAATATCTTTTCAATGTGATATAAAAAACTTTTTGATATATTCTTTTAAATTTCATTATTTATAACATATATAATCGATATTTATATGAATTGTTTCTTAATTTTTTCATATGAAATATTAAAATTTCAATTTTTTTTTTTAATTTTTCCAGATTGATCCGTGTAATCTGTGACTCGGCTCCTTAGCCGGGTTAACCCCTGGATTGGGTTTGATAATTATGGTGTGAACGTGAAGCCCTTGATGACAATATAAACAATGTTTATCAATACAAGTTACTTGGTTGTCACTGTCTCTTTTTTCGTTTAAGTGATTGTCTCTTTTTTCGTTTAAGTGATTTGCCCTTGATTGTTGTTATGAATGTTACTAGAGGTGTTCCGAATCCTGTTTGGTCTAGTTTGGGTTAAAAAAATCCAACTGAATTGGGAAATGATATTTCTTGAAAATATGACCCGAACTGAATTGAAAACCAGTTCGGTTCGGTCAAGTTTGGTTTTTTAACATTAAAAATCATAAAACTAAAAAGTGTCTATGAAATTTTGTTATTTTTAATTTCAGATTTGAAAATATAAATAATTCCATCCATCTATATCAATTTTTCCATCAGTTGCCTTTAAATTCATTATTGGTTCAACTTTCAGTTTATGTAAATAGACTTCTTCATTTTAATAAACTAACTTTTTTATTATTTTAATAAAATGACTAATTTTTCATTTTTCAATATGATTTTCTTTTAGTAAGAAAGCACCTTCTAAAAAAAGTTGTGTTTGTATGATATAAATGAAAATAATTTTTTTTTTAAGATGTAAACTCTTTTTGTGCTATTAAAATATTTATTATTTTAATTAAATAAATGAATATCATATGATTGCAGTATAAATGAAAAAACTTACAAATATTTATATATATAGAATTTGGTTGACACAATTGAAAAAGTTGGCATATATAAAAAATAAAATTCGAAGTTCAATTGAGAAAAACAAAAATTTGGTGCCCCAACAATGCATTTTTTTTCTTAAGTAATTATCTAAAATATACATCATAAAAAACAAAGTAATTAATAGAGTGAAAATTTTGAAAACAAATGGTGTTCTCAAATAAAAAAAACAAACTATAATTCATATACTATATCACACTCGATAAACTAATATAATAGATAAAGAGTAAAACTAAAAAAAATTATCATATAGTTTTATAGTAACTAAAAAACACTAACTAATTTTTAAAAATTCTTGGGTAAAAAACTACTTATAATATAAGATACAAATCTCCTTATGACATTCTACTTAAGATAAGTTTCTTCGAGTTTATTTTAAATGATAAAAACACTTATTATACTTACATGCTAATAGTTTGTTCAAACTAGTCACATGTGTTTGTTATTTAAGGTAAAAGATTTTTGGTCTTAGACAATAATTTGACCTAGGCGCTCAATCCTTACTCTTGAAATATAAGTATTGGATCTCAGAGGATAATAATAGTTAACTAAGCTTTTCTCTATTCTATTTAATCATGTCCAAAATATGTATAAATGTCGTTACTCCTCATTGACGGGGCTTTATGGGGTCATGTTGACACAACTTAGGTTTACTCATAATAATAGTGTATCTATTCTGAAACCTGAAAGTTTCTAAACAAACATTGGTAAATTTTAAACAATAATATTTACAAATAGAGATTAAAAGAATATTTACATTATATGTTTATTTTAAAAAAAAATATGTTGAAAAAATTAAGGGTAAAAAATGATTATGATAGCCACCGCTCAACCTCTTTAGAATACTTGCAGTATAAAGAAATTAGTTATTTTTCTCTAACTTTGTATAATAAATTTGTAAAGAAAAGAAAGTTTTTTTTATGCAAACCTCGTAGATATAAAGATTCAAAAACCCATAATCAAATACACCTTTATACCAAAATTGTTGCACATATAAGAATGAAATAATCTAAGATAGTATAATTCCCTAACTTAAATAGTCTTATAGTTGAAATTATATTTTAGAAAGGCTAGGATAACAATTAACGCCTATTAGAAATCTCATCTAAACTAAGAGAATCAAATTTGAAATTGATGTCCCTTTGTTTCTTTAATTAGTAAGGACAGTTTAATTTTAGCTTTAAATAATCTTCTCTAAGTAAAGAAGATTGTTGCCCTCATTAATCTTCCTTATAGGACTCGAGAACTCTTCAAAATAAGTTATTGAATATTCTTGTATTATTAGAAAAAAAAATCATTTCCAAATAAGAATTTATAAGTTAAAAGACAACATATAACAAAACTCGTACAACACTTTTTAATATGTATCGTGATACCTTTTTGAAATTCAATTGACCTATAACAACTTAATTATTGGGACAATACACCAATTGTAATATAAAAAAAAAAACAGTTAATTCTTTAAAAAGAAAATGAATTTATACAGAAATCCATCAAAATTTCTGCCGAAATTTTAGCAGAGTTTTTCCTATACCGGGAAGTCTCAAGTTATCGATAACAACCTCTTACGCTTCTATTAATTATTATCTAATTACGATCCAATCATCCTGAGTCTCAATTCCAACAATACACATCAACGCAATCACAATTTTCTCAAACATTAATATAATATAAATGAAGTATTAAATGACACTAAATAAATAAACAAACTTACATGTAAAATATAAATACATGAATATAAATTAAGTTAATACATACAATTTAAAATATATTAATACAATTTAAGTCACAACAGTTTCTTAAGATACAAAATACATGAACATTCAATTTAAACTAGATAACAAAAGGATAGAAAGATCTAATATTCACTCCTGACATGAGTGTGACGGAACTGAAATAAATATAACATTGGATAATAAATATCATGGAAAAACAATATTAACATCGGTAATTGAGTAATTTATTCAAGACTAAAATTCATTCATACTTCTTAGAACTCCCCACTTGGTCCTTTTAGGATTTCTTTCTCATGAATTCACTAACATTTTTCCATTCCAGTAACAATTTCTTACCAACATCATATATTAATATCGAAGAAAAATTTCTTCAAGAAAGTGCCAATGCCAATTTATTGGTATCATTAATTATTCTTCACTTGATAGTTAATCAAATCTTTTCTTTTCTAAGAATCTTTGGATGGTAATGTTGATACTAATGAATCTTATTAGTATCATTAGTCTTTCATATTAAGACCGACCAATCAAGTTTGTCATGAATGCTGATATTAATGTAACCCATTGATACCATTAATTATTCCTATACCAAATAGTTAATCAAGTTCCAATAATACCTTAAAATATCCTTGGAATTGCTAATGTCAAGGATCCTTGACATCATTAATCTCCATACCAAGAATAGAAAATCAAGTTTTTGTGGAAATGATGATATCAATGTAGCCCATCGATATCATTAACTATTCTTAACCTGAATAGTTAATCAAGTTCAATATCCTTCATGTTCCATAATGATCATGCCAAAGTTAACAAACTCTACTAACATTATTAGTCTCCCGTACTTAGGACCAACTAATGAAATCCAAAAAAATACTAATTTCAATGGAACCCATTGATATCATTAACCATTCCTAATCGGGATAGTTAATCAAGTCTGTTTCCATTTCTCAGCCGTTTCATTAGGTATTTTCTCTTTTTGGAACATATGTATATATAATCCAAAAATTAAAAAAGAACCATAATTATGTACATTTTAAAAGGATATAGGTATAGAACATCTACCTATTACAGAAGCTTGCTCCCCTATTGCTGTTGAGCAACTCCTGTGGTCCCTCTTGTATTCACAAGTATTCCACATTATTTCCTATTAAAGTTACATTTCTCATAATAACAATAATAATAACAAATGTTGACCTCCCTT
>Ga0325405_1005675_pt1 | contig 12666 bp, 5 predicted proteins | sample PopdelMetagenome_21_FD_205663 | JGI IMG/M metagenome (GOLD analysis project Ga0325405, IMG submission 205663) | Populus deltoides microbial communities from Bellville, Georgia, United States - Xylem-Control-R2 | ecosystem: Host-associated > Plants > Phyllosphere > Stem > Wood/Secondary xylem...
TATTTGTGTATATTGTTTCAATTAAATTTTTGGTTTATGTTTTAATTAGATTGTGATTATTTTTAAAAGATATTGAGTGTGTTTAGTTTTTAGAGAGGTGAGTATGATTTATCTGTGTTTTTTTTTTAATTTTATATAGATTATTTTTTTTGAATATTGATTTTTTTATAAGATTTTTCACATGTGCAGCCTTGCATTGATTTTTTTAATTATTGTTCAATAAATTTTATGTATGTGTCAGTGTCTATTATAAATTTTATGTGTTTTTGTATTACAAATTTATTTTGATAGAGGAATTCATTAAACATGACCAAGTAAATTACCCGTGTTGCGATGTTAGATATCTTGATTTTTATTTTTCGCTTGGTTTTCTCAATTTCATTTTTGTTTATTGTTGATGATTTTTTCCCATTATTTTACACAATGGTTATTGGGTTGTTTACATCTAAGAGTTTTTTTAATATATATATATATATATATATATATATATATATATATATATATATATATATATATAGTGGAGAAAACTATTTGGCTAATGCTTGCTCAAGAAAGTTTAAAGGCTTTAGGTGCTTTTAGGTTGCTTTCTCTTTGGGGGGAAATTTACCTTCTAATAAAACAAGTGTTTGATGTATGTATCATACTCATTTTATACATTGAGTCTAGACACATAGATGAATATATAAAATGTTTTTGCAGACAGTTAACTAAGTTATTCTGGTCTTTGTAGTAACAAGAAGTTGACAAGCATTTGTTACTCTTTATTTGCTAACAGTTGCTGAGACTTCATTTCTCACTAAAAAGTTGGGCTTCCATACTTTTTTGGTTTTGAGTTGTTTAAACAATGTCTATGTTAGATGGTTGTCTTTTAACATTTGATTTTTATATAAAATTCGAGACAATTTAAGCAAGTTTTTTACATGTTATATATTTATTGCTTGAAAGCCAAAACAAATACCTTTTAATGCTATCAGCTCTTGATTGCATGCTTAGAAAATATTTTTTTTTTAATTGTCTTACAATTAAAGGCAACATGTGTTTTTAGAAATAGTTTGTGGCAACACGCGGATAATCTATTTAACAAGTTTCTAAAATGACTTATTTTATTGCTCGCATAAAAACTATGGATGCTTCTTGTATTTCTCATCTTCTTCTTAAAAAGGACGGTTCATTTGGTTCATTTGTATGGGATTCCTAAATCTATTAATAGGGACACCAAGTTTATGAATAATTTTGAAGGAGTCTTCCGGGGGGTTCAATTGAATTTTAGCAATGCCTATCATCCTTACGGTAATGATCAAATTGAAATAGTGAATAGAAGTTTAAGGATTCTTCTAAGCTACTTCTAGAAGAAAACAAACCAAAAGTGGTGAACCGAAGTCTAAGGATTCTTCTAAGTAGCTTAGAAGAAAACAAAGCAAAAGTTGTGGGATCTTGCCTCGTCACAAACTGAGTTTTCCTACAACTAGTCCATAAAGCGCACCACTCAACTTAAATCCTTTTAAGGTTGTATATAGTTAGAACTTAGAACCCATCAAAGACACAACATATGATTTAGGAAACATTGCCAAGTGGACTCTTTACTGCCCGGTGCCCGCATCCCCCTTATCCATTGTTCTATTTTCAATGCAATCGAATAGTTGAAACTCGAAAACAGTTTTCACAGATTTCTGAGCAATTTTGGTGCTGATTTTTTTTCTGAATATGCCAAATGGCAAATCACCGTGGAGCAGGACATGACAAATGTTACTCTAAACTTACGCTAAATTTCAATGCCCCCGTGGCCCTGTTTTCACTGTAACATCGTTTCCTCATTAATCTATGAGTTCACCATGCCTCTTTCACAGAAAATAAAAAAAGTTACCATAAACTTCTGCTAAATTTTATTCTGATATGAACATAATCTCCTATATGTAAAAATCTATATGCCCGTACCCTTTAAATTGATGATACCACGGCTTTATGTTTCTTCATTTCTTCAAGTTAGATGAACCTTGTAATGTTTGCATGACTTTTGGGTTCATTCCTAAGTGTATTGCACGCATCACTTTTAATCAGCATTTTTTTTGAAAATTAGTATATAAAATAATTCAGTTATTCAAATATTCGTTTTTTGTTATTGTTATTTTTCTGGTGAAAAGTAAAACGTATAAGGTTTGCATAAAAGAAAGTACATAAAATAGCTTACTATATATTTGAGACATGTTCCTGACAGGAGGGAAGGAATCATGGGATACGAACACAAGTAGATGTGTTCACATGGAGTATTCTATGTTTTATTCTTGTTTGATAGTATTTGGCAATCGCATGCCCATCTTCTTTTATCGATCCACCTTATCATGTTGACTTCAAGTTCTACTAATAAGAGTACAACATAACATTTTAATCCCAATCCCAAAGATCTCTCCATGGACTCGACCAAGCTTTTGCACCCTTTCACCTTCTATCTCTCCACCGCGTTGGCCATTTTTCGGTACCTCCAAACCGGTTTCTTTTGCCTGAAACGGATTCCGATCTTTTTCACCATAGTTGATACAGTGATTTCATTGTACTTCAGGTTATGTGGCCTTTCACCTTTCACCATTGATTTAGACGATCAAACCACGATGCATTTTTGGACCTCCAATCATAGGAGGTTCAACAAACCTAATCTAGTCATGATCCATGGCTATGGTGGTGATGCGCGGTGGCAATTTGTCTATCAAGTGCGTTCTCTGTCGCAAAACTTTAATTTGTATGTTCCAGATTTATTGTTTTTCGGCAAGTCTTCTTCGAAGAGATCAGGCCGAACTGATACTTTCCAAGCAAGGTGTTTGGCTGAATGTTTGAAAAGATTGGGCGTAGACAGGTTCTCTGTGTACTCAATTAGCTATGGAGGGTTTGTGGCATATCGGATTGCTGAAATGTTTCCAGAGGAGGTGGAGAAGGTCGTGATTGTGAGTAGTGGGGTAGTTTCCAGTGATGATCAGACAGAGGAGCAGATTAAGAAAATTGGAAGAGATCCAGCAGCGATACTTTTGCCTGAACATCCACAAGATCTAAGGTTCTTAGTGAACCTATCAGTATACAAGTGCAAGCCCTTGAGGTGGCTTCCTGATATATTCCTTCAGGAGTTTATCAATGTGGGTTCAGTTTAGATCAACTACATAATTCTATGTTTAATTGATGCATGCCTGCTAGAATATGGTTTTGTTGATAATTACTGTGGGATTTAGTTTAGAACTGATAAAATCCTCAGGTTTTAATTTTCTAGGCAATGGTTAATCATCAGAGAAAGGAAAAATTAGAGCTACTGGAGCACTTGCTGGCCAAAAAAGCTGATATAAGCCTTCCCATTCTAACACAGGTATGCTTTGTTTTCAACTTTTAGGAATCATTTCGAGTGGAAACAACTGCTGTTAATTAATCTCCATTTTCTGCTATTCGCTGTTTCAAGGAAACACTGCTAATATGGGGTGATCAGGATAATGTGTTCCCAGTAAACTTGGCCTATCAATTGCAGAGGTAAATTGTATACACATTAGTGCTAGTTTTTCAAGCCTTCACCATTGACGAATTTCATTCGGAAGTGACCATTATTAAGACTCCATTGTTGATTGTTGTTGATCACAGGCACCTGGGACCAAAATCAAGGGTAAAGATAATCAAGGATATAGGCCATGCGGCCAATATAGAGTCGCCCGATGCTGTGAATGATCTGATAACATCATTTGTTATGGGTCGATCCAAATGGGATATCCCACCAGTTTCTGAAAAATCCAGTCTCAGTCAAGTGTATTAGGAATTATATCATGAAAGATTTTTCTACCAGATATAATCCAGTAAGACAAAAGGGTTTATGCTATCAGACCGATTTACTCTTTCTTGTCGTGCTGAGGTTGAGAATGGCATGGGAAGGATGATCTTGCTGTTATAAATCTCAGTAAACTATTGTTTGAATTTTTGTCCTGTTCTTGGGCTGTGAGGCCCCAACTATGACGATAAAAGAAAAAAACAGAAGTGGTATTACTACTTTATTAACAAATTACTGTTGATTGTTTAAGTAAAATTATTATTTTGTTTTTTAGTGAAAAAATAGATACCTTTTGTAGTTGGGATAATTTGATTTTTTTAATGACACATTGTTCATTAAAAAATTGTTAGTGGATATATGTTTTTTCTAATTTTTTAAACATTAAAATAATTTATTTACCCTCAAAGAAAAAAAAAATTATTGAATAAGAGGTTTTTTATTTTTTTCATTTCGTAGATTACAATAAAAAAATATTTTTGCCTTATCAGACAAAAAATAAAACATTTACATCCTTTCAAATATTTTTTTTATATATAATTATCTATATTTAATAAGAGAGAAAATCAGAAAAAGAGAAAGATAAATCATCACTTAAAAAGAAAAAATATCATATTGTTTATTATTTGATTGTTTCTGATGTAATATATATATGAAGATAATCATTTCATCCGATATAAAAATTGGGTTGAAACAAGCATATATATATATATATATTAATTATTTTATTTTTATTAAATAATAAATAATAATCCAATAACAAATTCTCATAAATGAATAGTTTATAAATATTGATTTTTTTTACTTAATAAATAATATATTAAATATAAATATCAAGAAATCTGTATCATTGCCATCCGACGCAAGACACCTCTTCCCATTGCCACCGTAATAATAAATAAATAAATAAATAAATAAATAAAACATGAATAACAAGCCCCTATACAAACAAAAATGTCATCACGTTCCCATGAGCAAGCACTGGCCGCCCTGCTATCCCAACTTGCTCTCTCCTTCGACGGAGCAATTCTCGGGGCAGCTCTTGCCTACGCCGCCGTACGTTCAATTCTCAATTACACTGCAAATTCCAAATCCCTTGCCAAAATCAGCAAGGCACCCACTCTCTCCGTCTCCGACCTCCGATCGCTCCTTCAAAATCACGATCAAGACCACCAGGACCATGAGCAGAACCTCGTAATTGTCAAAGGAATCGTTGAGGCTAAATCAGCCGTTGAATGGACATGGAAGGAGAGCTTTAGACCCCCTAATGTCTTGCTTTCTCACAATTCTGCTTATAAGGCGGTTATTCTTCAAAAAACTCAAACTGTACGTACTCTTTTATTTATTTATTGTTATTTTTTGCAACCCAGAATTTGTAGTCTGCTGCGGCTTTCATTTTTTTCCTTAGAAGAAAAAACAGAACAGAAATTGGGAGGTGATAGAGACTGATATTTGTAAGATTCTGTGTATATAAGGAAGGTTTAGACTGTTACACAGGCATTACTTGATTATTGGGCAGGACTAAAATTTTTGCATTTGTTTAGATTGACAAGGAACTGAAGTCGAAAGCTCTGTTTTGGGAGTCTTGTTGGCTGTTTCTTTGATTATTTCACAAGTTGCAAGAAAGGCTAATATACATATGTACATGTTTTCGGTTTATGTTTGTCAGTATATATACAACGAATGGAAGGGCTTTTTAGGATGGACTTCCGAGTTGCGGGCTATCTTTGGCAGATCTTTGAAAGAGCAACAAACAACCTTATTAAGAACGGTGAATTCTTTTAACTTGCCAATTTTCTTTCCTTGGGTCATTTTATGGAGATTTTTGCTTCTCTTAGATTGTTCAGTGGATTGAGTGTCTGTCAAGTGGGTTATTTGGTGGATTTGATGGGAAGGACTAACCTTACGCATTGTTGTTTATTTGATAGGTTCCTTTTATACTAGTTGAAGGTGCTCAATGGCCACGGTCTGATTATGTTATCGTGAACATGATCGGATCAGTACACCCCCTACCTCTTACGACTGTTTATCATCAGTTGCAACGCATTGCTGCTTCTCGTTATACATTCATTCAGGCACTTTTTGGTCATGAATACCCTGTGAGTTCCAAATTTGTTAATTCTAGGTGCTGCTTTATCTTTCTTAAAATAATTTTAATGCGTCTTTAACTCGTATTGCTTTCGGTATTGCTTTATTTCTGCTGTTGCATTTCTCCTTTAGATGTCCTTGCTAGGCCTGACAGCATAATCTGTTCTGTTTTGAAGGTTGGGGTGCTTCACGAGGAGAAAATCCTGCCATTAGGGAAGTGTATCAGTGCTGTTGGCATTTGCAATTCTAAAAAAGGAATTCCTGAGATAAAATCTTGCAAGGATCTTCCCTATTTTCTGTAAGTGACTTAGTTTGGAAAATAGCCTGTTGGGTTTTGTAGTTAGACATGGATTACAATTGTGATTTACATCTTCCCCTTGCATATGGGATTGTGTTGAGATTACATTAATTCATTGCTGTTAACATTGATGATGGTGGTGCGTGAGAATGACAATTTACTTGTTGGGTTCAAAAACTATGTTGGGGTGCTTACCCCATGAAGCCATGATGGATCATTGAATGTTTTTTTCAATCAGTCTCCTATTGTCCACGACTTGATTATCTGAATGAAATCAATGATATTATATTCTCTCTCCTCTTCTTGGAGCATTGTCAATGAAATAACTTTTCTTCTGGGTTGTTGCAGGGCTGACATTACCAAAGATCAAATGGTGGCAGATCTTGCCTTCAAGGCGAAAATACAGCTATTGAGTGGTATTGTTCTTGGTTCACTTTCAATTGGGGTCCTTGGCTTCGCTGTTATGAGGTATAGTAGTTTCTGCTAAAGATTATTTGCTGCAGAAGTGTTTGCCCCTTTTCTTGCCTTTCACTTGGATTTCTATTTCAGTCACATGTCAATAGGGAAAAAATTGATGCTTATCTGTCACGGCTGAATTATGAACAGAAATAATCAATCAAGTTCTAGCTATCAGATCTGATTCATTATCTTAATCATTAAGAACAATTTGTTTAATCATTAAGAACAATTTGTTTTTAGGAACTGGAATAAATGGCAAGCGTGGAGGCAAAGACACTCTCACCTGCCGAGCCATACTACCATTGATGCAGATGTCTCTCGGATTGATGAAGATGAAGCAGGAGATGTGCCAGATGGACAGTTGTGTGTGATCTGCTTGACGAGGAGAAGGCGATCTGCATTCATTCCCTGTGGGCATCTTGCATGCTGTCATTTCTGTGCTATATCAGTTGAAAGTGAGGTATCCCCCAAATGCCCTCTCTGTAGGCAGGCAATCCGAAATTCTATCAGGGTTTTTGAATGTTGAGTGACAGAGAATTACTGTTTTATGTAACATAACGCTGTATTAGGAGTATATCTATGGTATAGAAGGTAGCTCAATTAATTTCCATGTCACGGAATAGAGCTCGGTCCATATTACTCGCTTTTAAACTACCCTAACGAAACACTACAAGGATGATGATAATACTAGTCAGGAAAACCCGAAAATGACTTCAGGAAAAGAAAAACCCGACGACCTACCATTTTATGCCAAGTTCTAAGGGCCATTGTGGTCTTAATGTGTTTGGAACAGCCCGTCCTTTTTGAGAAAAACTGGCAGATATCAGCCATCTCGGTCGGTGAAAACAGTCTCAAGAGCCAATTAATTGGTTTTTCGTAATTGCATCTAAGAAGGGAAAGGTCGAGATTGGAAGGGAATTTGTCATTGTTATCGACCACTGTCTAAGGAGAAGGTAGAGTAGGTTACATAGTGCTCGGAAAGGAGCAAATGTTTTGAGCTGCACTTGTGTAATATCATCAATAACAATATCAAAGACGATTTGTAACAGAAGCACTTCCATAGTCTACCAAAAAAACAGAACACATGTACATGAAGAGAACAAGGTACTGCTAAAGTTTCGACTCACTGCCTTTCATATCCAACTTCCATAGTGAACAAAAAGAAACAGGCTGCCCTTTCCACCATAACCCCACACAGCCATCTTTCCCTTCCCCTCTCATCTCCCAGTTACTATCATACTTCCTCAACAGTGCTCGAGCTCCATCAATGGCGTCTTCTCCAAACAACTCGCCAACAAATCCCACCCCTCTCATCCTCTCACACCATTTTTCTTTTCCTTCATTCATCTCTCCACGATTTGTCAAGGCCTTCGCTGCCTCGCCTTCCATCATCCGTCTTTCGACACTCTCTCGGCCTTTGAAAGCTGAGCTTGTTGAGTCCAAAAACCTCCATAAATACTCTACTCTCCTTGAAAATCCTGTTGCAAAATCCCCACAACTGTTGCAGCTACAATCCATATTGTTTTCGGTGAGTATCACGCCTTTTGGCTCCAACCTTCTCAGAACTCTCAAGAACTCAGTTCTTTCATCTGGTGTGTTGTGGTTTAAATGATGGAGTCTGAATTGCGCACAAACTATTAATGCTTCGTCGGGTTTGGTGTCTATTATTCGTCCACTAAGTTTTTGTAATGAGTGGTTATCAAGCCTTTTGATTTGCAAATTGATGTTCATAGACTTGGCAAAACCTAGTAGTCTGGAGGAAAAATTGTCTCCAGGTGGACCTATTGAAAACGGGGTCTCAGTGGTTTGATCATTTTCAGAAGCGGCCGTGATGACTGTGATGCGTACTAGAGGAGGAGGTCCTCCAGGACGGCGAGTCAAGGCCTCAAGAAGTGTAGGCCACTGTACACCATGGGATACCCCAATATCAAGAACATGAAGGTTTCGCCTAGGATCTTGTTCCTGTGCAAGAACTTGAAGGATAGATGCATTAGCAATGTTGTGAGGGAAGGCAAACCAAGGACTCACCTCGTAGAATTTGAGTAAAGATTTTTGAAAGAACTTTGGCTCAGTAGAAGCAAAAGTAATGGTTCCTGTAGATGCTGAGGACAAGATTGATGAGGATGATAGGTGGTGAGTCAGTGCTCGAAGACCATAAGCTGCTAGCCTGTGGTTAGCATCGCCAGTTAATGAGGCTAGCTCATGGAGTACATAGAGAAGGTGCTGCACCCGTGACATGTTTCCAATAGGGATAGCGGCTGCACAAGGATTGAGTAACTGTTCTGCCCATCTCCCTTCCTTGTTGTTACCGTTATTGCCGTTAATACCTGTACCCTTGTTGGTGGTTTTCTTATTTCCATTTGATTTTTTCACCACCACCACTGCTTCACCATCTTGCTGTTTCTTGTTTATCCAATTATTTGGATTCTTTCTCTGATGATGATTCTGGGACGTTTTGGTAACCGGGTCTTCAGGATCTTTCCGTTTCTTGTTTGAAGTGGTCGATTGTGGGTGATTAGATAAGGTGGGAGTAATTGGTGGTACTAGGCTAGTTGTATTGCTATTTGTGGTGGTGCTTGTGGTTATGCTGCTGCTGAGACTAGCGTTGGTGTTCACTAGATCCTGGTAAAACTCTTCTGCTTGATCCCACCATTGATAGGGATTGGTATCGGCTGTGTTGTACGGATCATCAAAGAAAGATGGCACGAACGATACTGAATCCTCTAGCCAATCCAATACGTGATCTGATGTATGGCTTGGCTCTGATTCTTCAATGGTCATTTTCTGCTTGACACAGGATGGAAAAGGTGCAATGGAACAGAGGACAGATCTCGTAGACTTAATTTCTCTTTCTGGAAGGAGACGGCAGAGAGCATATTCTATAGGGTTCGGTGTGCTGTTCATTTGGAGGTTGTGATGTTTTATTTAAGTCATAGGAGATAGAGATTAGAGAACATAAACTCTTGTTTTGTTTTTTGTTATTAACTTTTTCTCTTGTTATGTCAGAGTGGTTGAGATCTATGCAACGATGATGTTCGCAGAAAGAGCCTTGGGGAATTGTGATTGGTGTTGACTATTTGGATTCTCAAGAGACGGCAAACTCTGTCTGTGCTAATTTAAAATTGCAATTTCATGTTTGGTTCTGTTTTGTACCATTTGTGGTTTGGTTTTGTCTCTGGATTGAAATAGACCTATCCACTACAACCAAGTTTCTAGTTTTGGACTACCATGGAAGATACCCCATTGTTGCTAAGAATTTGTTAAGAGCCCTCTTGTTCTATGACTGGGCCCGCCCAAAGTGGAATGAACCTCGACCAAATCAATTCTCAGTTTTGACTCTTCCATTGTTGCTTTGTTATAATCAGGTAAATAGTAACACCTGCTGTCTGTAATCAAATCCTTTCTTTTTTATTTTATTCCAATTTTTGTTGCCTGAGGTTCCCGAATAAAACTGAACATTGCAATAAACTTCAAAGGATCGTAATTTTCCTTTTTCTGATGAACAGATTTCATTTCTTTTTTCTTACCAGGCTGAAAGAACAGATGATGTCAAGTCTTGTAATCAATTAGCATTTCTGTAAAAGATATATGTTTGAGCAACATACTCTAAATGTGTTGTATTCATAAGGAACTCTCAAAACCCGGACATTTTTTCGCTGTTTTGAGTAAACTTTAGTTGCTTGAGATGTGGGTAAAATTTGATTTAGCTTTGCTTGTAACACTTTCTTCCCGAAGATGGTCATATTCTATAAAGAAAAAGAAAGAAAAGAAAAACACAGTAAATGTAGAGATAATTGAATTAATTTCTATCTGCCAAGGTATGATAACAGAAAATTTCAATCCCATTTTAACATTCAAGTACATAAAGGTTTCAGTATGCAATCAGCATGAAAAAACAAAATCTATACATGACATGAAGCTTGCCTCAGATTAGGAGGCTACCAATGCTTATTCTGAAACAATGGTTATGAGGCTCAAGAAGAACCACTAACAGAAAACAAAGGTAGAAACTTAATAACTAGCTCATGAGCAGTGTTAAGCATCAGTGTAGATTTGCTTTGGTATGGCAGATATTGTGTCTGAGTGAATACTCATGGCAGATAATCTGTCTGCTCTAGATATTTTCCACCATTTATTTTATGCAGCCATGCTCCCTTCTTCATCTAAACAGTATTCTAGGTCCGTAAGAGCAAGAACCTGCTGGTGGATGATGGTCTTTTATATTTTTAATTCAACACAGGCTATAAATTTTCACGTCTGCTCTAATATTTTATACCACCAAATGTACTTTCACTTGGAAATTTGAAGGATTATGATCATGAATCCTTACTACAGAAATCGAAAGGTAAATTAGATCTGCAATGTGGCTTGCCAGAACTAAAGCTCCACTAGTGGATTGTTGATCCAATATTTTATGTTGGAGGATAGTTTCCCTAGAAGAAGGCTCCTCCAGAAACAAGTCACAGACATGTCTCCTCTTGCAAGGAGGCATGATTGAGAAATGCCGCAATATAGGACGAGAAGCTAATAGTATGAAGAAAGATACCCGGTTGAGAATAAACAATGGACAATTTAATGTACGTAGAGCATGTCATACATCAATCCGAGCTCAACCTCTACGAACTTTGAGTAAGCAGCTTGATGGAGATTATTGACCAGTAGGAGGATGTTGGCTCCTTGGTTCCTTCAAAGAAGCTGCTGAGTGAAAGTTTCTAATAGTTGCTTGGTAGTTGAGCACGTGAGAACCCAAGTTTTCTCTCCATACTTGATAATTCCAGAAATAAACAGTGGAATTGACAAGAACAAGAGGAATTGGAGTTCCGAGGCACTGCAATTCTGAGTAATAACCAAGCACTTGTCTTAAGCACAGCTTGTTGTCTTCCAGGGAGTAAGCAGTATGATTGTGTCTGCTCTGAGCCACGATGCCAGAGAAGGGAAAGGTGTCCAAAGATCTTCAGCTTTGTGCACCACTGATGAACTTCAGCACCGCGGAACCCACAATTGCTAGGCTCATGAATCGCTTTGAGGGTCATTTTTCCTGGAATTTATACAGCTAAGATCTTCCTCACTCACTCCCGATGTGGAATTTGGGGAGTGATGAAAACAGGGCATGAGGCTCAACTTTAGTGGACGGGTCTGCTTATGATCAGTTTCTGAAAGGTTTCACTTCTAGGTGTTCCGTAGTTGCTTCTGATTTATAGCAAGTTGTCAAGCACTCTTCCATGGCAATGTCAAGCTTTACCTTGCGGCTTGATATGGAATCATGGGATTGAGTGTGAAACTGAAAAAGGCATCTCATAGCAGCAGCGAAAGCGTGTATGATGGCTGGTTGTCTTGTGTACTTTCAGGAGTTCTAAAGCAAAGAGAATGCAGAGAAAAAGTGTTCCAAATTCCGACATGCAAGCAAGGTATTTTCATCCTTGAACAGATTGTTTAACAGTAGACTAAGTTAAATCTGGAGTTTTTAGTGTAGGAATTAAATTAATTTCAGCAACGGTTGAAGGAGATTATGTACAGTTTACCCTTCTTTCAAGGGATTATGTTAGCAGAAAGAAGGAAGCTTTAAGCATCTGGTGCTTGTATAGAAAAGCAAAGCAAATTATAAAGAAAATGTTCAAAATATTCTTGAAACTTTGAATTGTTAGACAAGCAAACCCAATCATTACATTACATTACATTAAAGTCAGCTAGATTCAATCAGGATGGTATTTAAATTATTTTTTCATAGTATTTAAGTAATTGTTTTTAATTATTATATATATAATATGAAAAGAAAAATAAAAATATGTTCATGAATGTTCAATGAAAGTAGTTTTTTTTTAATTGAATTTTGATATGATTTTATTATGTTAATTGATTTTTTTCTTTAATTACATATAAAATACTCAGACATTATTTTCATTTAAATTTACTTTTAAAATCATAATAAATTTTTATTTAAAAATCAGTGTTTCAAATTGCTTTTGTTAAAACAACAAGACCATGTATTAATAAGGAAATAGGATTTAGATTGAAGAGTTATATTTCTTCT
>Ga0325405_1005677_pt1 | contig 12664 bp, 8 predicted proteins | sample PopdelMetagenome_21_FD_205663 | JGI IMG/M metagenome (GOLD analysis project Ga0325405, IMG submission 205663) | Populus deltoides microbial communities from Bellville, Georgia, United States - Xylem-Control-R2 | ecosystem: Host-associated > Plants > Phyllosphere > Stem > Wood/Secondary xylem...
CTAAACAAGACCAACCGATTGATATTACTCGATAAAATAGTTCTGAGGGATACAAAATTAAAGGGTTTGAATTTAGAATTTTCCAATTTATGGGCTGAAGAACATGCAATTGCAATACATTGGTTCTCGGCCCATGATTTAGTGGGCCTTCTTTGTCTTGGTTCTTTTGGTGATTTCAAGAGTAAAATTAAATAAATAAATAAATAAAACCATTACTCTCCAATTTCAATGTAAATAAACTTTAATTTCAATGTCAGATCTGTGAATCTTGAGAAGAAGTATATCATGAAAGATAAAAAAATAAATATGATTTTGTAAGTTTTATTATCCCATCCCTTGACCAAGAACAATCATTATGTGTGAATTCACTCGTACAATTCTTGATTTTTCCTCATCATTCTCTGAGCTTGAAATATTAGATATCTTGGGCCAGAATAAATTTGGGCCTCATATGTAAAAGAGCACAATTGAACAACTAGATAGTAGCATATTAGTTGAATAGTTGGTTTATTATTATAATAATAGTTGTTTAAAAATTAAAATAATTTAAAATTATCAATAAAAACAATTTTTTAAAAATATTTTTTCATATAAAAATATTTTTAACTGTAAAACTAAATAGGTTAAATTATTATATAAAAATAAACTAGTAGCTTGTCTAAAACGGCTACCACGATGTATCATCCAAATTGAAAATCTACATAGTTAAATTTTTTGATGTTGTTTTTTAAAAGTTATTTTAATATTATAATATTAATTTTTTTAAAAGTATTTTAATTTTTTTTTTATTTTTTAAAATTTATTTTTAATAGCATCACACTAAAATAATTTAAAAACAATAAAAAAAATTAATTTGAAATAAATATAAAAAAATTCAAATAATAATAATAATAAAAAAAGCTTTTCAAACCCAAAAACAATCGCTCTTTATAACCCGCTCTAAAGTCTCCAAGCCTGGACTTTGCCCAACAAACGAATAACCAGAAAAATGTCTCCCCTTCTCTCCATCTCCAAACCCCTTGCCTTTCCTCAACAACCCCTCTTCTCTGCAAGTTTTCGCCCCCATCCCCCTCCCCCTCCCCCTCCCCCTGTCTCTATCTCTATCTCTTTGTCTCTCTGTGTGTGTTTGTGTCTGATTTTCATAAACATGTGGTGTGTGAATGTTTTGATTTTGATGTATAAACATGGAATATTGTTGCAGTGCTTTGGTGGGAACACAAGGGAAAGTGGGCTATGTAGAAACCATCAGACAGTGAAGAAATTAGTGGTTAGAGCAGGTCCGAAGAAGATATCTTTTGGTAAAGAATGCAGAGAAGCCTTGCAGGGAGGAATTGATAAGCTTACTGTTGCTGTTTCTCTCACTTCAGGACCTAAAGGCAACCTGGGATTTACTTCTTTCTCTCTCTTTCTTTTTCTTCTATCTTCATTTTTCTCTTAAAATTTACATCTTGTTCTGTTCAAAGAATAGGATCGTGACTACTAGTTTTCTCATTTCTTGTGTAATTTCTCAGTCTTTTTTGACAGTGATGTTTCTAAGCCAGTGATATGTGTTTACGCAGGGCATAGTGTTGTCCTTTCGGAGTCTAATACACTAAAACAAGTAATGATGGTGTTGCAATAGCTCAAGCTATCGAGCTTCTGGATTCAATGAGAATGCTGGAGCAATGTTAATCCAAGAGGTCATTCATGGTTGCTACATTATCCTCTCCTTAATATTTTGTTGATGTGTTATTTGATGTTGGCTGATGATTTAATATGTGATATTGAAGTGACTTGTTGCTGTTGCTAGTAAAATGAATGATTTGGCTGGAGATGACACTACTACTGCTATTATCTTGGCTTGTGAAATGATCGAAACAGCAATGTTGGCAGTTGCTTTTGGGGCTAACACTGTTTCTGTAAAGAAAGGAATGGATGTGCCTGTCAAAGATTTGGTCAAGGTATTGAAAAAGAATAGCTTTCCAGTAAAAGGCAGGGATGATATAAAAGGTCTCTCCGGCTTCCTTGTTTAGATTTTGTTCAAAACCTTCATTTTGGCCTGGAAACTAAAATTTAGAATTTCTTCTCCTTGCAGCGGTTGCTTCAATTTCTGCTGGAAATGATGAATACGTTGGAAACTTAATTGCTGAAACTATAGAGAATGTTGGCTCTGATGGAGTAATCTCTCTTGAATCATCTTCGACCTCAGATACGTCTATGATAATAGAAGGAATGAAGGTGATTAAGCTGATTCTAGTTTTTAATATGGTTTGAAAAATGTGTCTGATAAATCACTGAAAAAATGGCATAATGCCAAAGTCTATGGTAGAAGTTTTGATGTCATATCTTTGTCAGTCATAGTTGGAATGGATAAACCATCCATCTATCTGTAAATATTTAGGATGACCGAGCTTGTGCTTTTCATATTTGGCAGGGTAGTAACCGGGTAGCAATACTGTGTAAACCCTCTGGCTCCCATGCATGTATAAATTTTTCAACCTTTTCTGTTATTGATGCATGGATATATATTTTTTTCATTATGATTTAAGTTTGGTGCTCTCTCTCTGCTGATTGACAAGGGTTATATGCCGCCCCAATTCATCACAACCCAGGAAAAATCTTTGGTGGAGTTTGACAAGGCCAAAGTCCTTTGTAACGGATCAGAAGATTGCAAATGTCCAAGAAATTGTTCCTGTATAGGAAAAGACTATGCAGCTAAGTGTCCCACTGTTAATCATTGCTAAGGATATCCCAAAGCAGGTTTTGGAAACACTAGAGGTGAACACAATGCGAGGTTTGCTCAACGTTGCTGTTGTCAAATGCCCTGGATTTGGAGATCGAAAGAAAGCAATATTGTTGCAAGACATTGCTCTTATGACAGGTGAACTGGCCTCTTTCTTTCCGACTTAATTGGTTATTCTTAGTTGTACTATATTTAAATATATTGAGATATAGGTTATTGAACCATCTATCTTAATTCCTTGGCAAGTTGGGTTTGTGTTGCCTTCACGAGCCTTCCTATTTGTGCATGCCTGTATTCCACTGGTTGCTCTTCTTGTATGTGTGCGTGTGTGATCTGTGATGTTCGAAAATAAATGAGAGTAGGAGAAGGCAACAAAGCTCTTGGAGGCTTACAAATAGGTATAAATGAATAAGGGGTATTATAGTAATTGAATAAAACTTGATAAATATAAATAGAAAAAAAAAAGGAAAGAGGGATCTGAAAATTTAGGGTGAGTGATGGCAGGAGAGAAGAAAAGGGAAAGAAGAAGAAGAGAAAAGAGGGAAAGATAAAGGAAAGAGAGGAGAGTTGGAGAAAATAAGTATAAGGGTAAGATTTACGCTTTGATATGCATAAATATGCTTTCTTTTAGCTTTAAATTTCTGTTTTGTTAAATATTAGGGTTTTGAGGATTTCGTTTTGGGTTGATTGATGAATTGATTTGAATATTATGGGTTAGTTGTTATGGGTAATTAGTTATTTAGTTGATTTTGAAAAATTTTAGGTAAAGATGATGATTTTGAGTTATGATTTGTTTAAATGGTGAATTTGAGTTAGAAATCTTGATATATCAGTAGGTGATCTATGGAAATTCTGGGTTTGAGGTTGAAGATGATAAAATTACAGTTTGGTCTCTCAATTTGTGAAAATTACAGTTTAGTCCCCTAACTTTAAAAAAATTACAGATTGGTCCCTGTAGCATAATCCGAGATTCTGGACAGAATTAAAGACGAATTATGGGCAGAATTCCAGTATAGTTATGAATTTATGACACTTTCAGTTTGGTCCTCCCATTTGACCCTAAAAATTTGTTAAAATTCTAGAATAGTCCCTAGAACATAATTAGAGATTCTGGATAGAATTGAGGTTGAATTATGGGAAAAATTCTAGAATGGTCCCTCAATTATTCATCAAACTAATCTGGAAAAGCTAATATTACAGCAAGGGACCAATATGAAATTTTTATCATATTTTTAGGGGTTAAATTGTAATTTTATCAATTTGAATGACCAAACTAAAAATGTCATAAATTCATGACTATACTGGAATTTTACCCATAATTCATCCTCGATTCTGTCCAGAATCTATAATTATACTTTAGGGACCATTCTGGAATTTTATCAAAATTTTAGGGTCAAATTGAAGGACCAAACTAAAAATTTCATAAATTCACAACGATACTGGAATTTTACCCATAATTAATCTTTAATTCTGTCAAGAATCTTGGATTATGCCTCAGGGACCTATCTGTAATTTTTCCAAAGCTTGGGGACTAAACTGAAATTTTCACAAATCAAGGGACCAAACTGAAATTTCATTATCTTCAACCTTAAACCCAGAATTTCAACAGATCACCTACTGATATTTCAAGATTTCTATCTCAACTTCATTATTTAAACAAATCATAACTTAAAACCATCATCTTTACCTAAAATCTTCCAAAATCAACTAAATAACTCATTACCCATAATAATCAACTCATAACATTCAAATCAATGCATCAATCAACCCAAAAAAAAATCTTCAAAACCCTAATATTCAACAAAACAAAAATTTAAAACTAAAAGAAAACATATTTATACACATCAAAGCTCAAATCTTACCTTTTAAACTTATTTTCGCTAACTCTCTTCTCCTTCCTTTATTTTTTCCTCTTTTCTCTTCTTCTTTCCCTCTCACGGTTTTCTCTCTAAGAATTCAGATCTCTCTCTCTTTTTTTTTATATTTATATTTATCAACTCTTTGTTCAATTACTACAATACCCCTTATTCATTTATACATACTTCTAAGCCTCCAAGGGCTTTGTTGCCTTTTCTTATTCTCTTTCATTTTCAAAACATCACATAACTATTTTAGTTCAAAAACATATAGGGTTATGTAATAGACCTTTAGCTAAGTGTATTAAATAGGTTGTACATTCTTTTCGAGTCATTTTTGAATATATCTCCTTTGTATTCAGATAATCCTGATATTATACTTGCAGGACATCAGTAGGATTTCCTTCGGTATTTGCTTTCGAGTTATGTTCGCTTTGAGTAAGGTGAGTGGATAATTTTCCATATGCATGAGAAATATTATAAATATTTGAGTTGTTAATATGAATTGGATCATGCTTTTTGATAATATATATGTTGATTATTATCTTTGTTATGATAAATCATGATCAATTGTTGAATCTGAATTCTTGATATGAACCAATATATATTTTGAATTGACTTTCGAATTGATAGCTTCTCATTTGATTGATGTCATGAGTTGAGCCTTAAGATATGAATTTATTTGTTTGATTATGATATAAACCTATGGTATGACAATTAGAATACCCATGTTAATAGGGTAGTGTTAGTCTTTCTGCACATCGTATCTGAATTCTAGTTGGTCAAGGGAGTCACCAACTTGTGTAGATTGATCATCCTATAATACGGAGTTATATGTTCATTGCATTTTGATTTTCTAACAAGCTTTACCTTATAATATTCTTGTTATGGCCTATTTGAGAAACCTTCCTCTAAGAACCTAAAGTCATAATTGTATATATATTCCTTATTGTTGTATTATCTCGTGTATGTAAATTAAATGTTATTTACTCACTGAGTTGTTGAATCCACCCTCTTATTATTTATCTTTTTCAAGCTTATAACTTGTTAGCGAGTCATTTTTATTGGATCTTCAGAACCTACTCTTTTGGTTGTAATTAATATTTTCCCTTTATATCTAGTTAGTGCTCCATAACTATGAATTTGTATTAACTCTTGTATTATGACAATCAAATTATATTATGAAGTTAATTTTGTTATTAGTGTTGCGTTGAACTCTGATTGAGCTGTTTAAATGATAAGTTTGCATGTAAGTTTGAGTTCGCATAAGTATAGAACCTTAAAGGGAAATCTTATCTATATGTCGGTCATGGATCCGGAAACCGGGTCGTGACATGACCCATGCATGTTTCATGCACTTGCGAGTTTGTCATGGTAATAAAGAAGTCCTTTGATGATTACCTAGGGTCTCAATTATAAAAATCTTTACTTTTTTTTGTCCATTAGAAATAATAAACTTTTTACTTGGATTCTAGCTAAGATTGTAAAATCCTTTTATGATTACCTAGCTCTCAATTAAAAAAATTATCACTACTTTTTTGCTCTAGAAATGATAAATTGTTTACTTGGATGCTTGCCAAGATTGTATTTTGTTCTCATATGACTATTCATAGATAGGTCATTGCTTCCAACATGCTGTGTAATTCATGCCGTACTAGACTCATCAGGTGCTCATTTTCTCTCGGGTGATTTTGTGTTGACACTCGAAAGTGTAACCTCGGATCAACTTAGTATTGCTCGAAAAGTTACCATAACAAGTAATTCAACAACCATAGTTGCTGACCCATCAACTAAAGCTGAAATTCAGGCAATAATTCTGCAGATAAGAAAGGATCTTGCTGAAACAGGTAATGCTGCCCCCTCAAAAAAGCTCTCAGAGAGAAATGCTAAATTATCTGGTGGTGTGGCCGTAATCATGGTTCGTGATCAAGCTCTTAGTAAGAATTGCTAGCTATTGTAAAACACAATTCGGAAAAATAGATTAGCATAGTGACAATTCTGGCTACAAGTGCGTAGAATTATTTCTAGAGACATGAGGCTCTTAAAGCTGCATTGGTTCAGTAACAGGGATGGATTTTCTGCTCTTTTTTTTTCATAAGAAATATAAAGACATAAGACAGGACTCCAATCTTTTATTTTGGTGTTGTTTTATTTTAAAATTACCTTTATATTTAACTTGTTTAGCATGCATTGTGCATAAAATTTAGTTTTGAAATCCAAATCGCCTCTCTCCCTCCTCTCTCGCCATCCAAATTGTCTCAACTTTAACCATATCACTTGGATCTTTAGGATCCTTATCCAATATCATTGTTTTGCAGACAATAGACAATGTTCTGATTTGATCTTTCCAATCCCTCTTCATCCTGAGAAGTTTGACAATGTTCTGATTTGATCTTTCCAATCCCTCTTCATCCTGAGAAGTTTCTTTACAAAGCCAAAAACCTTTTAATTCACAAAAAAACACAAGTCGCATAACTTTTGCTTTGTGTTTTGCTTCAAGTTGTCCAAAATTAGACTTTAGTTTTGAAACCACAAGCACTTCACTAACTGGGTGTTACGATTCAAGTTACCATGGAATTAAGGTTACTAGCTTACAAATAAAGAATGCAAGCCTCCAGTACTGTTTCCAGTACAGAACAGAATTGTTAGCCTTCAAGCAAAGAATTGCAGCATGTGCTGAATGTGGAAAACGTGAAGAGCTTGACTATTAGTTAGGAGGTAGTTAGTAGTTAGCTGTCTAATAAAGGTTTAAATCAGTTGTAATTGGAGAGAAAACCATTGTATATAAACAGGTGTATGGAAACGTGTTGAAAGGAAGAAAATACAGAAGATCAATCTCATTTCTGTGCTCATTCTCCTCTGCTCTCTCTTGAATCTGTTCTTTCTCAATTTCTGTTCTCTTTTCTTTCTATTCTTTCTAATCTTGTTAAGCTGAGCTTAACACTGGGATGTTTTCGGTTTTTATCTTCTTTTTGATGAGTTTAAAGAAGAGACTTGACTTGGGTTTATTGTCTAAAATGAGACAGTGCATCGTTGTTCAAGTTATAGAATGGGTGAGGGAGGAGTATTGGATTAGGGTTTTTGTAAAGTTTTGTTGGAGTTTGCTTGAGGGCTAGGACAAGGTGTATGAAATCATATTTTCTAATATTCGTGAAGGTTATGGAATATTCTTTAATTTTGGAGTTTCTTGATCCTGGAAGGATACCAATGGCTTCATTTCAGTGGAGCACGATTACGTTTTTCGAAGCCCTCGAGGAAGGGAAAGATACAGAGATGCTCTGTTTTTCTATGGTACAGAGACGCTCTGTTTTTATTTTGTTGCTGTAGGGTTTTGGTTTGATCTTAGCTCGATTCAGCATATAGCACTCATAATTCAGTATGATCACAGAAAGCTGTGAAAGTCTTTCAAAATTACAGAATTCTCTGATGACAAGGCCCGTTGGCCGTCCAGTAAACCGAAGCAAAGTACAAAATTAACCTGAACTCAGTATTCCTTATCACAAGGCTGGGAAGGAGACCATAGATAGGGGGAAAGCTAAAGGATAATGATACACAGGAATGACAGTAAAATGATTGGCTAAATTTTCAGCCTGTGGAATTTCTGGGTAACAAAACGTCTTTCAATTCTATCCTGGAGAATGGCTTTGACAATGGGGGCCATTGAATGCTGAGGTCAGAAGCGACTTGTTTCATTGTTGGCCGAGACTGTGGATCAGCACACAAGCATGCAAATGCTAGTCTGGCAATATAGACCACACCTGATGCAACTCGATGTTCAGGAGGTGGTATACACTGGTCTAGTACGTCCTTCAAGATTGTATGCTGACTCATTGGCAATGATGTTGACGAGGATGATGGTGATAGCAAAGCTGAGATGAAATCTCCTGGATGCCTTCCCATGATTATTTCCAATGTTAACACACCAAAGCTGTAGACATCACATTTTTCATCCACTTTCATTGTGAAGGCTAACTCTGCAAATCAAAGTCTTCAGTCATGCTTTGTTACATTGGAAACAGTAAGAAAGATTTACTTATTAGGAAATGGATTCTGTAACCAAACTGCATACCTGGAGCTATGTATCCATAAGTTCCTGCAATTGATGTCCAGTTGGACGCTTCAGGCATTAAGAGCTTAGCTGTGCCAAAGTCAGTGACACGAGCTTCATATTTTGAATCCAGGAGGACATTGTTGCTCGAAATGTCTCGATGAATAATAGGAGGTGAGCAATCATGGTGCATGTAGGACAAAGCATTGGCCACTCCTTTCACAAGATTTAGCCTTTTAATCCAATCCAATTCCCTTGCTCGTTCTTCACTGTTCAAAGTCATTCTCAAACTTCCCCTTTCTATGAACTCGCAAACCAAAAACGAGTGCTTTCTATGTGAACAGAAACCATACAACTTCACAATGTTACGGTGTCTTATACTTAGTAAGACATGAATCTCACTTCTGAAAGCTTTCGAACCAGTCATCTCACCATCTTGTGATTGGTGGAATTTCTTCACAGCAACCACCATTCCTGTTGGCAGCACAGCTTTGTAAACAGCTCCATACCCTCCTGCTCCAATACAATAGTTGGAGTCGAATTCCTCTGTAGCCTCGATGATGTTCTCATAATTCATTTCCCCACAACAGTCCCATATTGAGAACAGATTTTCCTGTCGTGCCTCCCTTAACATTTTCCTCCTGCTTCTAATTTTGTGAAGGGTTAAGAAACCTCCAATCAAGGCTAAACACAGAAAAAAGAGTCCCAAGAGAGGGAAGACAAATAAGACAACCATTTTTCTATCCTTCTTAGAAGCAGTTTTATTGCCTGTAGATGCAGCACAAGGCTTTAAACCTGCAGAACTGCCACACAAGTTGTTGTTTCTGATTGCCTCGTATGGAGCCTCACTAAAAGCTTTAATATCAGGAACGGGGCCCTCTAAATCATTGCAGGATATATCCACAGTCACCAAGCTCAACAAGTCCGCAAAAGTGGTCGGTATAGAGCCAGACATCATGTTGTGGGAGATGTTCAATGTCTCTAGATGTTTGAACTGTCCAAGCTGCGGTGGAATGTATCCCTGGAGATAATTCCAACTAAGATCAAGACTTTGAAGAGACCGTAAATTTCCCATCTCGGGAGGAACATTACCTGTAAATTTATTCTTGCTGAAATTCAAGAATAATAGATTTGAGAGCTCTCCAAGTTGTTTGGGAATCGATCCACTCAGATAATTTGCTGCCAAATTAAGCTTTGTAATGTAAGGTATCGTTGCGATAACTGAAGTAACATCACCTGAAAGATTGTTGTTGTTAAGAGTGAGTTCAAGTAACTTCAGTTTTCCCAGTTCCTTAGGAATCTCCCCAACAAGATGATTTGAAGAGAGATCAATCGCTTGCAGTCGAGTTGCCTTTCCAAGCTCAGCTGGTATTTCACCAGATATTCTATTGTTAGAGACTCTTAGAGTCATCAGACTCTGAAATTGCTCCCATTTCCAAGAAAGTTCACCATAGAATTCGTTATCACTCAAATTTATGTAGGTCATATTTGGATAAACAACCAAATCATTAGATATATTTCCACTGAGCTGGTTTCTCTCAATTCTGAGTCTCACCAAGCTAGTGCAATTTCTCAAGCTTTTTGGGATAGGTCCTGTGAAGTCATTGTCCATAACACACAACAACGAAAGGAGTCCACCACGACATATGTCGTCTGGTAAATGTCCAGTTAATCTATTAGAATTTACATAAAAATGTTTCAGATGTGTGAGATTGTTCAACTCTAGAGGAAAAGAACCTGAAAGATTGTTTGAAGGAAGGTAAAGAAAGGATAAGCTTCTCAAATTTCCTAAAGATGAAGGGATCGTACCGGTCAGGTTATTAAATGCCAAGTCAATGAAAGTAAGAGATCTTGTTAAGTTTCCCATAGAAGCTGGTATTGTACCGGTGAGATAATTTTCTCTCAAATCAAGGACAGTGAGAGATCTCATGTTTCCTATGGAAGTGTGGATGGTACCATCAAGACTATTCCCTCCTAATTGAAGTGTACGCAGATTCTCAAGCATTCCTACTTCCTCAGGGACTGAACCAGAGAGTTTGTTTTTCAAAAGGTCAAGATAAACCAAGTTACTCAAGTTTCCAATGGACGAAGGAATAGCACCAGTTAGGTTGTTGCTTGACAAATTAAGCAATACGAGAGATTTCATTCTTCCAACTTCTTGTGGTATGGCACCAGAAAGGTCATTGTCATTAAGATAAAGATACACTAAGTTGCTTAGGTTTCCTATAGAATTAGACGGGATAGAACCGTTGATGAGGTTTTTCATCAGAGAAAATAACTCAAGGCTTGTCAATGAACCTATTTCGGATGGAATGCTTCCAGAAATTTGATTTTGAGACAAGTCAAGGACAATGAGCTTGGAAAGATTACTGATATGTGAAGGAATGGTCCCATAGAGTGAGTTATTCCGAAGATTAAGCTCGATCAAGTTCAGAAAGGATGAGAATTGGAGACCATGAAGCGTACCTCTCAAACTACAATCCTGAAGACTTAACTTTGTGATGTTACCAGTCTTGTCGCAAGTGATTCCTTCCCAGTTGCAGGGGTTGTCTCCGGCCCATGAGGACAGGAGAGACTGGCTTTGATTGTCAAGATCTGCTTTCCATTTTAGAAGTGCTTCTGCTTCCTTCCATCCTTGTGTGACTTGACCTATAGTAGCTTCAGCAAAAGAAGAAGGGGAAAAAACACAAGCTAAACCAAGCAAAAAGTAAACCAAGAAAGGAGCAGTGGAGAACAAGGAATACTGGGATGCTATGGATACTGTTTTTTTGGACATAGATGCCATGGTCTTTATGGTTTTGCTTGATCAGGATGAGCAAAAACCATATATCAGGGTCACATAGGGAGCCATGGAGTCTTTCCTAGTTATTTCCAAATATGAACATAAAACTTTGCTCTTCAACTTTTCTTGTTTTCGTGACAATCTCCAACCGCCACCTTCTAGATGTTCAGAGCATCCTGAAGTGAATGGGAACGTTCAAACCATGTTTCTTCCTAGATATTTGACTGTTTTTTTAAAATTAATTTTTTTTTAATGTTATGAAATTGATTTGATATCCTAATATAAAAATATTTTTTTAAAGAAAAAAATATTTTATTTTAATGTGTTTTTAAATGAAAAATATTATGAACCGTAATTGCTATATATCAAATTTTTAAATATTTATAAGAGTTTATTTGGTATTGTGGTCATGATTGAATTAATATTTTATTATTTTTAATTATTTTTTATGTTATTAGTTGGTTTTTATGTGTTAATATAAAAATAATTTTTTAAAATAAAAAATATATTATTTTAATATATTTTTAAATCGAAAAACAAACTAGCGAAGATGGGCTTACTAGACGTGTTTTAACCTCTAACCTACTCCAATGAGGAGCTTATCACACGTGAATGTGGAATTTCACATTACTTAAAAGAGTGAAGCATGAAATGCTTATGTACACATGAAGTCATGAACACTTACCGAAGGCTAATTTCCGTACAACACCAAAAAGAACCAGATTTTTTTTTAATAGTGATTTATTGTTTTCATGATACTTGAACAACAAATCATTTTAATATGTATTTTCTTAATGGTCTTACAACAAATCATTTTAGTGCACTTGACACAAATTAAAGATCGTGAAGAAATCATATTCAAATTATATAGTTGCTCGTATAATACAACAAATCATTTTAGTGCACTTGACACAAATTAAAGATCGTGAAGAAATCATATTCAAATTATATAGTTGCTCGTATAATGATTAATAGAGATTTTACATGATCGTTAATTTTAGGATTTTTTGAATTAGTTAAGATGCGTGCAAGTTGGTTTAAACATCCACGTCAATAAAAAAAAAATAAATCACTAAAAAATATATTTAATTTTTAAAATTATAACAAACAACTTCTCATATTTTTTTTTAAAAAATCAAAATAAAATAGAACTAGTTACGAGGGTCTGCCCTGCTATATGCTTTTGCGAGAAGTGATGGGCCTTGTTCTTTGTTGGCTTTTTTTTTTTTCAAATTTTTTTATTAAATGTTATTACT
>Ga0325405_1005687_pt1 | contig 12651 bp, 4 predicted proteins | sample PopdelMetagenome_21_FD_205663 | JGI IMG/M metagenome (GOLD analysis project Ga0325405, IMG submission 205663) | Populus deltoides microbial communities from Bellville, Georgia, United States - Xylem-Control-R2 | ecosystem: Host-associated > Plants > Phyllosphere > Stem > Wood/Secondary xylem...
TTTTATCCTTTGCTATTGTCCTGTAAAGGCAAGAATTCTACAAGAGAATACATATTTTGAAGACATTTAATAGTTAGAGATAAAGGCTTAAATTTCTGCAGCCTCATGTTATACAGCAGTCACAGACAAGCTTATATCTGCAGCCTTATGTTATACAGGAGTTAACAGGGTTAAAATCTGGAGCCTTTCTATTATTTTCTCTGTGCTGATGAGAGGAAAATTTTGGTACTTTTGGTTGTTCTCTGGGCATAGGCATAAATAACTACTAATTCTTAATTTTTGAGAATTCCTCATTTATTATTTGCAGATACTGTCTGAGCTCATAGCCAAAGGTGGAACTGTTAAGGGACTGATAGAAAAAAAAAATTGGTTCAGGCAAGTCTCTCACTTTGCCCCTGCAGCATATTTAACTATCGTTCACAGCAATAACAAAGTGTTCAACAACTTTAGTTTAGAAGTAGATGCCCTGAGTTTATGCATAAATAAGCTAAAAAATAAATGTGATTGCCTTTACTATGCCAAACGGCAGAAATAAACAAATTAACTGGAAGCGCAGCTGCATGATTGTGTCATTTCCTTACAAGCCTTCTTGGTCTAGCATGGTGTTGAGAACCAGAGACGTGAAGAAAAGCTGAGTTTGTTGAATCTTCTAATAAAGTTTCCACCTTTACTCTCTTTAAAAGGTGCCAACAAATAATATATCATTCAGCTGTGTGATCGATTACCTTAGTGCTTCAATTGTCGATTACCTTTGTGCTTCAATTGTCTAATGAGTTGGTCATGGTGTTGGCAAAGCTTAGAAGCTTCGCTTGAAAATGCAATGTGCTCTATGGTTGTAGAAAAGGCTGGAGGAGGTGTCCGCCAAGCCAAGCCAAGCGTTATCTGTGGTTCAGTTTCTTAACACATCTAACAGTGAGATGAGTGTAATTTCAGTGATTGAATATGGCATAAATGTTGTATGGAAATCAGGAGAGGAACACTATTTTAGTTCAAATAGGTGGGTTTCTCACATGTTTCAATATAACAGATAGTAGATCCTGCTCATATTGAGAAGATGGTAGATAAAGTGCTTTCAGAGAACCCAAAGCAGTTGGAACAATACCGAGCCGGAAAAACTAAGATACAAGGTTTTTTTGCTGGCCAGGTATACAAACCATTACAAGTTATAAGACGAACCTTCATGTAATTTATTTTCCCCTGATTATGCTTTAGTAGATTGGGATAATTCTGAACGCTGATTCGTTTGCAGGTGATGAAATTATCAAAAGGTAAGGCCAATCCAGGACTTCTGAACAAGATCCTTCAACAGAAACTGAATGCCACAAGTTGAAAGACTCTGCAGGTGGTGGTATCTTCATGAGGATCCTGTTTCATACAGCAGACACTAATTATATTCCATCATAATTCTTGTCTTCCTTGGGTTTAGACAGAGAATGCGCTAAGAATGGTGGCTTTGCCCACAAGTGGGAAGCCACTACTGTTACACTGATTTGATTTTATTGTCAATGGCAATGCAAAAAAGTTCTGCTCATGAACCGTCGTCGTCATCTTGCACACACCGGGTGTTGGTTTGAGCTTGGAGGAGTGGCCGAATCAGCTTTACATTATTGACTGGCCCTGATTGAGGTGCCTTTTCATTTTTATAATAACTATATTTTCCCAGCTTTAGCATACAGAAGAATAATGAATGAGAATACCACTGATATGACTTGTATATTCCCAAGTTATTGTTTTAACTTGTAAAATCCAGATGTTATAGTTCATTTCTAGTTCTTGCCTGCAGTGGAATGTGAGCAAGGCTGCTAAAATCTACGAGTCTGATGTCCTCTGCAGCAATCGGAAACTGTATTTGTATCTCTATACGTAACTCTGCAAGTCGAGTTCCAGATGGTCTGGTTTTATGTTTTCATGCTTGTCGACATCTAATGCTAGAAAGATAACCTGCAGGCTGCAGCATCAAAATTTTCCATACTAAACGATATACATGAACAAAGAACACGACAAATATATGGATGTGATAAAATAAATTTCAATCGATTACAGGATCATCCATCATAGAAACAACAATAGTTACATGAAACATAAATGGCCCTAAAAATTGATGGAAGATGCTCGCTGCTATGCAAGCTATACAGACTGAAAATTGATCTATAGAATACGACCTTAAAGCATAGCGTGGTTCTAAACTCAGTAACGGCCCAGGGATGACAGTCACTTTGGGTTATGCACTACTATCAAACCTTGTGGAAGTTTAGAGCTGCGGCAAATCTCAGAATATTGAAATCGTGATATGTCAGCAAATTGCCCTTTGAAGTTTGCATGTCAAATATCAATTATAAGATAAAACGAGTTCCTCTCATCGCAAGTAGGAGTTTGATACAGATTATATCAAAAGAAAAAATTGAGAAACTTGTTTAACGCCCCAGAGAATTTACAATATGTAATGTATATAGCCCAATGCAATTAGAATGTTATAATCAATTGTACCATATTGACTAAAGAAAATAAACTTGTTATTTGCAAGGACTAACTCAGAATTCTGCAAGTTAGCTCCGAAATTAGGCCTGTCCTAGTCAGAGGTTGAACCTCATGTTGGCCAAGACTTCTACCTGGTCTAGAGAACGAAGGTGGGATGCAATCACTAAACAGTTAACTAATGCACTAATCATAGCAAATCCGTGCTTGATATGCATGATGCCTCATTGAAACTAGATAGGATCATGCCAGTATATATCAACTGTTGAAACTTTAAGTGAGAACTGCCAAAAAAACTCAGGACCTTTTAAGAAAGTTACATATTTAGTTTACATCAGTAAAAAAATGACTAACTTGCAGACGTTGGGATGAGTTTCTCAATGGTCCTCAATCAATTCTCACCAATTGCTGCACATAAATTTCTGGATAGAAGAAACTAGTTTGGTTCTTCCACTCATCTATTCAGCAGGATATCTGTAGTCTCTCTCTGGCAGGGTGTATGAAGTGGGTTGCTCAACTGATATATGTGCCAAGTCAGATCTGAAAGCAACTAGTCCCTGCAGCCAAAAGCAAGAGATGAACGTTAGCTTCCAAATGTAATGACCAATCCATCAAATAATCAAATTTATATGTGGAGTGGCAGTGCTTGACAAGCGTGTATGCAGCAGTGATTTTAACCTTTCTAAGCACTACTAAAATGATTAAAAATGCCTGTAACAGATCTAATAGAAATCAAGCTGTGATACTTCAAATTCATGCCTAGTTTAATGTGACTGCACATCATCATAATTGAAAAATGGCTAAAGCAACCACCAAACATGGAGCATCTTCACAGCATTAAACTGGTTTAGTTTTCAGAAGGACAATGCTGTAGCAAATAATATAAATGGTTGAAGGCGAACATCCAGGCATTCTTTGTATATGACATAATGATCCTTCCTCCAATAAACCTCAATTTGAAAAATGTCAAAGTGAGCCTGAGCACAAAAAGGATGGTTTAAATGATGCAATGCAGAACCAAAATCTAGAATACGAATATCCAATGAGCCGTTGAAGGAAAGAGGTGCTTGATTTTGGAGCACATGACAATGTTGAATTCACAGCACAGATTGAGCATACATGACACATCAAGGCATATTGCCTGAAAAAACAAGCGTAGATTCATTAAACATGAAAATTATTAAGTACTAAGCTTGGGTGAGACATATTACTTACCAGAATTTAATCAATCCATCCCAGCCACAAGTGGCCACTTTACTTTGCTCCAGCGGATGCCACTCAGCCCCAATGCAGACGCCCTCGTGACATTTGAGGGTCCTGAAAACTTTACTACTCTTCCAGTCCCAAAACCAGCATTTACCCTCACCATCTCCTGACATAACAAATCTTCCATCTGGTGAGAAATTGACTTGACAAGCATAACCAGCCACAATGTGACCAGCGAACCTCTTCTTTTTATTCAACTGGAATCTTTCCCTAGTACTATAAATAAGAATCTGGTTATCCAAACTCTGCGCAGCAAGCCAATTCATATTGGGATGAAGAGAGATCGATGGCATAGAATGCATGTGAGGCTCACTAATATACTTAATAACAACAGGGATCCCAAATTCCCATACACGGAGTGATTTATCATCACTTGAAGTAACAAATCTCCTGTTATTATCCACAAATGTGATGGTATTCACTGCCCCCAAATGCTGGTCATACTCCTGAGTAATCTGCCCTGTGTTCATATCCCACTGCACAATCTTCTTATCACTCATACCCGCCAACAATATATTCTGCTTATCATCATCAGGATTGAGCTTAACAACATATGGAATCTTCCCAGTCGAAAACGAAGAGATAACCTGGCCCGTCTCTGTGTCCCAGTACTTAATATTCTTATCATAACTAGCAGTTAAAAACTTGGAGCCATCGTTACAAAATGAAATATCCCTGACAGCCTTAGAATGACCCATATAAGTTCTCATACACTTTCCCGAATTAAACACATCCCATATCTTCACCTTCGTATCCATACCCGCAGAAAGTATCAAATGGCCATGTCTAGGGAAAAACCTTATAGCAGAAACTCCTTTAGTATGGCCACTCCATGTATGCACCAATCTCTTGGGTATATAACAATGATCATTACTAGCTTTAGCATCTTTAGGTGGCGCAATCCAAGACCTCCCTTGATAATCCCTCTCTTCTTTACCATGAAAAGTAGTCTTATCAGCAACAAGCTCACCTTTTTCACCACCAGCTTTCTCCTCCTTCTTCCTCGCGTGCTCTTCCGCATATTTTTTCTGCTCTTCAGTCAACTCAGTTTGTAATCCCTCCTTCTTACCAGCCCAAGGGCTCTTCCTATTCTTCATCAACCACGCATCCGTAGCCGGATTCTCAACCTCTTCCTTGTCCATTCCATCATCTTCATCCTCAGCAGCTTCCGTTTTCTTCTCAATCTTTCGCTTCTTTTGTTCATGTTGCGGAATATTATAAACAGAAATCCCATTATTTTTTTCTAAAACATCCAAATCACCAATATAATTATTACCTGCAGAAGCAGAGGGGTCAGCCGCGTAGCCATACTTGTGGAAAGTATTGTACTGCTCGTCGAAGACGAAGGAATCAATGGCGGCGTCCTCGACGAAGCCGAGCTTGTGGTTGCGCATGCCCTGGGCAATGCCGTCCTTGGCGTAGGGATGGGCGGGGCCTAAAACCGGAGCCCACAGCTGGTCGTAGGTAGGGTTGAAAGCGACGACGTGCTGGACGGGGTCGATAGGTTTAGAGAGCATTTGATTGGCTACTGTTAGGGCTAGCATGGTGTCGTCGACTTTGGGAGCGGCGGATTTGGAAGAGAGGAGACGTGGAGGGGATGAATCCGGAGAGGAATTATGGTTTTGGTCTAATTCTCCGTCGTTTTGGTAGTTTTGGAGAAGATCCATTGTTAGGATCCAAGACTGGAGGGAGGGGCTTTTACTTTTCTGGAAACGCGAAGGGAAAATTAAAATAGTGAAAGGAAAGGAAATTGCTGCTGGTGCTGTCTCGTGTTTTTGTGCGGGCTGAGGAATTTGAATTCGCTGTTCAAAACGGTGCGTTTATGATTTGTTTTAAACTACATACAGACCCTCCAACTACTACTAGTGCTTCAATTTGGTACCCTAACCTACGATTAAAGCTATGGATCTATCTTGGTTGATTAAATGTAATTAAGCTATTAAAACTTATCCCTGATGTTATTGACTGGATTTAAAAAAATTATAATTTTCATTTTATACTAACATAAATTTTTAAATCGAATAAAAAAAAAAAAACTACTCTCGTATATGATATAATAAATACTCAAACAATAAACATAAATTTTCTCTCTCTTCTAAACATGATTTTTCTTTTTTTAAATATCATTTTATTTCTCTCCCATATTGATCTGAATCTAAATCAAAACCAGTATCTGGTGTTTTTAATCGATTTTTCTCTTCTAGCAGTTGGAATTTCTTTCTTTTCTTAAAAAGCAAGTAGATATATCTAAAAAAAACTTTAAATCTAATTTTTTAATATCTATCATTTTATTGGTGGAAGGAAATCAATTCCAAGCAAAGCATATAAATACTCAATATTACTCTTTGATGTATTGTAATCTGTTCAGGTTTAATATTATAAATCTTCTCTCTGTTTCTTGTAATCTATATCTCATGTCATTTTTTAGTTTTTCACAGCAGGAATTAATCGAAATGCGGCGGTTCTCCGTTCAGGACTCTTCGCTCGTCTCTGGCATGCTAAAAATTCTAGCCATAAACCGGCTTCAGGTGAGTTCGGCTGGATTGTGGGTTTATGGTTGGAGACGGTGGATTTGAAGGGATCAAAGGAAAACGACGATGATGGTTAGGTTTGGTATTTAGGGTAAGAAGGTGGATGGAAGAAGATGATTAGGGTTTTTTTGTTGGATAATAAATTTTTAACTTTCAGGTTTTTTATTCCATGATAAATTTATAATATTTAATTACTAGATAAAAAATAATGATAACCTTGTAAGTAATAAAATATTTTTTTGTTAATCTTTTTTTAGGTATTTTGCTCATGAATTATTATGCCTACATTAAAATTTATGATGGAAGCTATAATTTTTTTTTAATTTACATCTTTTAACACATATCCAAATTAAAGAAGAAGAAGAAGAAGACATGTTTAAAGCATAATCAAATCAAAGTAAAACGATGATAACGGTGAGGTTTGGTGTTCAGTGCAAGAAAATAGATGGAAGAAGTATAGTTATTAAACTTTGCACGGTCAAACAGGCAAATTGAGACTCGATTTACTTGGTGGCTAGACCGGTTCGAGTAAAATAAAAAACCAGGATGAGCAAAAATCCAGCAAACTCGATTGACCTGCTAGGTTGACCCGTGACTTGAGCGACTCGGCAACCTGATTAAGACCTGGGTTTTTTTTAAATGTGTTTTTTCTCCTAGCCAAAAACCTATTTTTTTAGTTAGTTATTAACTCTTTTCAAAGTTCATTGTATAAATACTCGAATAATTTTTTTTTCATTGTGGAATTTGAAGCCTTTTAGTATATATACTATAGTTATCAAACCCGACCCGAGGATTGACCCTGTTAAGGAGCCGGGTCCCGGGTTACACGGATTGACCCTGGTAACCCCGTGTAACCCGAATCAACCCATAAAAATTAAAAAAAATATTTGAAATTTTAATATTTCATAAGAAAAAATTAAAAAACAATCCATGTGAATATATGCTAGACATGATATAAATAATGAAGTTTAAAAGATTATTTCAAAAGGTTTTGTATCCCACGTTGAAAAAATACAATGTTAGTATTTTATTTTTTTAAGTTGAAGTATTTAAATCAAAAGAGTTTTTTAATTTCACATTGAAAAAACATAATTTTTTTCTTGTGAATATAGAGTATATATATTAAAGGGTTTCAAATCCCACCATGAAAAAATAATTTTTTTTCCTCATGAAAAAATAATTTTTTTTCCTGTGAATATAGAATATATAATAAAGGGTTTCAAATCTCACATTTAAAATATAAAACATTCTTCTAGTATTTATATAGTGAACTTTGAAAAGGGTTAATAACCAACTAAAAAACATATTAAAAAAAAAGATCTCTAGATAGGAGAAAAAATACATTTGAAGAAAAAAATCGGGTCTCAACCAGGTTTTGACGAGTCGCCCGAGTCACGGGTCAATAGGGTTTCGTTGAGTTTTTGCTTATCCCAGTATTTTACCTTACTCGGACCGGTCCAACCACCGGGTCGACCGGGTTCTAGATCGACTCACGCGGACCAGTTCGGGTTTAATAATTATGATATATACTCTATGTTCACAAGAAAAAAATTATATTTTTTCAACGTGAGATAAAAAAATTTTTGATTTGAATACTTTAACTTAAAATGATACCATAGTAATATAATATTTTTTCAATATGGGATAAAAAACATTTTGAAATAATCTTTTAAACTCCATGATTTATATCATGTCTAGCATATATTCACATGGATTGTTTTTTTAATTTTTTCTTATGAAATATTAAAACTGCAAAAAAAAAATTTTTTGGTTAACCCATGTAACTCGGGACTCGGTTCATTGACGAGGTCAACCCTAGATCGAGTTTGGTAACTTTGGGAAGAAGATGCTTAGAGTTTTTGTTGGATAATAAATTTGTAATATTTAATTTAAAAATTTTTTAGTTATTAGATAAAAAATAATGACAAATTTGTAAATAATTAAATCATCTTATTAATATTTTTATGTATATCACTCTTAAACTATTATATTTATATTAAAGTTTATGATATAAACCGTAAATTTTTAAATTTATATCTTTTAACACATATCCAAATTAAAAAAAAATTGTTTAAGGCATAATCAAATCAAAATTTAAGAATTTTATATATATTAAAGTTAAGGTAAATGCATCAAGTCAATGTAAGAGATTTGTAATTTTGATTGGCGCAATAATCGATCGAATTGGGAGGGGGGGGGGGAGAAAAAAGGTCAGGTTGATACAATTAGTAATAAAGGGGCTTAATTGAAATGTTTTTAATAACAGAGTTCAAAGTGGGTCCCACAGAGGAGCAACATTTCCGTTGAGGTTAGATGGCCTGTCTTGTCCGAACAAGAAGAAAAAGGAAAGAAGAAGCCCTGCTTCTTTCCTTTATTAAAAACAAGAACATCATCTATCGATCATTCTCATCACTCAAAACAAAACAAGAAAATTGTCAAGAAGAAGAAAATGGAGACACTGCAGTCATGGAGAGTGAGACTTTCCTTCAAGAACGCAACAATATTCATGACGTTGTTGAATACAATCACAGCCCTTTTCTTGCTTCAGGGCTCTCTCTCTTCTCCCTCTTCCCGCAACAGCAAACTCTCACCTGACCACTCCAATTCAGGCATGCTCTCTCTCTCTCTCTTAAAATTTTAATATACCGTTGGAATAATAATGGGTATATGTTTGAATTGAATAAAAAGTTATCGGCTAGGCGGATTTTATCACTTTGCTCTATTTTGTTGGTTTTGTGATTTGTAGCCCAAATAAACAGAGTCGTTTGTTTGTATCGCTTCTCTGTTGGTTGTTAAGAGCATGGGTGGAGTCTGGGATTTTATGATCAAGGACTTTCCAAATGAATGGGAAATCTTTCAAGTATAAGAATGTTTTATCCCCTCTCGTTTCATTGGGACAGGACTCATCCTTTGATGTTTGTGAAGACTTGTTCTATTTTCCAAGGCGCTGTTGTAATATCTCAATTTGCATCTTGCGAGTGAAGCTTGATATCTGCTCTTGCCATCAGGTTGAAGCGACACTTCAGACTAACATTTGAGTCTCGTGCATATGTATGAGTCATAGCCAGAACCGGTCTGCTCCTTTAAAAGCCTTCGATATGAAGAAGTTTGGATGTAGGGTAAAACCTTCCCATTTAAATGCACCCTAGGGTTCCAACACTTTTTAAAAGAGTGCACCTTACTAGGAATAGGATTTATTGCCTCGAGTAATTTTGCTTCCTCTTTTTGGATAGATTACTTTTAGCTTAATCTGTCTAAGGAAAATTATCATAAAGACAATTTTTCGAATCTGTTTTAGATAAGAGGGTGTTTACAAGCAGTTCAATGCTCATTTTAGTGGAGAATTGGCCCTCGGGATTTTTTCTAATTTTTGGAATCTGTATTGGATAAAAGGGTGTAACATGCAGTTCATTGCTCATTTTAGATGAGACTTGACCCTAAGGATGTTGTCTAAGTGCATTATGAGGTAATAATAGTATTTTGATCAATCAGACTCTACTATGGCGTTGTGTTGTATTTAATTGGATTTGCTTCGGTTGATGGTGTATGTATGTTAGTTGTCAACTTTTCACCATTCTGAGAGGGGGAAGTGTGATAGATGAATTGTTGCAGGGTTACATAGACTGCTATTATCTGAAATTTCACCATTTTTCACCTCGCAGGTACTGCTTGTGCTTCATATTTCTTCAGTTAACTGACCCCCAGGAAGCCCTGTAACAGGGAAACTTTATTGTTTATATGTAAAAAACAATAATAAAAAAAAAAATGAAGAGGTGCGTCATCACAAAACAACACCATGATTACTCTCTTTCTGTAATGCTATGTGGATGTTATAGCTGGTCTGAACTCAAGAAAAACCACTGCATGTAGTTTCATTGTCAAATACAATATTTTACTCCAATAGGACATGGATATTGGAAAAATTGAAACTGACTTTAAGTCCCACCTCTTGAAATGTTGTTTTCGATCATCCAACTCACTCTAGGTCTCTGTTATGTTTCTTTTCCCTCTTTTTTACGTGAAGGATCAGAACTATTGTATCTCAATAATTTCTTTTTGTAACTTAAAGGTTTTCTCCCCACAGTCCCCAGAGATCTGAATGTTTCCAGTAATTTTGCCATTATATCCTATTTCTGTATTGGCTATCACTTGGAACTAATCAACAAAATATTCTTTTAGTTGTACCTATATTGGTGACCTTTTATTTCAATCAGACAGTGGTGCATGTGCAGAATGTTTCAGAAAATAATGATCTCTAGACTTAATAATGTAAAATTAACCTAAATCTTTCCACCACATTTTATCACTCGTTCCTGGCTTCTTCTAGATCTATAACTGTTCTTGGCTTCTTCTAGTTCGTATGAATCTAAAACAAATTTTCTTCACAATTTTTTTTTTCTTTTTTGCCTGAGACTTCTGTAATGTAAATGACTAGAGTCTGAATCGCAATTTAAACAAGACTATGGCAGCATGCTTTGAACATTTTTTAGTTGTATGTTGTTTTAAGATTGGAAACAAACCCTTCAGTGCTAGTTTGGTGAATGTCAATGCTTTGCTATATTTAAGGCATTTAATTAACATTAAATTACGTCCACGTAGCTTAAAGATGTACTAATTTAAATTCACAGTTCTTGAACATGAATCAAAGCATCTGGTATTAAGCTTGGTATCAGTATTGTCAAGGCCATGCATGACTCTTGAAGGTTGCTGTTTTTTGAATGACACTTTCTGAACTTGATGGTGGTATTTCTTGATTGCCACCGAGTTCTATTTATTTCTTTACTGTGTTTCTAAATCATTTCAGGAGCAATGGAAGCTCTTAACTGTGTTTTAACACCTAACAATTCAAAACGCAGTTAAGCTCAGCTACATCAAGGAGTCTGAAGAGATGCGCCTTGCCATGCAACCTTGGAAGCTTATAAAAAGAGTATGGTGTTTGCTTTAAATCTTAACATGCTTGTTATATGTTTTATTATAATCCCACAGAACAACATGAAAAACTTTTTGGAAATGAAGCTTTGCCTGTGCTTTTGTTTTCTTGCTTCCGTTTTGACTATTAGATTATGTGCCTGAAATTTGGCATGCACTTATTTCCCAAAAAATGGAATCCCTCTCTCTCTCTCTCTCTCTTAGATGTTACCTTGTATCAAACAAGAATGAGGAGGGAAATTGTGCGAACTCATGGATTGGAGCAAGTTCTTTATAGAAGTTGGTTCCTTCTGTGTTTGCAGGTGAAGGAAATTGAGCAAGAAGTACATGCAGGACCTGAAACAGTCCAACAGAAAGATATCAAGCAGACTGCTGCCGCTGATCTTTCTAAAAGGTTACAGGATTTCCGTTCGCTTAATAATGCTTCCAGTTTGAAAGGTAATTGCTTCCTGTATTTTCTATCATTCAGATGTTTTGTGCAGCTATTTTTAATGGTCCATACAGAAAAGCTTTATATCTGTGAGATGGTAATATGGTTACTTTGCTGCATCAAATAAACAATAAACTTCCTGGCTAGAAAAAATCAAACTATCCCAGTATCATTAGTTATGGTTTGGTTAGTTGACATGTTAAACACGTTAAGATTGCCTCTCCCTAAATGCATTCATTCAAAATGATTAGTTGCGTTCTTTAATTTTAGGTCTCAGAACTTTATGTTCTTAAGGTGTGTTGTTGGTTATACTATCATGCTAATCCTACTAACATGTTAAATATTGACTCAGCTTTAGACGAATGGCGTAAACGGAAGATGGAACGAGCCAGACAGTGGGCTTTGGAAAAAAATGGAACAGTAACCTCCCAAGCTTGATGCCCTTTACGAAATGTGTGATTAAGGGGATTTGTGATGTTAAGCATCGATTACACTACTATGAACTCACCTCAAGATTGTATAAATGTACCTAAGGAAAACTGAATGTTACACCAATTTCAGAGAAAATGTCTTCGGCATTGTGCACTTCTGTGATGGCAAAGTTAGTTGCTTCACCAATGGTACCAGTTACAATCGAATAGCAATGTTTTAGTGATGAGGATACCAAGTGGCAAGAGCTGAACATCATCAAAGAAATTGCATCCTAAACATACTTATAAATGCATGGTCATGCTCTTCTACTTGTTTAAAACTTCCATTCCTTCAAGAAGATTTAACCTGCCCAAGAACAACTTAAACTGGAGGCAGTTAGTGTTACAATTATTGGAATTTTGAGAGTTTTCCCACCAGCCATATTTGTAGTGTCTGTGTATACCTGTGAGATGGGGATACTTGCCAGCTTTCTGATTAACCTAATAACAAATGTTGTGATGTTATGGGAGGTGATTCTGAAAGCGAAATAGTTTCGACAGACCTTTCAGTTGAAAATGAAAAAAATTGTACCTGTATCTCGTCAGCTCT
>Ga0325405_1005688_pt1 | contig 12651 bp, 8 predicted proteins | sample PopdelMetagenome_21_FD_205663 | JGI IMG/M metagenome (GOLD analysis project Ga0325405, IMG submission 205663) | Populus deltoides microbial communities from Bellville, Georgia, United States - Xylem-Control-R2 | ecosystem: Host-associated > Plants > Phyllosphere > Stem > Wood/Secondary xylem...
TTTCACTAGTCCAAAAGATTTCCTCTATAAGAACGAGGCAAATACTTTTCTTCTAACTTAGTCTTCATTTCAACCCAATTAGTGATAGGAGGTTGACCTCCCCTATCCAAAGACTCTTCTACACTTTCCCAATAGAGTTGAGCGGTCCCACTAAGTTTCATCTTTGCAAATCTTACCCTCCTATTCTCAGATAAATTATACCAGTCAAAGAATTGATCCATGTCACAGATCCATCTATAAAAGATCCACGAGTCAAGTTGACCCTCAAAAGTTGGGGCTTCTACCTTGATATGCCTCATGACTCGCTTGTCAGGGTCATCGTAATCGTGATGACCTTGATTGCGATTGTATTGATGATTCCTAGGATGAGCTGGTCTTTGACGATAGTTATTGGAACGCTCACTACCGTTAGGGTCAACAAGGTCATTGTGACCCTGGTGTTGGTTATGGTGGCGGTTCCTACGAGGAACTGGTCTTTGAGGATTCCTATGGTTGTCATTAGAATGCTCACTCTCACTAGACTGTCTTACTTGCAAAGTTTCTAAGGACTCCATCCTCCCAGAAAGGTTGTTCATTTGATTGGACATGTTGCTCATGTCCGTCCGCATATGTTGTAATTGTTCTTGAATATCTCTAAGAACATTACTAGAGTTCGGGTCCATGATAACTATGACTTCTAGATTGTGTACTAGACGACCACTACGTATATGCATGCAAAAACTAATCTTGAGACTGAGATCACAAATAACACTTGTAAGTAAAAACGCAAAATAAAATTATAGCTAATAAAAAATAAAAAATAAACTTTATTATTATTATTATTATTATTATTATCTTGGAAGCTAAGTAATCACAGATTAAACCAGGAAAATGCGCAAGCAAGCAATGTAAGTCCTCTAAATGCACACAAGTAATCCAAACACAATGTTTCAGTTTTCCCACTAATTTAACCAAGCTCCACAATTAATTAAGAGGATCAGATCTTCAATGCTAAACAAGCTCAAAATTATGGTAATTCAATTTAAAGGCGGGCTATGTAATTTGGTTATGTGCAAGCACAAAAAAAAATATTAATGCTAAATTTTGGTTAATAAGTGTAAAAGCATATTAGGAGCGATCATATTCAATGGGTAAAAGAATTTATGACCAGGTGATGTGGCAGAATCTGCTGACGTGGCTGCTGACAAAGATGCTGCCCCGGCGTGATGATGTGGCGTTGACGTGGTTGATGAAACAAAAGCTACCTTGAAATGCTGACGTGTCAGGTGATGTGGCGATGACGTGGCAGGGTTAATTATTTTGAGAGCTTCTGTTTCTGTCTTCCTTACCTCTTGTGGTTTGTTGCCGCTGCTGTCAGCGATGGCGTACGAAGCGGGGCTTCATGATTTTGCTTGAGCCCGGCGATGCGAGGGAAAGGGTGGTGGTGTATGTGGTGCTGCTGCTGGACGGGGCCTGTTGATCCGTTGTCGTTGCTGAAGTCGAGGGCAATGTGGATAATGGCGTTGCGGTTGGTGCTGCTGCTGGGGTACAAGTCAGTGGTGGTTTCGGCTGATGGTTTGTAACACTGATTTGGAACCGAAGACAAAGACCTGTTATGGCTGCGGTGCTGCGGGTTGTTAACGGCAGTAAATCGGCGTGTACTTGTGTCTTGGTTGTGATCACTAGCTGTGATCGACGTTGATGTAGAATGGCAGATCACTCTGTGGGACTAATGTGCAGGTCTTCTCAGTGGTGGGTTTGCCGCTGTGATTGGTTAAGGCGCCGCTGCTGAGGATCGCTGTCGTTGATGATGAACAGTGCCAATGAACAATTTTTTTTTTGTAATCAGAACAGTACGCTTTTTTTTTTAGATCAATTTAGGGTTAAACATAAACATATGGATCGTTTAATTGTAAGAACAATTAAAAGCCATGCTCTGATATCAAATTTGATGCGAGACAATAAATAATAAATTAAAGTAAGAAAAGAAAGAAGCTTTTAGAAAAGAAGCTGAGAAGAGAAAGCAAAGAAAAAGAAGAAAGGGGATTGGAGATATGCAAAGTCTGTAATATTTTCATTAATCATCAAAACTGTCTCACAAAATGACAAAGGAACATATAAATAGTAAACCCTAAAACATCTCGTTATTGGGCTCGGCCCATCAAATCAAACTGTTTAACATAAATGATTTCAAATAAATAAAATAACAATGAGACAGGCTCAAATGGGCTAAATAAAATAACAATGAGTTAGCATAAATAATTTCAAATGAATAAAATAATAATAAGACAGGCCCAAATGGGCTAAATAAAATAATAATGAGATAGGCCCAAATGGGTTTAGTCTTTCAACCAAAGTGTGACAGGCTGGGCCATCATACATCGTCTCCGTCAATATACTCGTGTAGTTTGTGGTGTGGGTCTAGTGTCCCTACCAGTATTACTTGTCATGGGAGATGAAATTCCACTGTGAGAATCACTATCATCTCATCAATATAAGGAAGATTTGTACAAGGATCCGTAAACATGGCCTGACATTGGCGGGTCCAAATCCCCTGATCACAGTTATGAACTGTTAAAACACACACACACACACACACACATACACACACCCTAGATGAATTCAACCAGCAAACAATTCATTTGCTTGGTTTTACATTTTATTTATTTACGGTTCAAATGCTGTCTGGGGCCATTTTATGATTTCAGCAACACCTTATATTAGTTTTAAAACTTCTAGACAGAAGAAGTTCTTGCTTCGAATACAGCCAACAATGGCAATATTTGGTTCCTCAAATCCATGCCAAATTGTCAGTAGCCAAATCAACCTGCACAGAATAAAGCTCACTCGCAAGAAAACTTGTCCTAATCGTGTACTCAGAATCAGGAATCTGTCGTAACTTACTAACTGGATAAGAAATTGGAAAGAACAGCAAAAGAAGAACACGAACAAGAGGCACCATTGCTGCTCCAACAGTCAAGCCATAACGAGTACAAACTGCTTGTGCCAATATCTGTATCAAACAACCATAAGCATAAAAACCCAGATTGAATCCATTCTGAAATTGCCAAGCAGACAACTTCTAAACTAAGAACATATAAAAAAAGGTGAACGCTTTAATCATAATCTACCTCTCCAAACACTAATATGAGGGAGAGTACCAGCGCGGATGTCATCTTGAGGAAGGCCAAACTTGATGAGGACTTGAAGGTCGACAAGGCCTAGGGAAATGAGAGCAATAGTTAAGCCAGCCATGAGGCCACCAAATTAAAGCCACCTATCCTATTATTATTATTATTATTAGTACTATTACTATTACCACCACCACCACCACTACCACCACCACATTCACATGAACTTGCTACTACAACATCCTATGTCAGATGCCATGATGTAGAATAAGTAGCGGAAACATACATGCTCAAGAGGGATCACCCGAAATTCAAAGGCAACTGAATTTTGGCAACTGGGGCATCGAAGTTGGAATGCCGCGAAATTCACCGAGTCAATGCGTTTCGCCGTTTGCGGAGGAAGGTGACATAATTACGTGTGTTAAAGATCAACAAATTAATAGTTAAAAACTTTGTGTAAATTTTATTCTAATCAAAATATATATTTTTAAAAATTATTTAAAATAAAAATTATTAATAATTTAATAATCTACATGCAATTCTAGTTCAGTTAATAAAGATAATCAGAGATTTAAGAAATCTAATTTTGAAGTCTGAATCAAAATTATTTTTTAAAATTATTTGTGTTTAACCAAAGAATGTTAATTTTAAATAAAACCTATGCAAAATATAGTTCATATTTACTAAATAAAAACTTTTAAATTTATGGTTTTTAAAATCAAGATAAAACTTGAAGGAAAAGAAAAAAAAGCCTTGTGTCCTGAAAAACGTGAAAAATGAATTTGGTCCAAAAGGGTAGAATGCGTGGGAACTAAACGTGCAAAAGAGGGATTTTCTACCCAATCCTTTTCTTGCTCAAGAAGTTCAAAACGGCTCCTTGTCTCCTTTAGAACCATTCAATTGCAAAAGTGATCCTTAACAGGAACCTTTCTTCCATTCCACCAGTTGTTTTGTGACACTCGTGGAATTGGATTGGCCCTTTCACGCTTGCAACATGTGATCAAAAGACAAGCAGCAAGTACTTGTTAGGGCAATGGAATAGGACCCATGTAGAAAGTTGAGAGCTACTCTCGTCTGTCTGGTAATAGATCTTTGCTGGCGAGAGCAGACCATATTCATTGCTTCTGTTTTGCGACGAGATAGGGACAGCAGAAAGGGAAGGGCCATGCATAAGAAATGGTGGACTACATTTTTTTTGCCTTCCTTTTTATCGCGGTAGAGAACCTGGATACGATTGAGCTGTATTCTCAAGCGTTGGTTAGTGTGTGGCTCTCTTTTCTTATCCCTATCCACAATACCCTGATGATATAAACCCCTTCTGTTATATATTGCACCCGTTCTGTCTCTCCTCCTCTTCTATTAGTCTTCAAGTTTCTCCATAAAAAAGTAAAATGTCAGACCAGGAAAACGGTTTGCAGGAGGACCCGCAATGGCTAGAGCTCAAGCTCCCACGTTTGCTGTATACCGATACAGTTCAGGGACTCCACGCAACAATCCAAAGTGAGTGGGACTCTCTCCGACGGTCGGCATGCCAAACAGCAGCTGGAAGAGCCCTGTGGAAACATGTGATCCATGACCCTTTTGCAGACTTGCTAGCAGGAGAGACATATCTCAAAAGCTTTCATGAGAAGATAAAGAATGACCGCCTAAAAAATGCTCGGGAAACTTCAGGGGTGATTCTTGCAGTTCGGACACTCTGGTTTGATTCGAAAATTGAAGCTGCTCTGAGCTCCTTTAATGGTGAGGGACAGGTTGTTCTCCTTGGCGCAGGTTGGTGAACACTTTAACCCAATTCTTCACATGCTTTGACCATTTTACATAAACAATGCGGCTTAAGATGATGATGCTGTAAATTTTGCTTCTTTCTCAAGAAGTGATGTCTAAAATAGTCTGCAGCAGCAGTTGTGCACAATACTATGCAAAGCTCATTTACTCTTCCATGTGACAAGACTACTGGTCCCTACCTACGTTGTTCTTACTCTGCACATACCCAACCAGAGTTTGTGAGGCATATAATCCTCTAACATCCCATCCCGCAAGTAGTATATGCTGAATTAGACTGCAATATCATGAACAAAAAAATTGCTTAGCAATTATTGAATATGAAAACATGATGCATGATCATCACGGATAAGAAATATAAGCTTCCTCTTCAAATGAGTGCGCTGTCTTAAGCTGGCCCTAATACTGAAGTAGATTGACAGTGATAAACGCATATCAGTAAAGCATATCTGTATACTTATCATTCAAAGTTCGGTTGCAGTCATTATTGTTATATGCTGTAGTTTCCTCATGATATCGAGCATGTTATGTTCTAGGAATGGATGCAAGGGCATACCGTCTTAGCTGCTTGAAGGAAAGTGACGTCTTTGAGGTTGATTTTCCTGAAGTTTTAGAGGTGAAGACCACTCTTCTAAAGGCTGCGACGGAAACTATAGATGAACACCTGCATCCAAGAATAACAGCAAAATCCCTAAACAGAGTAGCAGCTGACATTAGAAATAATGACTGGCTTGAAAAGCTTCAGATATCAGGGTTTGTGCCAGAGAAGAACACAGTCTGGGTACTAGAAGGTATCCTCTACTACCTCTCCCATTCCCACGCCATGCAAGTACTAAGTGTCATAGCTGATAAATGTGCACTTGCCCGCACAATGCTCTTGGCGGATTTCATGAACAAACCATCGACCACACTGTCAAATTCCATCTTCCACTTCTACAGTGATTGGCCCGATCATCTACTTCCATCTCTAGGATTCTCTCACGTAAAGCTTTCACAGCTTGGTGATCCTGATGCTCATTTTGGACTCATGAACGACCCTTTGAATCTGTTCAACAAGCTTCGCAGCTTGCCCAGGTCAGTGCAAACCCACCCGGATGATGGAACACCATGCTGTCGCTTATATTTGGTAGAGGCTTCTGGTTTGCCCAGTCAAAGTAACCAATAGATACAGTCTGGTCATGATGTAGGAATTATAGGTGCCCGCCACATCTGATTGTAAGAGAATATGTAACCCGCCATTGCTTTTAGTGTTGCCTCCGGAATACAAAAATGCATTCGAAGTACGTTATTTGAAGAATGTTGCTTCCGTAAGAATGCAAAAGTATACACTGGGATACATGGCATACAATTTTTCATTCCCTGGAAAAGAAATCATCACAGATCTTTATTTCAGGATTAAATTTCTATTCCACTGCATATTAAGGGTTTTAACAGGGGAAAGAAACCCAATAGAGACAATCCCCATACCAAGCTCCATTCCCAGCAAACAAGGGGCTATCCTGGTCCAAACAGTCAGAAATTTCCACTTGTTCTTTACAAATGTTGTACCACAAGCTCATAATTGGCCTTCATTATAGCTTAGGTCATCATGGCATCGATTTTGTCACTAAGTTCACAGAAGAACAGATAACCGTCAGTCTACTAAATTCTCAAAAAATGGAAACAATTCTGAACAGAATTTTTTTTTTTATCACCCATATCTATCAATGCCGATGCAGGTTATCAAATCAATAGAAAGCATGATTGGTTTGTCTTCCTGTCCCTGTATGTAAACTCCACAACCGATGCAAAAAGCAAACAAAATAAAAGGGAGCTATGCGTAACCAAACTGATTTATTCCAGCCGTGATAATAGAAAGATGAACAGAGTGTTTGGAGATATCTTCAGGGGAGTAACAATTTTCCTTCCCACTTCATTGGTATTTCTTGCTCATGTTCTGGTCCTTTGTGGGCCATTGACCATGTTGTTTGAAACACCCCCACAAGCAAAAAGCAAACAATTTTACTATTTACATTCGATTGATTGTTCAAACCCTTGACGCTAGATTTATATGGATATATTTTTATATCATATACTCTTATAATAGTTTTCCCTTCCCATGAGAACCAGTCAAGGTGGTTCCCAAAACTGCCCAAGTTAAAATATAGCCTTTTATATTGAAGATTACCTAACATGTTCTTTCTTTTCTTGTATATAATTCCTGCATTTCAGAGATAAGAATGCAATGTATCAAATACCATTACTTTACTGTACACATCAATTGCCGGAGCACCGGTGCCGGTGACTCTTGAATAAAAAAACACCTTCCGCTTCAAACACTACCGATGGGAGAATTGAAAATTACAGAGTCACAAATGGATATTTCAGATCCATTCATTTTACACCATTCAAATCACCCACGGATTGTTTTGGTATCAAAATTGTTGGATGGACGCAACTGTGGACAATGGAGTCGTGCTATGCGTATCAGCCGGCAGTATTTGACATTATGGTTGGAAAATAATTTTAAAAAAATTTAAATTTTAAATTTTTTTATTTTATTTTAAATTAATATATTTTTAATATTTTCAAACAACCATGAAGTAGCCTTGATCACTGCAACTATCATGATGGTTTTATCATGGATTCTGAACTCCATCCATCCCCATCCAGACTTAGCGAGCAATGTAATCCATGCCGAGACAGCAACAAAAGTTTGGAATGACTTGAAGGAAAGATTTTCGAAAGGTAATGAATCCAAAACTTTTTTATCCTTTCAAATTTAATTGAATTTTTATTTTTTTAATAAACTTGAATTTTTTTAAAGTATTAATAAATTATTTTTAATTTATTTTTCATGAAATAACCAAATACTAAAAAATATTTTTCATAAATTATCAAATACAAAAAATAATTAAATTTCTAGAAATCAATTTTTCATAAAAACTATTTTCTAGCAAATAAATATATTTTCATCAACCAGTAAAAAATCCGGTTAAGCAAATGAAATTAATAACTTGTAGACTCCGAACTTGACAAAGATTGAAATTTAAGTTAAAATTAGATGGGAGTTCACATAATCAATGTTTTTTAATTCCACTACTTGTTGATATGGTAAAAAGCTCAATACTAAGAATCAAGCTCAATACTAAGAATCACATATCTGGTAAAATGATTGATATTTGATAATAATATCTACTAAGCTTATCATAGCTAGTGTTTATTTCCTTACTGATCATTTTCAGTTCGGTTTTTATAAAAAAAAATAATCAAATTGATTTAAAAAAAACCGAACCAAAACCGGTTCAAACCGACCGGTTTCGGTTCAGTTCGGTTTTTTAGGACAAAAACCGGTTCAAACTAGTTTGGCCTGGTTTTTTCCGGTTTATCTCGGTTTTGTCGATTTGGCTCGGTTTTTTTCGGTTCGGTTTCAGTTCAGTTTTTTCGGTTTCAGGCTTATAAAACCAAAACCAAACCAAACCGGTTGGTTTTTTAAAATTTTAATATGTTTTTTTTCCACGGTTTGATTTTTTTGGTTATTTTTTACGGTTTTCTCGGTTTAATCAGTTTTTTGATTTTTTTGCTCACCTCTACGTAATGATAGTCTTATTTGAATGGAATCAAATATATATCAAATTAAATATAATTATATGAAGAATATTATATAATATATATTTAAACTTGAGATGAAATAAAAATGAGAAAACATGTTGAAAATTCAATAAATCTATAGAAAAATCCTTTACCCTTTTAAGGTTAACATTTAAGCCATTTCGAGGATTAAAAGAAAAGGAAAATAAACCCTAAGATGAGAGTGAAATTCTTTTATGGGCTGGCTTAAAATAAGCTCTTAGATTGAATGACCCGTCCTTACTCCTTGTTTAAAATCTACATCGTAAAGAAATTTTTTTTTAAACCTCGAGAGATACAGTTCAACTGGTCAGTCTTTAAATTTACTCATTATAAATTATCAATTCGAATCTTATAAATTTCAGGGTTATTAAAAATTTATATAATTATTAATTTTAAAATCTATAAAATTAATTAAAATACATATAATCTAAATACCAGTAGAATAACTACGTTAATAATAATAAAAAAAATTGGCACTTTCCGAGCTGCCGAGGAAGACGAAAAATCAAGAGACGAGGCCGAGAAACATTTACACAAGCGAGAGACTCAGCACGCGAAGGATAAACACGTGGCAAACAGTAATTAAATTAAATTCGATTTCCAACGGCCTGCTTGCTGCCTGAGTAACAAACTGCAAAGCACAGTTTTGTTAGCTATTCTGTTATACGATTCTTCTTTCAACTCGACTCGACTCAATTCAACTCGTCATGTCTATATAAATACTGGGCCAAGGAATGCGAATTCCAAAGCAGCCAGTTTCCCTCCTATGTCTCTCTGTTTTCTCCCGTCATTTCAATTCCCAAAAGAGCTCTTACTCGGGGTTCCTAACTTCTCCTCCGCCAAACCAAGGCAAACAGGTCAGTAGATTTCTTCTTGAAATCATAAGATTTTCCCTTTTCTTTTCTTGTTGTGATTTTGGAAGAAGAAATGTGGATCTGTAGAGTAGGGTTTTGATGGAGGAATTGGATTCTTCGGTGCTCCTTGGGAGCCAAGATAGTTCAACTGCCAAACAATACATTACATGTTGTGTGCTATTTGCTAGTCATTTCACCTGTACTGTTGGATTACGTAGATGGGTTATTCTTCCTCTTGACTTTTGTTACGACATGATTTTCAGATCTATAATCAATATATAGACAAGATTTTTTTTCAAGGTTTCATATTTATACCAACCCAAAATTATACATAAATTTATTTATTAAATAATTTAATCAGAGTTCAACGCAGTATAAATAATAAAATTAACTTCATAATATAATTTGATTAACATAATATAAGAGTTAATACAATTTTATAGTTTTGGAGCACTAACTAAACATAAAAGAAAAGTACTAATTACAATAAAAAAAGCAGGTTCCGAATGTCTAACAAAAATAACCCGCTAACAAGCTATAAACTTGAAAAAGATAAATAGTAAGAGGATGAGTTCAACAACTTAATGAGTATATAACGTTCAATATATATAAATGAGGTAATACAACAATAAGGAATATATATACAATTATGGCTCTAGGTTCTTATAGGAAAGTTTCTCAAATAAGTCATAACAAGAATATCATAAGGTAAAGCTCGTCAGAAAATCAAAATGCAATGAATATGAGGCTTCGTACTTTGGGATGATCAGTCCACACAAGTTGGTGACTCTTCTGACCAACTAAGATTCAGATACGATGTGCACGAAGACTAACACTACTCTGTTAGCATGGATATTCTAACTAACATACCATAAGTTCATATCATAAACAAACAAACAGATTCATATCTCAAGACTCAACTCATGACATCAATCAAATGAGGAGTTATCAAGTCAGAAGTCAGTTCAAAAGTATATATTGGCTCATATAAAAAATTCAGATTCAATAATTGATTATACTTTATCGTAATAAGGATAATAATTAACACACACACACACACACACACACATATATATATATATGCATGTGTGTTATTAAGAAGTATGATTCAATTCGTATTAACAATTCAAATATTTATACTATTTCTCATGCATATGAAAGTTATCTATTCACCTGACTCAAAAGCGAACGGAACTCGAAAACAGATACCAAAGGAAATCCTACTAATGTCTTGCAGGTAAAATATCAGGATTATCTAAATACAAAGGAGATATATTAAAAAAACAACTCGAAAAAACATACAACCTATTTAATACACTTAACTAAGGGTCTATTCCATAACTCTATATGTTTTTGAACTAAACTAGTTATTTTTTTCAAAAACCCAAAAAATTAAACGGTTTTCCCGAAATCTAATTCATAAGAAAGCAAATAATAAGACTTGATAAATAATTTACTAAATAACCCTCAATTATTCATCAAACTAATATAAAAAGCTAATATTACGGCTAGGGATCAATTTGAAAATTTATCATATTTTTAGAGGTCAAATTGTAATTTTGTTAAATTGGAGAACCAAACTAAAAATGTGATATATTCATGAATATACTGGAATTTTTCCCATAATTCATCCTCAATTCTGTCCAAAATTTCTAATTATGCTCCATGGACCATTCTGGAATTTTATCAAATTTTTAGGGGTCAAATTGTAATTTTGTTAAATTGGAGGACCAAACTGAAATGTCATAAATTCATAACCATACTGGAATTTTGCTCACAATTCATCATCAGTTCTATCCAGAATCTCAAATTATGCTCCAAGGACCATTCTGGAATTTTATCAAATTTTTAGGGTCAAATTGTAACTTTATCAAATTTGAGGACCAAAATAAAAATATCATAAATTCACGACTATACTGAAATTTTTCCCATAATTAATCCTAAATTTTGCCCAAAATCTCTAATTATGCTCCAAGGACCATTCTGGATTTTTATCAAATTTTTAGGGATCAAATTGGAGGACCAAACTAAAATGTCATATATTCATAACTACACTGGAATTTTAGCCATAATTCATCCTCAGTTCTGTCCAGAATATCAAATTATACTCTAGGGACCATTCTGGAATTTTATCAAATGTTTAGGGTCAAATTGTATTTTTATCAAATTGAAGGACCAAAATAAAAATATCATAAATTCATGACTATACTGGAATTTTGCCCATAATTCATCTTTAATTTTGTCCAGAATCTTGGATTATGCTTCAGGGAGCAATCTGTAATTTTTTCAAAGTCCGGGTGACTAAACTAAAATTTTCACAAATTGAGAGACTAACTGAATTTTATCATCTTCAACCTCAAATCTAGATTTTCCATGGATCATCTACTGATATATCAAGATTTTTAACTCAAACTCATCATTTAAACAAATAATAACTCAAAATCATCATCTTTACCTAAAATATTTCAAAATCAACTAAGTAATTCATTACCCATAATATTCAAATCAATTCATCAATCAACCTAAAATTCTAATATTCAACAAAACAAAAATTTAAAGCTAAAAAAACACATTTATACATATCATAGACACATTTAAAAAAATTTAAAGCTCAAATTTCAGATCCCTTTTTCCTTCTTTTTTTTTTTCTATTTATTAGAGGTGATATTTTTTTATCCGGTTCGGTTTTTATAAAAAAAGTAACCAAACTTTTTTTTTATAAAAAAAACCGAAACCAAACCGAAACCTGTTCAAACCGACTAGTTTCGGTTCGGTTATTTTAGAACAAAAACCGGTTCAAACCGACCAGTTCCGGTTTGGCTAGGTTTTTTCGGTTTCAGGCTTATAAAACCGAACCAAACCAGTCAGTTTTTTTAAAATTCTAATTGGTTTAATCAGTTTTTTTTAACGGTTTGTTTTTTTCAATTTTTTTTTATTTTCTTGATTTAATCTGTTTTTCAATTTTTTTTCTCACCTCTACTATTTATACTTATCAAATTTTATTCAATTATTATAATATTCTTTATTTATTTATACTTATTTTTAAACCTCAAAGACTTTAATGCCTTTTCCTATTCTTTTTCATTTTCAAAACATCACAGGTTTTCTTTACTTCTTAATTACTTTTTAATCACGCGTGTTATGCATGTGTCCATTTAACACGGGCTAATGCGAATGTATCCTTATGTACCATAAATCTTGCTTTTCTTGACTTTAATGTATCCTCATGTACCATAAGTCTTGATTTTCTTGACTTTATTGTATCCTTATGTACCATGAATATTGCTTTTCTT
>Ga0325405_1005689_pt1 | contig 12649 bp, 6 predicted proteins | sample PopdelMetagenome_21_FD_205663 | JGI IMG/M metagenome (GOLD analysis project Ga0325405, IMG submission 205663) | Populus deltoides microbial communities from Bellville, Georgia, United States - Xylem-Control-R2 | ecosystem: Host-associated > Plants > Phyllosphere > Stem > Wood/Secondary xylem...
CTTGCTTGTCAGCGGTGGAAAGAGATTTTGGTTGAAGATGGAGGATGAACATCGTGCAAGAGAAGCCATTGTGAAGGCAAGCTAAGGTTTTGGTGAGGTCAACAGGGACGGGGAGAGAAGTTTCGGTACTGGTTATGAATTTGAAGGTGTTGGTGGCGTTGAAGAAGTGGTCCTTGAAGGAGTTTATTAGGGAGGTAAAGGAACACGTGGTAACCTCTGATATGGTAAGTGGTGTTAATGATCAATGGAATAATTTGAATGTCTTAATGTCGAAGTAAATTAAAATAATAAAATAAAGTATTTATTTGAGTTATTTTAAAAAAATATTTTGAAAAATAATATCATTATTTAAAAAAATTAAATATTACCATAGTCAAGACATTAAATAAAAATACCAACCAGTCCCGTGTTGTGAAGCCACTAGAAAGCCATTACTAGTTAACAAGTGATAATTGATAATGATATCACTCCATCAATTTATAATAATAATAAAAAAATAAAAAATAGAAGGTTAAAACATTGTGTTTGAAAGATTATAAGTTATTACTATATTAATTAAGAATAAAATTATTTTTATTTTTATTTTTATTTTTTAAACATTATAGAATGATTTAATTATCTTTAAAATCAAAATCTTTAAAACTAGCATTTAAAGGCTTTTTTAGTTCTTATTTTTTAATCATAGTAAAATAACTCAATTATCTTTAAAAGCAAATTTTTCAAAACTTGAATTGGCAGACCTTTTTATTATGTTTTTTTTTTGTTATTATGATGCTAAGTATGGAAAATTTGATCTTTTTATAAATATAAAAAATTATTTAAATGAAAAAGTAAATGGTGCGTGCAATGCAAGCGTTAGTGTGTGAGAAGCATCTATGACCTTGTGGCAGCACCTTCAAAAGGTCAACAATTACCTTTTGCCATATCGTTGGAATCGTCATGGCGTCTTTTTCTTGGTGGCCGATGCATGACGATGATGACATGATGATTTATTGCAAATGGAGCTTTCTTTTGTTTTTTTTTCTTTCTCATACCTTCAAAAATCACGCTATCCATTTAAAATTTTAATTTATATTTCAGTTTTAATTTTAATTTTTTTGATTTCTACTTTTTGTTCTTGATCTTTTGTAAAATTTTTATTTATTTTCAATTGCATCATTCAATCCCAATTTATAATATTATGTTTTTCAATTTGATTCTCATTTTTATTTTTATTTTTTATTGTTAAATTGATTTTTCTTTTTAGTTTCACCCTTCAAAAAAAATTATAATTGTCATCTAATTTGTTTTTTATTTCAATTTCGATTCTCATTCTTTAAATTATTATTTTTTGTTATGGATCCTTATATAATTGATTTTTTTTTAATTTTACCTTTTAACATTTGATTGGTTAGGGATTGAGCTTTGTGATTTTTCAGGATATGATGCTTCTGGTTTAATGATCCAGGTCACGGGTTTGAAAAGTTAACACAAGTTAATATATTTTTTTTACTTATTTTTAAATTCAATTTCATCATTTGACATTAATTTTTTTAATAGGTTTTTGTGGTTTTTTTGTTTTCTTTTCTAGAGAGTTATCCTTATCTTATGACTATCATTGTTTTTTTTTATCGTCTAATTAAAATATAATCAGTTTATTTGACCCAATCATGTTTATAACTCAAGTTACTTATTTTTTTTCCTTTTTAATAGGTGTTTGCAATATCTAAATATTATTTTCTTATAAAAAATAATAATTTAGCCCAGTAATGAAGAGCAATCTCACATCTAATATTTAAATAAAATTGAATAAGTTTACTTGAATAATGGCTAATTAGTATTGTCCTTGTAGGTTTATAGGGTGTTATTATCAAAGTCTATAATTAATATTGGTGGACAAAATTATACAACAATTAATAATTGGTTAGTGAATGAATCTTTGTTTTTGTGGTTGAAATCACGATTTATGATTTTTATTTTTTTTGTTTGAAGTTATTATATATATATATATTTTAATTGTTTTAATGTGATAATGCCAACAATGTTTTTTTTTAAAAAATAAAAAGATATTATTTTCATGCATTTCTAAATAAAAAATACTTTAAAAAACAACTACTACAACACTTTCAAACACAAATAAATACTTAATTTTCAAGGAAAATTTCATTAAATTCCACAATCCTAAATCTACCAAGAAACATTAGAATTCACGACTAATAATTTAAAAATTAAATATCACTATAATTCTCACATGCCAAACACCCTATTGAACCTTTATATCAACATATCTATTCTTGATTAAATTAAAGTCTCTAGTGGAAGAAACCCTCCTAAAATCAGATCAAGGAAAAATCTCTGCCTACCTTTCCCTAAAGCACAAACCTTCCTAATTTTTTAATTAAAGAAAGCACTAATCCAAAACAATCAACAACATAAACCTATCTCCATCACAAAGCTCATGACACTCAATCTAAATAAATAAATTAATTAATTAATGAAAAATAAATAGTCTTCAATCACATCATGTTTTGAGCTCCACCACCCTCTATAATATAACAACAAAACTCCCATTTCATAAATGGAAAACACATAAAATATAAGTAGATGCCTCTTTACCTTTCTCTTCACACCAAAAAGCAAAACCACCACACCCAAAAATTCACCAAACAAAGCCTTAAACCACAAAATCAATAAAAAATATATATTTTAACTCAAAAAATAATTTTTTTCTAATAAATCATTTTGGAAATCATTCTATAACTCTAAGATCATTCCAAAAAATATTTTATCACCCAAAACTATCCAATTTTAGAAAGAAAAAAAAGCCCAAAATTTGTGAAAAAAAGACAACAATATTATATTTAAAAAAAAAGAGAGAGAAAGAAATGGATTATTCTTTTTTGACAAATACTCACCGTCCTCTCTCTGTATGGTCTATTATATTTCTACTCTCTATCATCCATCAATGAAATAATAATAATAACTATTAAATAAATAGTATTAATATTAAAAAAAATATTTTTTAAATATTTCTAATCGATTCGTTATCTCTTTCTCTCTAGGGCTCCTCTCTTCCTTCCTTTATAACCCAAAAAGAAAAAGGGAAAAAAAGAAAGAAACTTTATAGCTTAATTAAGCAGCATGAATTATTGTTGTCGTCTAAGCTGCACCCAATTCTCACTGTACAGAAACGGATCCTTCTCTCAAGAAAAACCCTTAAAGGGTTTTTAGCATTCAGTGCCTTTGGTTTGTTAGATTTAGTTTTTTTTTTGGATTAAGAGTTTTGCAGTTTTTTATTTTTTTTATTTTTGTGGGGTTTAAAGATTTAAATAGAAAAAAACCCAAAAGAAAGAAAGTGTAGATGATGATGGATGGGAGTGGCGTCGAGCAAACTCCCAAGATTGGAGATAACTCTACGGGTTTGTTTTCTTGATTAATTTTTTGAATATTTCTTGGAGATCTGTTTTGTTGCTGTTTGTGTTTGTTTCTCGATAAAATGAAGGAAAACATCATGGGATGCTGTGTAAATGGTTTGTTTAAGTTGTTTGGTTTTGTGGGTCAACGTTAAAAAATTGTGGGCTAACTTTGAATTTTAGCATGATTTCTGTTTATAGGATCTGCTTTGTTTTGAGCTTAGTGGAACTTGATGGGTTTATTTGAAGTTAAACTGAACAGTTTATATTAGCTTTAAATAGTTAAGTGAGTCCTTGGATTTTGCAAATTCTGTTGTTGCTTTTGTTGTTAATGGCTGATAAGGGAATGCTTTTTTTTTTTTTAATTTTTGTGATTTATTAGTTAAGATTAGCTTCAAGGCTGAGCTTAATGTAAATTATTAATGCGTTCTTGCTCAAACACTTGCCATCCATTTTGTTGATGCATTTTTGGTTTTGTAATGTGAGTTTAGCTTCTCTAAACATGGAGCGTGCACCATTTTATTGGAATTGACCTGGTTTTGTTACTTGGATTCTTTTTGTGGGCAGAAGACACTGTATTTGATGCATCTCAATATGCATTCTTTGGTAAAGATCTTGTTGAGGAAGTTGAGTTAGGCGGATTGGAGGATGATGAGGAGTTGCCTGCAGTTGATTTAGAAGAGGAGGAGTTTTTCTTTGATAGACAAGAGGTTCCATTCTCTCTTCATTTTGATATTTTCTCTACTTTTTATTTGATTATTTGATTTACATTGAAATGGAACAATTTTGGTTCCTAGGAATGTTTACATATTGTATCAGAAGAATTAGGGAAGTGTTCCATTTTGTTGTGGGTTCTTAATATAAGAATGAGGATCTTCTGTGGTGTATGAGTGTCACTCTGTACTCTGGCAGCGTCAAATTACCAATGAAGTTTAGACAAAGGGGGTTGAAATTAGGATTATAAACTCATGTTGTGTGGAATTTTGAAATAGGTCCCTAAACTAATGAATTAACACCCAACACTTCCATTAACTTTTTGTTATGTCACCATTCAAAAAGTGAGGCCTGTCAGTTGTTGTTGTTGCACTTCATGCCAGCTATAGTTGTTGAAATTGTGGACTAAAGAACTCCCAACTACTGATCGGATGTTATATTAGAAGTTTTTGTAGTTGAGGGATGTAATTCCAATTGGATAATTATTGAGGGGCCACAATTACAATCTTTCCTATTTTCTTGGTGGCTTTTTCATTCTGAGGAGGTGGGGTTCAAGATTGGGTCCTAAACTCTAGAATAATGTGTGAATCCCTAATCAATTTATAAAAGCTAGCAGTTGATCTCTATTTCAAAAGTGGTAGCTACTTTGATGGTGCCTCTAATTGTTCCTTTCTTATTTGCAGGGTGAGGTTTTAAGATCCGTATCTGATGTTGATGATCTTGCAAGTACATTTTCAATGGTCAGTCTACTACTCACTTATGCTATTGTGTATGCTATGAAAGTTGTCAAAAATGAAATCTCATTTATCATTCTTTTTCATGTTTCCAAGTGTAAGGTTGTGTTTAGTTAGAGTCCTTTGACATAAGGGATAGATACAAAAGGGACATAAATGTGTTTGGTTGAAGGGACAAAGATAGAGACATGAAAACAAATCTGTCTCTGAAATATTTTTGGAGTGAATGTCCTTTAAATCCCCTTTATCCTAATTGTCTTCATTTCGTCTCTTTTGTGTTGAGATAGTAACTAAACACTATTTAAAACATGGTTGTCAAAAACATTTTTTTAACACGACACAGAATATACAATATAAACTCGGATCGTAAAATCGTAAATAAAATATTTTAATTAATTATATATTAATAATTTCAGTCAAGTAGTAAATAATAACTTAGTGTGGGGTTTAGCGATTGTTTAATAATATGATAAATCTTGTTTTTTAAAGTGTTTTTAACTTTGAAATGTATTAAAATAATATATTTTTTATTTTTTAAAATTTATTTTTAATATTAATACATTAAAACAATTAAAAAAATTAATTAAAACTTAAAAAATAATTAAGGATCAATTTCTATGACGGTACTCACAAAGTCAAGCCATAGTGTTTTTCTCCTGTCTTTCCTTCTTAATTGATGTTTTTTATTCACAAAGCAATGTAAAATATCAACAAAAGATAACAACCTTGCACGTGCCATGGAACCACCACCACCTCAGCCACTGTCAACAACCACTACCTTATCTTTCACTGCCAACATCTCCACCTCTGAATTTATCAATCAAATGGAACAACTTTAAATGTTTAGCAGCAATTAGCAAACAAGCCCAACGTTTCTTCTCTGTTGTATTGCCCACCATTGCCACAAGAGATACTTCAGCTACTACCGTTTGATCAAGAAATTTGTAGCATCATCACCGAAATCAATTGCCCTTGATGCACTCTCCCATCTTCTCTCCCCCGACTCCACTCACCACCCTCTGTTGTATCTTATCACTCTCCCTGTAAGTAATAACTCAAGACCCATTAGATCTGCTTGGTAGGGACTTGATGTTGAGGGTTTTGAACAACCTCGATGCACACAGCATGGCACGATGCGTCATCGTCTCTCATAGCTGGAACTGTGTTACTTCCAGTGATCTTCTCTGGACCTCCAAGGTGTTTTTCTTCTGCTTGAGATGGACACAGAGATCAACAGAGAGTTGAAGAGTTTGTCAGCTAACAAATACACAGAGAGTTGAAGAGTTTGTCAAACTCGTAAACTCGATTCGAGTTTATTAAGTTGACCAAGTTTGCTGGTTTTCGAGTTTCTAACCTGATTGTACACGGTATATACAAGTTAACTCGTAAAATCGAGTCGGATGATTTTATGAGTTAACTCGCGAGTTTGACAACCTTGATTTAAAAGTATCTAATAGGCAAGAAGACAACCATCTTATTCATGTGTTAAGTGCTTCTGACAATTGAAGAAAACAAATAGGTTGGATATTTAGGCAGAATTTTCATTGGATTTGAGGTTGCAACTATGTAGTTAATATGTTTTTATTAGATCACCTTTTATTTTGGCAAGTTTCAACTTGCTTTATGCATGCGATTCCTTTTTACTCAATCCTCCTGCACAGCAATTAGCCAATTAGTCACATGTTTAAGGACCAACCTTTGGGTGAATGTTCTTCACATGAGGGATTAGTATTTATATTCGCACCAGACAACATTGGTCTGTACATAGCTTCTTGAATGCTGTTACCTGCTAATAGACCTGCCCTCATCTAGAGAGGAAAAAGGGAGAGCAAAGAAGGAAAAAACCCTTCTACTTATGAACAAGTTTGTTCATTGATGTCTTTTCTGAAACAAAGTTGAAACGTGCAGGTTTATGTGAAATTTGAAAGTCAGTGTATGCTTTGATACTTCGACAAGTGTGGAGAACCTTTTGTTTTCTAGAAGATGGTTTGAATTTAAATAAAGATAACGATAGTGATGTTGATTTTCAGTGTTGGGCCTTTACCCTGTTTGGTAAAGGAATGGAGTGTAACTGGGGCATATTGTAAATTTAATTCTTATCAATTTGAAAAGAGAGGTGAAAGGAAGATTAACCAATATTTTGTTTACTTTGGGTCTTATTGGCAGTAGTAGGTATATTGGCTGTTTCATATCGTTGTATCAATGTGAGAAATATTTCAAAATATTAGATTATGACGGGTTTGCTTAATTTTGCATGCTTGATTACTCATTTATTTCAGTTGAACAAGGTTGTGAGTGGACCAAGCACTGGGATAATTGGTGATAGGGGCTCTAGAGAAAGTAAGTATTCGATTGCATAATTTTATTTATTAATGTGAAATATAAGATTGCAACTTAATCAATCCATAAATTATAGTTCTTTTCCCAGCTATTTTTAGTATTCTGTTAGAACATTCTTTTTCATTCCTGTGTTTTGTCACTTTATCATGCTATGGTTTTTGCTGAAGTCCAGCGATTTACTTTTTTGTGTTTAAGATTGCACGTGGATGAGGCTGTTCTACTGCACTATTGTCCTGGCATATGTTATATGATGTGTGCAGTATGGAGCTCTTTTGTTATGGTCAAAATAATAACATCAAATGTATGACAGTTTGAACACTGGAGTAGAAAGTTATTGGCAATTTCTTGTTCAAGATGTATACTTTTCGCAAAATGAAAAGCAAACATGTACCCATGTCACTTGTTATTTCATAGAAATGTAACCGATATTGCTTTAGTTTACATGAATGTTTCAAGAAGATTTTTTATACGTCCCTTAAGCCTCTTATCAATTGCATTTCAATGGAATGGGATAAGCTATGTAATTGCAGTGCAAAGTTATCCCAATAAGGGTGTAGATTTACTGTCGTGAGAATAAAGGGAAGTGATCTGGCTGGTTAAAATTCTGGACTTGGCTGAACTGAATCTATATGCTTGACACTTGTTCTGCATCATGATATATCGAAATTCTTTATGATGATTTCCTTGTATCCCATTTATTTAATCAGTGTTCAAAAATTTAGTAAAATGTTAATCCTTAAATTGTTTTAAAAAAGAATTTTCCGAGTTTGGATTTGTGTAACAAATATAAATGAAACCTGTGTATAAAACCTTCCAGGTTCATCTGCTGCTGAATGGCCACAGGGAGAGGAATTTCCTAACTGGTTTGATCAGCAGCTACTTGATCCAGATGGCGTTCAGGATGGCAAAAGATGGTCTTCACAGCCATATTACTCTACTGCTCGCCTTGCAGAATCAAAGCCTCTGCACAGAACCTCTTCATACCCTGAGCAGCAGCAGCAGCAGCAGCAGCACCAACAACCACACCACCAACACTACTCTAGTGAACCTATTCTTGTGCCAAAATCTTCCTACACTTCATATCCTATCCAAGGTGGACAATCTCCACAGGCTTCACCAAACCACAGTCATCTAAATATTCCATATCTTTCTGGTGGCCACCAGATGGCGTTATCTTCACCGAATCTCCCTCCCTTCTCTAATTCTCAGCCTCTGCTAAGCAGCTTACATCATGGATCACCACATTATGGTGGGAATTTGCCTCAATTTAGCTCTGGTCTTTCTGCTAATAGCCGGCCACCAAGCCAATGGGTCAACCATACAGGCTTATATCCCGGAGAGCATCCCAATCGCATGAACAATATGTTGCAACAACCATTATCTCATCAAAATGGGCTAATGCCTCCACAGTTGATGCCACAACTGCAGTCACAACAGCATAGGCTGCACCCCTCAATTCAGCCATCATTGGGCCATCTATCAGGGATGCAGTCTCAAGTATTTAATCCCCATATCTCTCCATCCCCACCTATGATGAACAACTTCGACACAATGCTTGCTCTTGCTGATAGGGATCAAAGACCAAAAGCTGCTCAGAAAGTTAGAGCAATTATGCGATATCCTCAGCAAGGCTTTGATGCCAATGGTCAGAAGATTGATATTGGCTGGCCACAGTTCAGATCCAAGCATATGACCACTGATGAAATTGAAACTATTCTCAGAATGCAGCTGGCTGCAACACACAGTAATGACCCATACGTGGATGATTATTACCACCAGGCATGCCTTTCAAAAAAAACAGCTGGGGCAAAGCTCAAACATCATTTCTGTCCAACTCACTTGAGGGATCTTCCTCCCCGAGCACGTGCTAATAGTGAGCCACATGCTTTTCTCCAGGTAGATGCTCTTGGGAGAATTCCTTTCTCTTCAATTCGTAGGCCTCGCCCACTTCTTGAAGTTGAACCTCCAAATTCATCTGTTGGTGGCAATGCTGAGCAGAATTCTGTTGAGAAGCCCCTAGAACAGGAGCCAATGCTTGCAGCAAGAGTCACAATTGAAGATGGTCTCTGCCTTCTTCTTGATGTAGATGATATTGATCGTTTTTTAGAATTCAATCAATTCCATGATGGTGGAGCGCAGTTGATGAGACACAGGAGACAGGTCTTGTTGGAAGGGCTGGCAGCATCTATGCAATTGGTTGACCCGCTTGGCAAGAATGGGAATACAGTTGGACTTGCTCCCAAGGATGATTTCGTGTTCTTGCGATTAGTATCTCTTCCCAAGGGACGGAAGCTTCTTGCAAGGTACCTTCAGCTTCTTTTTACAGGCAGCGATCTCATGCGGATTGTTTGTATGGCCATTTTTCGTCATTTAAGGTTTTTGTTTGGAGGTCTCCCTTCTGATCTCGGAGCTGCAGAAACCACAAATAACCTTTCAAGAGTTGTATCTTTATGTGTACGTCGCATGGATCTTGGTTCACTTAGTGCTTGTCTCGCTGCAGTGGTTTGCTCCTCAGAGCACCCCCCACTTCGCCCCCTTGGAAGCTCAGCTGGAAATGGGGCTTCCCTCATTTTGATGTCTGTTTTGGAGAGAGCAACTGAACTATCAAATGATCCTCATGATGCTACCAGCTATAATGTGACAGATCAGGCACTTTGGAAGGCCTCATTTGATGAGTTTTTTGGCCTCCTTATCAAGCATTGCATAAATAAATATGATAGCATCATGCAGTCTCTATCAGATTCAGATCCAGCCGAAGCTATTAAGAGGGAACTACCTATGGAGCTCTTACGTGCAAGTGTTCCCCATACTAATGACTACCAGAAGAAGCTGTTGTATGATCTTTCTCAACGTTCCTTGGTTGGTCAGGATGGTGGTAATGGTGGCCACATCAACTCTCAAGCAGTGCTGAGTTAATATGAAGCTGCATGAAAATCTAATACCAGGTCACTGAGAAACATAGTTCTGGTAATGTGAATATGGCAGGAATTCTGTTGGAGCAGCAATATCACTGGGGATTTGCTTTTAATTTGTTGTCCACATTGTGACTAATTCAGAATACACGAACTAAATGAAGCAGCAGGCTTCGGGAGCAACCTGTCATAAGAGTCGGCTTAGTTTTTTAGTTTCATTTTTTGTTGTCATTTCAAATCAATTCCGTGCTACTGCCTCGACAAAACCTGTATAAGGCCTGTCCTCTGTTGTGATAGAATTCTGTTGGGTTTTTGTCACTTTCTCCCGTCCTCATAGTTCCTTTTGTCCCGAGGGCCTATTTTGATGCTCTGTTGTGAAATTCCTGATATTGAGATGTAGTGGGGTAGTTTGTACAGGGTTTGCAAAAAGGTTTCCCACTTTCCTCTACTATTTGTTATCAAGGAGGTGGGGTGGATATGATTTTCATGTTCTAGTATGGGCACTGTAACATCCTAGTGTTAGTGGATGGCAATAAAGCCAGGCAGGTGCTGGTGGCTGTGTTGTCGAACAGGGCAGCTATGGAGTTTGAATTCTTCTAGTAATTACTAATTACCAAGTTGAGCCTGTAACATTGCCTGTCAGTTTTTCTCATAACAATCATTTATATTGCATTAATGCTATACTGCATGCGTTTCTCCTATTGCTATATGATTCTACCATCGTGCCATGTTTAATCTGTGGAGAGATATCATCGTGGTTTTTTTAGAGTGCTTGCTGATGTATGTTTATGGACTCAGTACTGACAAATGCTTGCACTCAAACATTCCTCCTGTATTGGGTGGTTTTAAAAGGGATTGTTTTTCTCAAACTTAGGTATTGTTTGTTCGCTAGAAAATAGTGTTTTTTGTTAAAGTGGTTTTTACGGGAAGTGAATTTTTCAAAAGTAAATTATATTTTGATGCTTGAAAGTGTCATTTGAAAAATATTTTCTAATATTTAACTATATTATAAAAAATAAATTAAATAAATTTATTAATATTTTTTTCTCAAGTTTATTAAAAGAACGAAGATTAAATGTAATAAATAAAGAAATTAAAAAAAATTAAATTTTATAAATTATTTTAAATAAAATAAATAACAATTAAAATAATAAAAATTAAATTAGATACATAAAAAAATTACAAAATTGTGAAATTAAAAAAAATATATAATTTCATATATTAATTTAAATAAAATAAATATAATCAAAAAAATAAGAAATAAATTTGATAGATAAAAAATTTCAATCAATAAAAGGATAAGAAAAAAGCAAATAACAATCAAAATATGAGGACCAAATTTGATATAAAAATCAAAATTTACAAGAATTTTTTCTTAAAAAAGATTCAAAATAAAATATATAGCAATAAAAAAAATTGATGATCAAATTTGATATAATCAATAATTAACAAGATATTTTTGAATTTTTCGTAATTTCTGGAAAGTGTTTTCCATCCAAAATAAAAATAAAATATTTTCTTGTAAACAAAGCTATTTTTTTTAATTAAAAAGTGTTTTTTATTGACTAATATTTTTTTATAGTAAATAAACATATGATTGTTCGCAAAATGATTTATCAAAAAACTACTTTTCATATAACAAACGAGGCTTTAAAAGATGTAAATGATAAATCTTTTGATCTCAAGATTTATGGCTCTATTTGCTATTATTTTTCATTTTTATGGTTTTGAGAAAGAATAAATGTAGAAACTATTGGATTGTTGAGTTTTTGATGTAAAGATAGTAGCAAGTATAGGAAGAAAAATGACAAATCAAAATATGGTTAAACCTTGATAAAGTAGAAAAAGATCATGATCTTAAAATAAAAGTGAAAAATAGCTAAAAGAATGAAAATAGCATAAAATCTAGAAAAATCAAAGATAAATAACAAAATTAAATCAAACAATATTTTTAGGATCTAATTTGAGGTCTAATTTCAAGCTTAAATATTCAAATTAAAAGTTATAACATGTTGTTGTTATTATGTTGGTTTAGGTTTAACTTTGTCCTACCAGGTTTAGCAAAATTAAATCAAACAATTTTTTTGCATTACATGAACATAGGCCTCCATTAATGTTTGCACACCCTATAGATTTGTGATGAACAATACTCTCTTGAACTATGCAGGCATGTTTGCAGGTCATGGCCGGCTCTTCTCTTGGGACTCTGGTTTCGCTGAAGGTGAATTCTCCTGACTGATCAAGTGCTCTGTGTGGAAGAGAGAAGATTCTACACTCTTCACATTAGAAGCTTCTACAGGAATGAGTTTGAAGGAGAATATGTTGACCAGTGTGATCCGGCAACCACGTTTGCTTGGAGTTCCATGTTCTTGCCCTAGTCTGTGTAAGTTAATTCATGTAACGACTTGATACGTCTATACGAGACTGGTTCAACAGCTTGGTAGAAGCCTTACAGGTGAACGCATTATTGCTCCCCCACCTGAAAAGGAAAAGGGTTATGATTTGGACTTATGTGCACTTAGATTTAGGGCTATTAGAGGTCATCAAGATTCTGGAA
>Ga0325405_1005690_pt1 | contig 12649 bp, 6 predicted proteins | sample PopdelMetagenome_21_FD_205663 | JGI IMG/M metagenome (GOLD analysis project Ga0325405, IMG submission 205663) | Populus deltoides microbial communities from Bellville, Georgia, United States - Xylem-Control-R2 | ecosystem: Host-associated > Plants > Phyllosphere > Stem > Wood/Secondary xylem...
ATTTTTAAAGTTTTGAAATAAGAGGGAGCAACATGTACAAAAGAACATGCACATTCATTTTTTGTAATATATCATGGTTTCTACCAAAATCAATTTCAATATTGTTTTCGATTGTCATGGTGGTTCCACGATCTTTTTTTTTTCTCAAGATTGTTTTTATTTATTTTTTTTTTGTTTTTGTGTTTTTATTAATTTTTTTTTAATATTGAATTGGTTGAGAATTTAGTTTTGTAGTTTTTTTTCATTAAAACATTATGAATTGCTACAATGTTTCTCTACATGAGTTTTTTTTCTTTCTTTTTATTAATTTTTTTCTTTCTTTTTTTTTCAGAATGGTCTTTGTCGATTTTATTTTTTTTCATATTGAACTGGTTGAGAATTTTGCTTCGTAGTTTTTTTTTTAAAACACTGTAGATTGCTACAATGTTTCTCTACATGGTTTTGTTTTGCTATAGTGTTTCCCCACATGTTTTTTTTTAAATTATCTTTGTTGATTTTTTTTAAATTATCTTTGTCGATTTTTTTTTAATATTGAGCTAGTTGAGAATTTAGCTTTAACTTTCCCTATATGTTTTTTTTCCATTTGTTTTTATTTTTTTTTTGTTTTTTTTCCAAAATTATCTTCTATTTTTTTCAATTTTTTTCTTTTCTTTTTTTTTAGAATTGTTCTTGTCGATTATATTTTTTTCATATTGAGCTGGTTGAGAATTTAGTTTCGTAGTTTTTTTTTTTAAAATACTGTGGATTGCTACAGTGTTCTCCTAGGTGAATTTTTTTTGTTATGATTTTTTTTCAAAAATTATCTTTATCAATTTTATTATTTTTAATATTGAGCTGATTGAGAATTAAAATTGTAGATTTCCTTATGAAACACTATAGATTGCTACAGTATTTCCATATATAATTTTTTTTCCTTTTGTTTTTTTTGTTATGATTTTTTTTCAAAATTATCTTTGTCGATTTTATTTTTTAATATTAGGCTCGTTGAGAATTTAACTTTGTAATTTTTTTCTTTAAAAATATTGTGAGTTGCAACAATTTTTTTCTATATATATTTTTATTTTTTATAATTTTTTCTATAAACCTATAACAATATATAAACATGTTACAAACCCACAACATCGCGCAGACACAACATCTAATTTGTTCTCCAAATTCCGTAGTTTAGGATCAGGAACTATCGCTCCTATCGCTTTAAGATAATACTTATATGTAGGAAAAAAGAAATAGTTCCTTTAATAGTGAATAACTAGATTTGTGGGTTGACGTTGTGTCACGGGTAAGAATTTTTTTTTATTGGTTATAAAAATAAAGGGTGCTTGTACAATGCAAGAGTGTTTTAAAGAGAAAAAAAAACCCGACTCTGATTGAGCGAAAAAAAAAGAAGGTATAATCTAATAAGATAATAATAATAAAAAAAATAATGACAGCTAATGTACCATTTAAAAAAAAAAAGAATCATTAGGATTTGCAAAAAAAAAAAAACGGTCACCGTAGTGAAAAAGATGATGAAGCTAGGATTCCAGCTAGACAAATAAAAAAAAGAAAAAGAAATTGAAAAAAGAAGAAAAAACCAATCTCAGCTAATCTAAATGAGCATGCCAAATATATAAGTTAAGTAACGAAATCATGATAAATTAACAAAAACCAAATAAAAAAAACCAAATTCTATTTCCAAACAAATCATATACGGAGGGATGGAATTGAAAAAAAATCAATGAAAAAAAAACTAGTAAACCAAGCAAGCCAACCAAGCTCTATGACCTGGATCATGTGAATGAGATAACTCAATAAAAGACAGACTAGAAAAGATTATGATGCTCACTTCTAAAACAACCCAATGCTAAAGAACATAATGTAACAAATATTAAATTGAAAAAAATGATCCTAAAAAAACTCCAAACCAACCTAAGTTATTTTGCCAAACTTACAGTATAAATGGTGGGATAATGATAAAAGAATATAAAGGAAATTGAAACAAATCATGAATCTCAATATCAAAAAATTCCAACCTTGAAGGATGGAACTGAAAAAAAAAATAATTTTCAACCAATCTAATGTTGAAGGATGAAGTAAAAAAATAAATTTAAAATTTTTTTCAAAATAAATTAACAAAGTACGACAAATAAAAAGAACTGAGCTAAGCTAGGTCATTTCTTAAATTAGTGAAAAGTTATATAGAAAGAAAAAAAAGTACAAATAGAATAAAATTTGATAGGAAAAAAAACTTAAGGAGGATGAAATTGTAAAAAAAATTAATTTAAAAAATTATCTCAAATAAAACAAATAGTAATCAAAAGAATGAGGACTAAATTTGAAAGATGAAAAAAATTAAATAGCGATGAAATTGAAAAAGAATCATAATTTTATAAATTATTCCAAATAAAACAATGGTCATAAAAAAAATAGAGACCAAATCTGAAGGAATAACAAATTGAAGGACAACTTTGAAGTTTTGAAAGGGATAGAAATAAAAGAGGAAAAAAAAGAAGAAAAAAAGAAAAGAAAAGATCATCAGCGCCAAATCAGAGGTTCATTAGCCACATGCACTGCCTTGTCATGGAGGGGATGCCAAGACGATTCAAACACCGCCGTGAAAGACGGTATTTAGTAACTAGAAGGCCTCGCATGCAACGCCTGAAGGGCAGCCGGTCACTTACTAGTGTGTGCTGCACACATTAACATGTTTTTTTATAATATTTAATATCTAGTCAACTGCAAAAATGTCCCTAAATTAAATTGATATTAACCAAAACAATCATGATAAAAAGACGAAAAAGCCTCTGAAAGATAGTTTAGTAGATTTTTCCTTAAAGGTAATTAAATAATTTTCCTGTGCTAAAAAAATCTGAAAACACTAAAAATCCATTGGATATCAATTTTGTTTTTTGTTTTTATTTTAGGGGTAGCTATGTCATTTTACTGAGCCAAAAAGGTAAAATAACTATCACGCCCCTGAAAAAATTGAAAATTACAATCGAATCATAGTTTTATAATTGCAGGGCAAATCCATCATTATACTATTATAACAAATAGTGTTTTGAGGCTAGGTGCATAGTCATTTTCTTAGAAGATTTTTTTTTTAAGTAAATAAAAGAATTCACAACTGTTAAAGGTAGAAGAAAAAAAGAAACAAAAGTTATAAACAAAATGATTATCTAATTGTTGTCCTTGTTAGGAATGTTCAAAAAAACCACAAAAATCAAAAAATAAATTGAAAACACTGAACCAAGAGAAAAAAAAACTAGAAAAACAAATTTAAAAACTAGAAAAATCACTCAGTCCAATTCAATTTTGATTTTAGAAACTAAAACCGTATAAATCAAACCAGACCAGACTAAATGTAAATCAACTTTAAAAAAAGGTATAAATTGAAACTAACCTAACCCTATAACATTTCCCCTTTTCCCATTAACAGCATCCAGACTTTCCCCTCAGCCCTTTCTGTCATTTATCTCCCTCATTCTCTTCCCTTTTGAAACTTAAGAGATCAATACATTACCTTATCTGCCATCTCTCCCTCTCGTTCTCCTCGTTTTATACAACAAATTGGATACTTTAAATCTATTAATTGTAATTTGTTCTATTTTGACAGCAGTTACACCTCCTAACATCCCTGTCACCCATCGCCCCCTGCTCCCCCTTTTTCTCGTTCCCTTTTATGATCGAAGACCCAATCCACCAAACTCTAATATGTAGAATCTAAGTTAATCTTGCAGTTTTCTCTTTTATTTTCTCTTAATTTGGATTGTAATTAAGGAAAGCCCTAGCAAAAATTTATGAGTTGTCTTTTAATTTTATTGAGAATCAAGGGTTTAAATTATTTTGTCAGTTAATGCAACTTAGATTTGATAGTCCTTCTTGTTTGATGATTTGAAGAGATTGTTTGAAAATTTATGTAAATGGTTAACAAGCATGTTTAACAACTGATACCTGAACATCAATCTAAAATATTAATTATATGTGTTTGACTGCCCATTAAATTAATATTGATTGACACTTGAATAAAAAAAATTCTAAACTTTTGTCAAGTTTCTAATCATAAAGGTGAAACAATTGGCTAAACAATTAAGAGCTATTTGTTAGAATAGGGAATTGATAAGATTTTAACGGTTACATTAGACAATGCAAATTCAAATAAATTGACTCTTAAGTGTTTAGGTAACTAATATCTTGTCAAATGATTTCATGCATGTAACATGTTGTGCACATATTGTTAATCTTATTGTATATGCGGGATTGAAAGATGTTGATAATGTAATAATTAAAAAAAGATGTATGTAAAGTGTTGTCACGCTCAAAATAAAAAAGCTTTTTAATATTTTTCCATTTTAGAATCGCAATTTCTTTTGTTCATACAATTTCCTTTTTGTATTGTTACCAGGTGTGGACCCGTAATATGTCCCAGGGCTAGACTAATTTTTTTCTTTTGCATAAAAATAATGTTCAGATACCGCAAACACGTTCTAAAAAAGAAAAAAAAATCACAACTTGGGTCATGGACCCAACTAGGTCAAATAAGTAGGTTTTATTTTAATTAAATGATAGAAAAAATAGGCAATAACACTAGACAAACAAATTTTTTTAAAAAATGATCACAATAACCTAGGGAAAAAATTATTTTCAAAGGAGGACAAATGATGAGCTCAATTCTAAACTCATTAAACACAAAAGGATAATATGGGGTAAAATAAAAACCAAAGAAATCAGTCTTGATCATCCCAAGTTAGCATGAGAAACCTATAACCCAGATAATTTAGGTCGAACCAACCCTAGTTATCCCATTAAACTCATAACTTAGATCATGAAATCAGACTTAAACTCATAGCCTAGATCATGAAATCAGACTAACCCGGTATAAAAAAATAAGAAAAATCACAAAGCCTATTTTTTTTAAAAAAATATCAAATCGTATTAACTTTTCAAATATGGAATCTAGGTCTGTAGACCTGAAGCATATTATCTGAAAAAATAATGTAACTCAATTCTCAATCAAATGTTGAAGGATGAAATTGAAAAAATAATTTCAATTATAAAAAGGATTAAAAACAAAAAAAATAGCAATTAAAAGAACGAGGATGAAAATTGAAATACAAAAGAAGTTTTATATTTGATTGAAAAGTGAGATTGAAGAGAAAAATCAATTTAGCAAAAAGACAAAAAAAAAACAATAAAAAAATAAGGATCAAAATTGATGTAAAAAAATAAAAACAAATTTTTCATTGAAGGGTGAAATTAAAAATAAAAATAACTTTCATAAAAGGAAAAAAAATAAAAAACAATGAGGATCAAATTGGTAAAAATAATATACCATAAATTTGGACTAAAGGATGAAATTAAAAATAAATAAAACTTTTACAAAAAAAAAAAACCAAGAAAAAAATTAGAAATCAAAAGAATAAGGATCAAATTGAAAAAAATAAGAAATGTCAAATTGGGATTGAAGGATGAAATTGAAAATAAATAAAACTTTTACAAAAAGACAAAGAAGAAAAATTAGAAATCGAAAGAATAAGAACTGAAGTTGAAATACCAATAAAAAAGTGGACAAGTCTATTATGTTTTAGGGAAGAGAAAGAAAAAAAATCTCAACCGGCGACAAATCACGCACCCACCACCAACATGCGTCGTCCCTAAATAAAGTGGACCTAGCAGTGCTTCCATTGACGTGACAGAGGTGGGCTTTGGACTTAGGGAGGCGCCACACGCGTCGCTTGAAGGGCACGAGTGTCTCCCATATATTGATTCGTGTTGTGCATATACCAATCACATTTTTTTATATTTGGTCAAGAATCAAATTGCCTCTCAGATAACATGATAATAGCGAAAAAAATCATTGTAAAAATATAAAAAGCCTCTTTGAGGTCAATTTTATTTTTTTAGATTTCAAAGGAATTTTGATCGTTTCTCTATGCATTTTACTTCCTTTTTTTTTTTATCATTTTCTATGTTTATACTAAATTTCCCTATTTTGAAAAGACAAAAAAGAAAAAAGCTTATTGAGGGTAGTTTTATTGTTTTTGCTTTCAATTATTTTTTTATCATTTTATTGTGTTTAAAAATTGAAAAAGACATATACACCCCTGATTAATCCTTTAATAATTAATAGATTCTGTGAGAAAATCTAAATACCCCCAACATGAAGGCATTTGATTTTTTTAAGTTGGACAAAAATACTATTAAATTGTTCGAGTGAACTATGCAAATAAGCTTGTATATATCTTTACTGTTTTGCCCAACTAGCTTTTGTTGATATAGGTTTTATTAACATAATTTATTTTGATTCAAATGTTAAATATGGTTGTCTATTTAAAGACATTTTAAAATTTAATATTTATTAATTTATTTATATATTATTTTATTCTAAAATATTACATTAATAACTAAATTAGCATGCAACATTTTTAAATATGTGAAGCCATTGTATATAATTATGAAGACATTTATCAATTATTTATTTTGTATTATCTTTTATTATTTAGTATTTTTCAAAATACATTAAGAATTATTTCTTCATCACATATTAATTGAAAATTATGGATCTATCACTCGAATTGTATATAATCTAATTAACACATCCTGCAAACTATAATATGTCTTTATGTATTTCTTTGAAGTCTTTTATGCCTTTTTTTTCTTTCTATGTTGATTCTTTTTAATATCTCACTCGATTGGGGTGAGATTTCAAGTTATTTTTCACATAAAAAATATGTTAGTATTGTAAATGTATTTTTTTTGTATCATGAAAAATTCTAATTGAGAATTGAAAAGTTAATGAGTGCAGTGAAAATTAAATGAATTAATAAATTGTAAAAAAAGTTGTTAAGACTAAATTCTCTTTAAATTTTTTAATTTTTTTACTAATGTATTTTTAAAATTATATTTTATCTTTAGCTATGTTGTTTATTGCAAGTTTTAATAAAAAATAAATAAATAATGAATTGATGATTTTGAAATGAATGTATTAAAAAGATATAACAAAACTAACATGAAGAGAAATTATACATAGATTTACTATCAAAATTTTAAAAACTAACAATGAAATACATTATAATCGGCCTAAAAATACAAAATTAAATCAAATGGAATAAAAAAATTGAGCTTCGATCTATTTTATATATATATATATATATTATTGAAGATGAAAATTTATAAACACCAAAATTAAAGTTATTGGTAGCTAGAATCCGATCATCCAAAATCTTTCTCTCTCCTTAAGATTTTTCAACGAACTTCTCTTTTCTCTATCAAGTTTCAAGAATCGAAATGTAAAACAAATAAATTTTAGGATCTAAATGAACATTCAACAATCATATGTGACCCTACTTAAAAAAATTAAAATTAAGGGATTAAACTGTAGATTTACACACCTTATAACAGTAAACATGGAAAAAGATTTTTTCACCAAATATTAATGTTGGTCCAAGTTCTTTTAATTTTATTTTATCTAATGATTCAAAATTCTCCCATCTGAAATCAACATGTCATTCAACATGGAAACAACTTCAAAGTCTCAAAGAACGTGATAAAAGGTAATCCAAAAGGAATGAAAAAAATATAGGACAAAAACCAAGAAATTTTTTAGGATCAATTTGAAAGAAACTAAAATTGGATGGCCAAAAAACCAAAATAAAAATAAAAAAACCAAGAGCAAAAAGTCACACAGAAAACTGTGCTACAAATAGTGATTTGTGAAAGGATAAACATGGTCTCACACAGTAAAACTCTGATTTTTTTTAGTTTTTTTAATAATTAATAGTTAATAATTTATTTTAATTTTAATACATGAACATTTGTCATCAATTGGATCTTATGTTCATGTCATTATAATTTTTATTATCTTTCTATAGAGAAAACCCAGTCATGTTATTTGAGTATTTAAAAATAATTTTAAAGTGAAATTGATTCACAGTCATCTCAAAGATAATATATATTTCATCAAGTTTTGTTTTTTTTTTTTTATCTATAACTATCATATTTTTTACATGTTTAAAATAAATAAATTCTTTTAGATGTTGTAATAAGATTCAAATTCAGGAACCCAAAATTTATAATCTATGGGATATAAAATATTGAATATAAGATGAAAAAAAATTATAATCTATGACTAATAATTACTGAAAAAAGTTGATATATTGAACTACTTGTAAAAAAACTTTAAAAGCGTTGTAGAATTATTTTTTTATTTCAGCTAAAAAAATTAGAGAAAAATAAAAATTACACTTACCTACAAAGCTTTAAAAAACTATAATTCACAACTGGGTGAAATCAAAATTTTAAATATGAGGAAATAACTAAATTACCCCATATAAGACAAAAGAACAAAGCATTCCTAGTTGAACATTTTCTCTCTGTCACTTCATATTACCTATAATATAAATCGTGAGGCATTTTTCCTGTAACCATTTTTATTGTTCTCTCACATTTCACTATGAATTATAATAGTAAAAATTTAAAAAAAATTTAATTTGATCATAAAATTTTTATTTTACAAATTGAGCATTTTTTAACCCAAATTGAAACCTAATTATATATTTTTTAGGGGATGAGGGTTGAATTGAAAGAAAAGGGACTTAAGTGAAAAACACAAGTAACATGGGTGGTGGCTCTGCAACTTATTTGGAAAGTTTATTTTAGTACCCTAACTTTTAATTTATTTGGTTAGTCGGTCCCTATAACTTTTAAACATTGCATTTTGATACCATACTTCATTTTCTTCTTTTTTTTTCAGTCTTTTCTAGTGGAGGAGAGAGAGGGGGTCCTGAGATTTCAACTTAAACAGAGAAAGTCTTTGCTGTCGATGATTTCAGGCTCTAAAACAATTGATTTTTATGTTAATTTTATTTCATATGATGAGGAGAGTTATGATTAAACGTTTTCTGACCTTGAAAACACCTGTAAAAAATAGATATGAGCTCTGAAAGATTTTTTATTTCAGGTTGATTATGAGTTTTTGGGCTGTTTTTAAGTTTTTGAAGGCTATGGATTGGTTGAATAAGGTTTCAAACGTTTTTTCTAGATGTTTTGAGTCAAAATAAATTAAAAATACAAGAGTCTTGTTTTTCCAACCACCACAGTGCCATGATTCTAAGTAATTTTAGATGATGTGTCGTCTGTTTTTTTTTTTGGCAAAAAATAGGACGGACAACGTGTCATTCACCTCATTAACTTTAGGGGGGGAAAGACTCGCGCGTAGGCCTTTTTTTGTTGGGCCAGGTGCTAGGCCCGATTGACCAGGCCCACAACACCTTGCCTCATTCTATATATATATATATATATAATTTTTTTTTTTAGATCATTGCTTTTTTTATGTTTTTATAATATTTTTTGCATTTATGTTTTGATTAATACTCTTTCTCTGTGATTTGTTTGTCTTATTTAGCCTTTTTGAGATGATGATTTTTTTATTATATTGAGCATGTTTAGTTTTTTATACAAGGTTAGTGTGATTTATCTATAATTTTTTTATATTTTATATAGATTAAGCTTATTTTTAAAAATATATATTTATTTTTTTACAATATTTTTAAGATGTGCATCCTAGTATGTAATTTTTTTTCTTTTATTTTATTTAATAAATTTTATGTGTATATCGATTTTTGTTACATATTGGTTTTCATAAATAAATTCATTTGGTTTTCATAAATAAATTCATTAAATACAACCAAATAAATCACTCATATTACAATATTAAATATTTTTGCTTATATCTATCTCTCAATTTTTTTTTTATTATTGTTAACAATTTTGCTTTTATTTATTTATATAAATAATTATCAATTTATTTGGTTTATTTAATTAAATACTTACATGAGTTTTTTAATTGATACTTTGAATTTCTTTTTATAAATAACTTGCATTTTAACATTGGGTTAAATAGCTACCGTAAACAAAAGTGAATTATTGTAGCAACAAGTGGTAGTGGCAGAAGCTAAACTATAATTATAACAAAAGCTAAAAGAGCTTAGTTTTTTTACCCTATTTTTACTATGGATTAGAGCAGTGTTTATCAGGGAGGAGTTAGTTGGTTCTCATAATAAGTTGTGAGCAGTTTGCTTTTTGCCATTTTTTTGTGGTGTGCATAGCATGTTGTGGGTTATTGAGTTGTTTGTTGCAGTTGTATTTGTTGGCCTGACATTCTCCTGATTTGTTCAGCATGGAAGGTTTGGTGGTTAGATACAGGTCTTGCCTGCAACGTTCCATGTTGCGTGATAGCTCCTGATTTTGGTTGATTTTGCAAGGGATGACAATTGTTTCTTTGCTATTTCTCTTCGTTCTAGACAGGTATAAGTGCTCTGTCACTGTGATGGGTTGATATAAGTACTATGTGACTGCGTTAAACTGTTTATTTTAATTATTTCTTTTAGATTTTGCTAGATTCAAGGGACTGTAGATGGATTTTGAGTATGAGATTGATTGAGTATGGCTCCCCTGAAAATAATAAAAATAATAATATTTATAATAAAAATAATAATATTTTTTTAAAAATTTAATAGTAATAGTAATAATAATAGTAACAGTAACAATAAGAATAATACTAAAAATAATAACAATAATAATTTTTAATTTTACCTTTCAAATTAAATCTATGGTTTTTTTTAATAATAATAATATTTTTTCCAAATATTTTGATAATTATATTAATAATAATGACAATAATAATATTTATAATATTAATATTAAACATGTCTGACCTAAGTTCTTATAGTTTTTAATTTTACTCTTCAAATTAAATCTATAATTTTTCTTCAATAGTAGTAATATTTTTTAAAAATTTTAATAATAATAATAAGAATAACAACAACAACAACAACAACAACAACAACAATAACAATGATGATAATAAGACTCGTATTTTTTTAGGTATGACATTCCCTTCCAAACTCAAGTAACATGTGTCTCTCTTCCCGGCCAAACACTAGCTTTTAGAGTTCAATTGTGCCCCTCCCAAGTTCCTGGGGTCTAGCTAGACTCAAGTTTTTTGGGTATGACATCACTTTCCAGACCCAAGTAACTTGGATTGATGCCCCTACAAGACCAAGGTTACGTGGGTCTGGTGCTCCATCCAGACCCAGGTTACCTGGGTTTGGTGGCTTAGCCAGACCTAAGTTTTTGGGGTTTGACTCCCCTAATAATAATAAAAATAATAATATTAGACTTGTTTGACCTATATTTTTATAGTTTTTAATCCCTTGAAATCAAATTTATGGTTTTTCTTCAATAGTAATAATATTTGTTTTTCAATTTTATTAATGATGATGATGATACTAATACTAATACTAATACTAATACTAATACTAATACTAATAATTTTTAATTTTACAATTTAAATCAAATCTATTGTTTTTTTCAAATTTATTAATGATGATGGTAATAATAATAATAATTTTTAATTTTATCCTTCAAATCAAATCTATGGTTTTTCTTCAATAATAATAATATATATTTTTTAAAATTTAATAATAATAATAATAATAATTTTTAATTTTACCATTCAAAACAAATCTATGGTTTTTTTTTCAATAGTAATAATATTTTTTTTCAAATTTATTAATGATGATTATAATTAGAATAAGAATAATACTAATAATCATAATAAGAATAACAACAACAACAACAACAATAATTTTTAATTTCATCTTTTAAATTAAATCTATGATTTTTTTTAATCATAATAATATTTTTTTTTTAATTTATTAATAATTATATTAAAAATGTTAAAAAAAATAATATTAATAATAACATTAAATACATCTGACCTCCCAGACCCAAGTAACTTAGGTCTGACAGGAGCGTCAGACCTCAATTACTTAGGTCAGCTACCTCGCCATACCTAACTTTCTAGGGTCTGGCTACCCTAGTAATAATAAAATAATAATATTTATAATATTAAAAATAATATTAAACTTACTTGATCCAAGTTCTTATAATTTTTAATTATTTTAAATCAAATTTAAGATTTTTTTAATATTAATTTTAAATTTTACCTTTTAAATTAAATCTATGATTTTTCTTTTATAGTAATAATATATATATTTTTAAATTTAATAATAATAATAATAATACTAATAAAAATAAGAATAAATTTAAATTTTATCGTTAAAATTAAATCTATAGTTTTTGTTAATATTGATATATTTTTTTAATTTAATATTAATATTAAATATGTTTAACCTCCTTGATTTAAGTAATTTGGATCTGATGAATGCTATATAATTTAGATTTAAAATATTTATATTATTTAGGAATCGACCCGCACGAGTTGCGGAATACATTTGGGAAAGAGGAAAGAGGAGTTAGACTCTCCTCCTACATTCTGCCTCACACTCCACTGGAGAAGGCTGGATCGTTCGATCTCCACCGCCATAGTGATCATTTTTATTAGAATAAAGGGTCTTCTTGGGGCTGCTTTCATTTGACAAGATACAGAGTCTATTTTTCTTTATCATGATTTCTGCATAGAATGTAGAGAGAAGAGGGAGGAGGTGTTTTCTTTTTGTCGAATAAATCACAGAAGCATCTTCTAGATTCTTGTTTGATTTGTCAACAGCAACAGCGAATCCCAGTGAATCCAGCTAGTTCATCCAATTAACCTCTATTATCTTTGCTATTGCTCTTGGATTTCACACAGAGAGAGAGAGAGAGAGAG
>Ga0325405_1005691_pt1 | contig 12648 bp, 10 predicted proteins | sample PopdelMetagenome_21_FD_205663 | JGI IMG/M metagenome (GOLD analysis project Ga0325405, IMG submission 205663) | Populus deltoides microbial communities from Bellville, Georgia, United States - Xylem-Control-R2 | ecosystem: Host-associated > Plants > Phyllosphere > Stem > Wood/Secondary xylem...
CATGTATACTCAACAATATTCAATTTCGGCTCTTTATAGATTTAAGTTTATTAATATTTACCCTATAAATTGTAAAAGTTTCAATTTGGCCCTTATCTTTCAATAGTCACGGTTGCTAATTGAATGTTCTCTTTTTCCAACATTTTCTTATTTTCTCTAATCATTTCCTACCAAAACTTCCTACTAACATGATAATTTCTTATATTGGTAAAAAAGATAGACTTTCATTAGATAATGAATTAGAGTTAATTTATTATATATTTCTTTTAGCTCTTACCTGGGTATTTTCACACCTTTTTAAAAAATAAAACTAGTTCCGTTCAGGGTTCATGATTGTCTCTCCCAATAAGTATGTTTACTGAGGAAGGAACTTGTTTTATTACCCTTATAAGGATATAACAGTCCCTTAACCATTAGACCAACACTTCATTAGTGTTAATCCACTATATTTAAGTCACATCATTTCTTCTATCTATATTTAAATACATTTAATCTCATTTTAAATATTCTAAAAATCTAGATTTTATCAATATCAATATAGCCCATGACTATATAAGAATAATAAGTAGAATATATAAAATTTATGTATCATTAAGCTATTACACCACCTCCAGGATGCTTGCAATTAGCTTTTTGTCAAGAAAACTTAGTATTTATTTGGTGTTGTGTTTGTACTAGAGTTTTAATATATTTAAATTTTTTTATTAAATCAATTTTTTATATTTTTGAATTATATTAACTTACTGATGTTAAAAATAAATTAAAAAAATATATTATTTTGATATATTTTCAAGTGAAAAATAATTTTAACTATAATCTCAAATAGACACTTCGCTCTTTAATAAGAGTTTCAACACAAGACCTCTTCTTTTATTCATCTGTGACACATATAATAATATTATAAAATAACATTGAAAATCCAAAACTAACCTGAAAAAATAAAATAAAATTGATATCACATCTTTTATCTATTTAATAAAGAAAGGATCACATCAAATTTTTAAAAATAAAAATTGATACTAGAAAATCCAAACTAAAAGAAGAGGAATGGAATATTATGGAATAACAAGGATTGGAATATATAGTCTACCAAAGGAAAGAAAAAAACAAAAAAAAAAGGAAAGGAGAAAATTCTAAGACCAAACACAACCGTCTTTTATTACACATATTTCCGTTACTTTCGGTATTAAAATCGTCGATAACCATCAGACACGACATGGTTTTGAGACCATTCTCAAACAGATTCAGCTCCTTCTTCTTCGTATCCACAAAGTCACAAATCTAAAATCATGCTACACAATTTTTCACAAGCAAATAATTTCAGGGTTCTTTTGCCAATGTTGTTGTTAATATAGCTCAAAGACGAAAGATTTCTTGTTTTTTTTTAATGAAACTTAGATGGATATATAGTTGATTAAAAGGAAAGGTTTTGATGATCTGGGCTTGGAGCAAAAAGATTGGTAATTAGATCTAATAGGAGATATAGGTAGATTCTTGGATTCTTTTGAGAAAAGATTGGTGGGTTATTAAAATAAGAAGATGGGGGTTGATTACTATAACATATTGAAGGTGAACAGGAATGCAACAGATGGTGATCTAAAGAAGTCGTATAGAAGATTGGCTATGAAATGGCATCCTGATAAGAACCCCACTAACAAGAAAGAAGCTGAAGCCAAATTCAAGGAGATCTCTGAGGCATATGAGGCATGTTTGATTTTACTTTCCCTTAAAAAATTTCAATCTGTTCTATTAATTCTGCTGGTTTTTTTCTTTTTTCCTTTTCATTTCTGGTATCTTTTTGCTTTTTTTCTTTCTTTTTTTTTTAAAAAAAATCTGGAATATACAATTGTACCCAAGAAAACAAATCTGGAATATATACAATGTGAAATGGAGGTGTGTGGAAACTAATCTTTTGAGATTTATAATTATGCATTTTATTGTTATTCTTCACGATATTGGAAAGAAATTAGACTCACTAAATGTGTTATAAATGTAGAAGAAGAATTAAATGTGTATGGATATTGATTTTGAGCTTTGTATAATATGCATTTGCTTATTACAATTTCTGGTGAAGAAATTAGGCTCTATGAAATATATGAAGAACTTTATGGTTCCATTTACTTGGAAAATTATAGCTTTGAAAAGTCAGGAGTTCTTTTAGATGGAGGTAAAATAGTTGTTTTGTTTATCGCAGTGAATTTCTTCTCTACTGATAATAGGACTTTTCTTTTTCGCGTCAAGGACAGTGAATTGTTGTTGTGGTTACATTGCCTGGGATTTTGATCAATTTTGTGAATCCAGGTCTTGAGTGATCCACAAAAAAGAGCAATTTATGATCAGTATGGTGAAGAAGGATTGAAAGAAGCACCACCGTCTGGCAGTGGCGGCTTCCCTTTTGGCAACGGTAGTGGGTCAAATGGTTTCAATCCTAGGAATGCAGAGGATATCTTTGCAGAATTCTTTGGGAGCAGTCCTTTTGGATTTGGATCAACAGCAGCTGGTAGATCCTCGAGGTTCCAATCAGATGGGGGGTCGTTTGGTTCATTTGGCTGTACTGATAATCTTTTCCGAACTTATAGCGAGGGAACTACACTAAGGAAACCACCACCTGTGGAGAGCAAATTGCCTTGTAGCCTCGAGGAACTATACTCTGGATCAACAAGGAAAATGAAGATATCGAGAACTGTAGTTGATGCCCGTGGGTATGTTTATTTGTTTCTCTAACTAAGTTTATTCAGTTTCCCCCCTTCTTGATGTCTTGATATAGTTGTTCAAAATCAATGCTGCAAGAAAAGCCACCATTTCTTGGACCCGGAGGATCATGTTCCTTGTGTGCTAAATGGCGGTAGATGGTCTTACAATCGATTATTTACTTGGCTAGGAGCCTTGCCAAACCCTTTGATCATCGATTACATACAATTATATGCAAATTCTTGTGCCATGAAATACACTGTCATATTTTCCTCGTATACATGAGAACAAGCATCATCAGATTCTTCTAAATGTCTCCGTCGATTCCTTCTTGATCACTCAAGTTTGCTTTATGCTCGTGCTACCATGTCTTTGCATATGCTGCTGATGTCTAAATTACAGGGGTGACTTTTTCACATATCAATCCCCTTCATAGAGCTAGAAGGGCAACAGTTCCTTTTCTAATTGTAATTGAATATGAAACTGTGCAGGCGACAAATACAAGAAACAGAAATATTAACCATTGATGTGAAGCCAGGGTGGAAGAAGGGAACAAAGATTACATTCCCGGATAAAGGAAATGAGCAGCAGAATCAGCTTCCAGCAGACCTTGTGTTTATTATTGATGAGAAGCCCCATACCACATACAAGAGAGATGGAAATGACCTTATCATCAACCACAAGGTGACACTAGCCGAGGCCCTAGGAGGAACAACAGTAAATCTCACCACACTTGACTGCCGTAATCTATCAATTCCTGTACATGATATAGTGAGCCCTGGTTACGAGCTTGTTGTGGCCATGGAGGGTATGCCAATAGCGAAGGAGCCAGGTAATAGGGGCAATATGAGGATCACATTTGAAGTGAAGTTCCCAACAAGATTGACACCAGAGCAGCGAGCAGGGCTCAAGCGCGCATTAGGGGGTTAAAGATTGATCAAATTGTTATATATATACACATATATAAGAGCTAAATTCTGAAGCCAATGCTGTTTTCCGTTCTTTCAATTTGCAAAGGTTGTCTTTTGCTGTCCTTGTATTTATAGACCCTTTAAACCAACACCTACGGGAAAAGTACTGTAATTATTATAGACCCTCACAGCCATTACTGGCTGGTTCATGTAACTGATTTTCATTTTTTTCTTTAGGATAGGAGGAGGGATATACAGGGCTGCATACATCCTACTGTTTTTGTCCTTGTATTCCTTTGCTGGACGACTCCATTGTGTATCTTTCTTTTGCAGCGTCGTCTGGATGATTCTCTTCCAACAAGGAGAATGACAGAGTGGTTCCTATAGTATGTTGGTTTTATGGTTTAATTTTTGATGTTGGAAAACTAGTGGTATCTTCCTAAGCTTTCCAAGAAGACTAGCAGTTTCACTGTTGCCCCTTCGTTTATTTTCCCAAATCTTTCAGAAGCATGTGTGATGCCTCAGCACCGCCATCTCCTCCTTGAAGCATCTGGATACCTCTTATCACATTAAACATCTGGGTTCCTTCATTAACTTTTCATTTTAGAGCAAGTTTAGTGCTTGGAAAAGCTTAATTACACCCAAAAGAGGACCATTTAGAGGGTGCAAAACAAGCCGGTATACATCGTTCTTCCCTTGATCTAATTCACGGCCAATTTTTGCATGACTAGTATTCTAACTTTTGATTGGCTCTAGAAAATCTAATTACAGTAACAATGAGTTGAAAATAATCATGGTAACAGAACCATAAAGATGGAAAACAGAAAGAAAACTAACATAATCAAAAGCCTCTACTTGTAGGAGCATCTCTACGCCAAGCCAAGCCCTGCAGCCCGGGCGAGCCATTGACTTGCCCTCCACCAGATTGATAAGCAGAGTAACCATGGGGTCCAGGCTGAGGAGCTGCCCAAGCGCCTTGCTGCCAAGAAGAGGCACCGTTTTGCTGACCATGTATCAGATTCACTTGAGGCATGGCTGGAGATCTTCCTAATGGTGCCCTTGTCTGGTGTACTCTTTGCTGCACCATGTGGGCTCTTAGAATAGGCTGCCGTACACCATGCACGTGCATTGGCTGAGGATGAGTACTGCGCTGCTTTGGGGTTTCTTCTGGGTGCCACTCTGGCATGTCGTCATCGTCATCATCATCATTCCATGGCTGCACTGGTAGAACATCGGTTTTAGGTTGTCCATATCTGTGTACAAGTTCTCTCAAATCTAGAGGATGAGATGGGATTTGGGGATATGAATTGTGAGGGGCCATTCCCTGTCTCCTAGTAGGGTTTTGGTTCGAAAACTCTGATCTTGATGCGATAGAGCCACTAGAAAAATTGAACTCCGGCAAGTCATCCTCATCCCGGCCAGCCAGTGGGCCAAACCCGGGAGGCACATCATCATCGTCTTCATCAGGTTGGGGGTTGGGATGGGCAGAAGTTCCACCACGAGGTGGTGGCAACGGATGTTTTGATGCAATATTCACATTCATATTAGTATCCTTATCATGGTGTCTCCTAGAAGTAAGGTGGTGTTGCTTTTTTGAGTTGTGTTTATGGTGTGATGCAGCGGTGGGTGATATTATTGACGTTACTTGAGCTCTTCTCCATACAATAACACCAATTAGACCATTATCAATAGCATTAGGGGCCTCAAGTTGGTCCGTTGGAAGGACCTTGATGAGCATTTCACGTGTCTTTGAATGAGATGGGCATAAATAAAGTTCCACTCCATTAGCAGGCTCAGCAAAACCCACTCTCTCATCCAAAACATAGGAATCGGCAACCTGCAGCAGGCATTTCAGTCACAGCTGACAAAGAAAACTGACAAAGCCTAAAGAGTGATGAAAAGCAGCAGAGTTTTTCATGTTTCTTACCCCTCTAAGACTTGCCCTTTCACTCTCCGTGGACCCCTCCTTGCAAACAAAGTGCACTACCTGCAAAAGCAAAAGTCAATTTCTTTAGCAACATGGAAAGCAAATGGGGCCTTTTCAAGTTATGCTTGAAAGGAAAAAGGGGTATAGATCCTCCCGATGACATATCAGATTTTATGGGAAAAAAGAGCCAGAAACTGGCAAGATCCAACCATGCTGTGGCTATATAAAACTAAGATATTTTATCTTCCATCAATATATTCTGGGTACGCGATTACTGTGAATCTGCTCAGATTTCTGGGAAGATATCCCAACCAAACAATGGCATCCGTTAAATAAATATTCCAGGCTGATTTAGTACTTTGTACACCTCTTTCCATTGGAAAGGGAAAGAAAATGTATCCCTGTTCGTTTCCATTCAGCAGGCAAGAAATGAAAGCAACTATCTTTACTCGGACGCCCTATACACTAAAACCAGTTACCGTTTGCTCTTGAGAGCCAACAACATGTGGCGTTTCACAGGTTCCGCAACAAATTCCTTGCACGTTTTATTCCTCTCAGTAACTAACTTTCCCTCAGCAACTAAAAAATCAAATCATTGGAGGCCAAATATTGTTTTTCCTTTATATGAACTTTATCAAGCCATTCATTCACACAAATCCTTAGTAGGATGTCATTCACCAAAAATGAAAAGACCATAATTCTGCAGCAGCAGTAGAGTGGGATTAATAAGCAGGGATAGCAAATTATCCCCCCTTTCTGGACAAAAGTAGCATAACTGAAATTTAGTACAGAGAAATAGACTTGAGATACCATAACAGCACGACTTCGGGACATCAAGAGCTCCTGGAGAAACTTCTCAAACGCATCAAGTCTGACTCTCCCTTTGACCTCAACAACGCCAGACCACTCTTTTGCAGACGTTTTGTCACCACTGCAGCAAGAAAAACAGATCAGAAAAAAGTAACAAGTTTCACAGTGACAACCACCTAATTCATCATAAACAAATTAGGAAACTATAGAACACTGCTCATCCAGTGTGATGTAAGCTTGGATGGCAGGCAACTAAAGGTTCTAATTCTAAGCAAGAGACCCCATAAAACATCAGATGAAAGACAAGTACAATACTATCTGTTTCCCGTGCAAAAAACTATTTGACAACATATATGCTTTTAATGCTAGGTGAAAAAAACACATACCTTTTAAAGATGCCAACAACTGAGGTCATGGTGGAAATACTCAGCTGAAGTAGGCCTTCCCAGACATGTTCACCCTTGGATGCACCAGTAGAGGGTGTAGTTTTGGATTCTACATGAATGCTGGCATATCTCCCATCAGCCTCAGATGATGTGCTAGTTTCCTCAATGTTTTCAGATTTTTCTGGGATGCTACCAACAGCATCTTTTGTAGCTACCACATGAGACTTGGCTTCTGGCCGAAGCTGTGAATCATCATTGTCAAGGGTGGGTGTTGTTTTTCCAGCATCCTCTGGTAAGTTTTCAAACGGTGGTTCTGAATCAAGGGATTCCATGAATTCATCCAGAGAGACAATTGGAGGAAGAAATTCTGCATCTTTCAATTCATCGTCCACCATGAGTCCTTGCATCAAATCATTTCCTTCACTTGAAGGAATCGTAAGCGTGTAAGAAGCTGCCTTGTCTTCTAAATCACTCTTGTCATCAGTAGCATTCACTTTGTCTTTCATTTGATCAGGTTTAGAACCCAGAGAACCTTCCTTCTCATCTGATTTTGGTTGTGTAGTGAATGAATTCAGCCCAACAGCAACCTCCATTGCTACACTATCCTGTTCAACTTCAACTTGAAACTCACCCTTGTGAGTTTTCTTCACCAAACGTCTGATATCAACATCCGAATCAGGCAAAACCACCATTTGAGCAAGTTCCTCGGCTTTTGCCATCCGCCATTCCGAAAGCTCCTTAGATGCAAGTTCCTCTGCAGTCATAGAGCAGAGTCGCCCTGGGGGAATCTCTCCAGACATAACTTTTTCTCTTAGTTCAGGATTATTACGATCTTTCAAATTGAACAAAAGAGACCTGCCCTTCTCCTTGTACTTCTTGTTTACCCCTCCAAATAATTTGAAGAGTTCTGCTTCAATTTCAGAGGCCAAAACTCGCGGATCCCTGACTACTTCTTTTCCAACATATTCATCGATATGCTCCTGGCCATGCAGTGTTTGGGCAGCTTCAATCTCCTTTTTCTCTGTTATCTCTGCATCAGGTTCCAGTATCCAGGACAATCCATTGCCCTGCAACAATTCATCTTTTACCAAAAAACTGTCACTAAATGAAATATCCTCATCACGGAAAATATTACTGGATGGTAATTCCTGCCCGTCACTGTTTGATGTCTCTGTTGCACAAGCATTTCCATGAGTGTTGGAAGTTTCCTGAGATGTCTTATGGCTGTCAGAATGGTTTTGGGTAAAAGAATTGTCCTTGGTGGACAAGGATTCCTTGGGCTCCTCAGACAAATGGTGAAAACCAGCTGCACCAGAAGCTTGTCCCATAGGTTGAGTCTCTTTGTGTTTCTGCACCTGAGCACTTGCATCCTCACCTACAGAGTACTTTCCAGAACTTGAAGTTTTATCGTGCTGCTGAGAAACCAGAGTCAGCGCATCTGCCAGTGATTGTCTTAGCTTGGACCTCACAGAATCAGACTCATTGTTGGCCTTCGAAGATGGATGCATCCGTCCAGTTTGATTTTTCTGAACTGACGATTGCTGCAGTCCAGTTTTACTAGAAGCTGACCTCTTATATGGTGCTTGTGGACGATTTGATCCTGACGAATTTAAAATAGACTGGATCTGTACAGGTACTTTATTTGGTGTCAGGGTTGGCTGTAGCCATGGCCTAAGTTCCATTTGCGCAACCTGGTTGTGAGACATTGATAATTTCCGTGACAAAGAATTGTTGGAAGAAGGTTCCTCTGGGGCCTTTCGCTTGTTCAATAGTGATGACTGCTGTGATCCAGTATTATGAAACACAGTTTCCATGTCTCCCAGTTGCCTCCTAGATAAGAATTTCTCTGGAACCATATTGTATGCACGTGGTTCCATGTGTCCTTCTTGTATACTTGATACCGAGAAGTTCTGCAAAACATGATCATTAGGCAAAGGTTCTGACAACTGTACTTGGATGTTTGATATCGACATCTGCTGTGATAAAGCATCAGTTGAAATTGGTCCCATCTGTCCCATTTGCATGTTCGACATGGACATCTGTTGTAATGCAGGATCATGGATTCCAGGTTCCATCAAACCCATATTCATCAACGAGTCCAGTTTGTTTGAAATGTCTTCCGACTGACCCAATTTGATGCTCTGCACTGATGATTGCTGTGATTCAAGATTGTTGGACATGCTGGGCAATCAACATGAAAGGAATGCAAAAGCCACTACAAAACAAAACATTCTTTGTTAGTTCCTCAACTTAAGACTGAAAAGTCAAGGATGCATGTCTAGATTATTCACACATGACCAAGTTACATCCATATCTTCTAATAAAATAAAATGTCGCTATAACAGGCACGAGTAACAAAAACTCATATGGTTTGTTTATGGTGACAACCATAAGAGCTGTAATGCATCTTCAAATTTGTTTTCATCACTTGCCGGTGGAATACCATTAACAGATAATTACTCCGACAATGAAGAGAACAAGACACCGAGAATCAGATGGAAATCCATGGTGTGAATAGATGGGAGTTATGTGTGCATTCCAGGTTCAGTATTTTAAATATGTGTGTATTCACTTAAAAATCAACCTTTAATCTCAAAGGCATTGCCATCAGTGCTGACAATTTTACATAATTTACCAAGAAATATTGTCCCAATTTGACTTCATCGAACTTTTTATCTGATGAAATTATCTTGCCTTCGCACTTTACTACGCTTAAATGAAACAGGTGTTGCACAGGCCTGTCAGCTGGCACGATAAGATTTCCTTCTTTGAAGTCCCCATGGTAATTGGCAATCAATAACTGATGAATTTTTAACGCATGCCATTTTTTGTACTGTATATTCTTGTCATGGCACAAAGCACCGGCTAGCTTGAAGGAATTAATAGTTCAAAAATCAAGATAGATCAGCTGCATTCAGATGCTTATAAAGAGTCACTGTAACCAGTAAAAAAGGCACCAGAAATTAAAGTTAAATGCAGTCTCCCTTTACAGAATTTATCAGCTCTAATCTGCTTCTTTTTTAATTTATTTGACAAATCTATCCACAATGCTGAAGTGCAACTCAATGCTATATGATTTAATTTTAAACAAAAGGTGGCAAAAAATCATTTCATCTTTTGATCACCACCCATAGCTTGTCCATTCATTCATATCAAAGAAATTACGTGAACGTATATACACCTATGGGGACAAACACCTGAAGAGTAGCAGTTGACAATCTGTCGTAACTTATCTATTACTAGTTTGATGATTCCAGGGTATATTGGACACAATCAAAACTTATCTAGCCACACACGCGCAAACCCGTTTGTTGGCTTCCAAATTTTTACAATCAATAATCTATTGAGAGGTAAAACTGCAAAAAAACCCCAAGAAAATTCTTGAAATACAGATGGAGGCATACAAAATGAGACGCCATCACCAAGTGCAAATCCCATCTAAGCGGGGTTCCAAGAGGGTGCTCTTGATACAGTCACAGACTTCAGCACTTTTGCATGAAGTGGCTGCTCTCAAGACTTCACCCATAATCGCGCGCACTTAGAATTGGCATCCCAATGCTTTTACCACTGCACCACACAAAGATTCCTATATCATGCAAACATTACAGGAACAAAACAACATTTCACCAACAAAAAAAAAAATCCCAGATAATGGGCATGTTTAGGGTACTTTCTTTTAAAAGGAGATGCCACCCACAAGTTATAAGACAGCTTGCAATACATATTTTTCCGTTACACTACAAAAGCAGTCTCATTTAAAAAAAAAAAATAGCACCAGAAAATCAGACTACGAGGATGATTTGCCCAAAAATTACAACGAAAAAATGTTCAAAAATTATATTGAAAAACTTGCCGATTACTGATGAATATTGCAATAGGAAAGAAACCAGAAAAAACACAAATACACAAAAGTCTCTACATCTATAGGAGTGAGGCGCTTTTATTTTTCACTATGTCAAAATAAAATTACATCGAATGTATATATTTATAGTAAATATAAACCGCTCAAAAAATACTAACCATCCAAGAATTATTAACAATTTTTTTCTAATACCCTTTTATGGTACCACTGGGAATGCCCTCGCACCCCAATAATATTAATAAATTTTTCTAATACTTTTTATTGGGAAACGCCCCGTAAACCCAACCTATTAATCATCCCTAACAATAAAACAAAAGGTAGTTTCTTCTGCTCCGCTCCACAGCATCTGCCTCTGAGATACAAACTACAACAAAAAAAACCTAATCATATCTAAATACCCTCAAAAACACTATATTTCAACTATAGCTAAACAATTATACAGAAAAATTCAAATTCACAAAACCAGAAAAACTAATAAAAAATGAAATCAACTGTCTGAAAACTTGAAATCACATAAAAGGAATGTAATCATAAACAAGTCCGATTCGTAATCCCTGATTAAATTCACGCATCTACAAAAGCATGCAATCAAATTCAAATCAAGCTAACAATACACTTCTACTGTAAAAACAAAACCCTAATTTCACATCAACAGGCACCGATTCGACTCTCGAGAAGCCCAAGACGACGCAAACAGGATATCGAGTTTCGGTAATAGTAAATAGCGGTGAGTTGTACCTGATGAAGAGAATAGAGCAGCCTCTGAGCCAAATGGAGATAGAGAGAAGGGCGACAATAGAGAGGGAGAGCTTTTGGCGAGAGAGAGATGAATAGAAAACCTAGAAAGCTAATCTGAAGAAGATAAGTATGGAAGGGATGCGTTCGGCAGGGAGTTTTTTCGTTTTTAATAGATAGAGCTAGGGGTGACACGTGGAAGATATTTTTTATGTGGGACCTCCTTACTACCGTATGTTTTTGCTGTAGACACGAGTTATATAAAATTTTGAAATTTTGTTTGGTTTTAAATTGTTTTTATGTATTAATATTAAAAATAAATTTTTAATAAATAACAGTATCACAATATCTATGATTCTATATTACTCACGTGATAAGGACCCACGTTTGTTTACTTTTTCGGTAAATTATGTTACCATACTGGTTTGTATCAGTAATTATAATAATTATTGTTTTTTTCTTTTAATTTTGCAGGCAAGCCATTATTTAACGGCATGTTTGTTTAAATTTTAAATTAATTTTTTTATATTTTTAGATATTTTTATATGCGGATATTAAAAATAAGTTTTTAAAAATAAAAAAATATATTTTTTAATATATTTCTAAAAAAATTTTAAATCACAACTACTCTCACGATATCCAACATTCTCAAAAATTAAAATGTATTTATATACTAACCAATTTTATTTTATTTTTTCTTTGTAACAAATAAAAACTTTTCTCATCTATCAAAAAATAACTTCTCACAGGGAGCGTTATGAAATAGAAACAATTAAGCAGAAAATATATTCGGTTAAAAAAAATATAAAAATAAATTTATAAATGTGATAATTTTAAAATTAATTTTTATACTTTCAAAATAGAAGGTGTAGTAGAAACATTTTTTTAATATAATATTTATTATTTTTTATTTTTAAAATATAATTGTAAAAAATTCATAATTATAAAACTATTCAGCTAAGATAGGTAAGGATAAAAATTATTATTATCATAATTTTAAAACTCAATTTGAAGTAAGGATTGAGTTATGGGTTAGAAAAATCAACTCAGGTTAACCTAAATTATTTTAAAGGACCAAACGACAATGTTTTTCAAGAAAATCAAGAAGGCTTTTTACTTAAGTTTTGATCAGGTTTTTCCTTAAACTTGGACCAGTTTAGGTCCTACGTCGATCAGGTTCCAAGTCAACCTGCTAAGCCAGTCTAACTTTTATAACTAGAGTTATTATATTATTAATTTCAACACTTAATATAAACTAAAAAAAATAGTTTTTAATATTTTTTTAAAATAGATAAATTTAACAGTAATACATATTAATATATTAAT
>Ga0325405_1005692_pt1 | contig 12647 bp, 10 predicted proteins | sample PopdelMetagenome_21_FD_205663 | JGI IMG/M metagenome (GOLD analysis project Ga0325405, IMG submission 205663) | Populus deltoides microbial communities from Bellville, Georgia, United States - Xylem-Control-R2 | ecosystem: Host-associated > Plants > Phyllosphere > Stem > Wood/Secondary xylem...
TGTTTTGAGATTAGTGGGAAATGGAGAGGGTATTGCTTTGGATAGAGAGAACGGTGGACCATGTGTTGAAGTGCTCCCTGCCGAACGTATCTATTGATGGGGAGTATATCAAATTTAAGGCGGTGAAAACTATATTTTTTTAATTTAAAATTTTATTTTAATTTAAAATTAATTTTTTTATGTTTTTAAATTATTTTAATATATTGATATCAAAAATAATTTTTAAAAAATAAAAAATTTATTTTAATACATTTCTAAATAAAAAATACTTTAAACCGCAACTACTACTATAATCTTAAAAATACCTTTACATTATTTAAAATTGCCATCTTTTCTTTTCATTTTCATCCATAAATTGTTTTTAGCCTTCTATGCCAATTTTATAACCAATTTGTCAAATTTTAACTAGGTACAAACAAAATTAAAAAAAAAAGCATCAAGACATAAAATAAGGAGAAACTCCATGGCAACTTTAAAAATAAAAGGGAAAACTCTTCTTCATTTAATATTATGTTAATTTTGAATTAGTTTTTATTTTTAATTATAAAATTAAATAAAAAATATTATTAAATTCATTGAAGTCCATGACTTTTGACGAGTTATCCGAGATGGATCCTAGTCGATCTAATGCGTCATTGTCTCAATGTTTTTAAAAAGAAAGATGTCATCTTGATATTTTTTTAAAAAAGTCAAACTATATTTTTACTAGTCATTTAAATTGTCTTTGGACTTATCAAGTTGATCGAGTCAAGTTTGAGCAATTTTAATATGATTTAATTTAAAACTTAAACTGGTTAAAGAATCAAGTCGAGAATTTTCAAATTTAACTTGTTGAACTAGGTTTAATGACAATGCAAAAAAATTCATCACAACCTAAATATTTTATTTTTTACATTTAAAAAAAATTATAGTCCAACTTGAGCATAGTGCAGGAAATAACCTAGCAGGACTCCATGGAAATATATATATATTATCTTCACTTCTTTATATATGGTATAACTTATTCAAGAAATGTTATTAAAATATTTGATTTGATAACATATGTTAAAAGTTATTTAATAATTCATATAAATTTTTATTTTTCTATATAATTATAAAATTTATTATTGATATTTAAAAATATATTATAGAAAATTACTAAATACAATAAAATAATTGAGATCAATGATTGTTGTTTATATTTCTCCGTAACATTTTTTTTTCAATTTTCATCCTTAAACTCTCTTGTTTTTATTCAATCCTTTAGTGCACTAATTTCATTTGAAATTGTGAAACAAAGGTAAGATTGCAAAAGAAAGGATTAAAATGTAAAACACAAAGAAAAAGCATAATCAATCTTAAGTTTTTGAAATTCTCATTATGGTCCAAATGTTTATTTTTCAGTTTCTTGATTTAAGAGAGAAGAGAGAAACTTATAAAAAAATAATGAAGAAAAGAAAAAGTGATTAGTTGATCATATTTTGGTTACCAAAAAGGATGATTTTAGTGTTAATAGATTTCTCTTCTTAAAAGGAGTATAATGGAGATGGTATTTTTCTACAAACATGTGGGGTAAAGTAAAAAGAAGCTTATTTGGTTTTTGTATGTGGTTGATTTTTTTTTTGAGAGTGATTTATGGTGTTTTAAGGTTGATAAGTGGTTATTGGAGGTTTATATTGATTTTTAGAGGTGTTTTCAGGGTAAAAAAAAAGTGAAAGATTAAAAAAATAGTTTTTTGAGGTCTAAAAACTTAGACCATAATTTTTTGGTCACTAAAGGTGATAAAAAAATAGATCAAGTGATGATTGATGCTAGTTTTTTTTTACAAAAAGATAAAAATAGGAGCAGATGAATGGGTCTAACCCATTAGTGCTTGATTTATTATTTTATTTTTTTGTAAAAAAATTAATTAATACCCTTTATTGTTATGTATTTTTTTATTTTGAATTAATTTTTTTATTTAAATCTAAAGTAATACCGTCTTTCTTTGATTTTTTAATTTTTTTGTTCTTTTTTTAAATAGCAGTTATTTTTTCATTATTTTATATTCTTATAACATTTTAAAGAGATTATTGTAATTGTTTTTTTATATTTGATATAAATAAATTCTATTTGCATGATGCAACTATAAAAATAAAAATTATTTATTCTTGGTAAGAAAAAAATAGCCTTTAAAATAAAAAATGCATAAATGAAAAAGAAAAGTAAATGTTTACAAAATCAATTGATTTTTTTAGAAGAAAGATTAGTTTTTAATTTAAGTATTTAATAAATTTTTCACTATTTATGAATTTATTTTATTAAACATAAATAATATCTTTGTGCTTCTCAATTTAAAAATCATAATATAATAAAACATATTCATAATATTAATATATTTTTTTGTATTATATAAAAAATTTACTTAAATCTTAAATGCGGCGTACCGCAGGTTTTAAGGTTAGTAACACTTTATTAATCAATATATCATTTATTTTCATTCAAATATTTAAGTTTTATTTATTTATTTATTTATTTATGATAATTTAACGATAAATTACAGTGCAAAGGTAGTTCCAGTCTCACTATAAATATAATAGTCGATAATTTATTGAAGTCAGTGTAAAAGCTGATTGTACCTCTGTGGTGACCAGTTAAGGTTTGCAGGATAGACACGACAGTCGGTAATCGGCAGAGGGTGGATATGCTTGATATTATTGGAGAGTTCTGCTAGATTTTGTATACAGGAAAAATATTAAAATAATATATATTTTTTATTTTTTAAATTTATTTTTAATATTAATATATCAAAATGATTTAATAAAAAAATTTAATTAAAACAACTTTTAATTTTTCTTAATAAAAAACAGGTTAAAACTCACTAAAAAAACCATAAATTGAAGAGCTTACTTACTGAGTATATGTGCAGAGAAAGTGAACTGTGGGATCTGTGAGTTCACATTTGCATTCATGCAATTGCATCAGGTTACTTGGTTCTTAAGTAAAGTCCATGTAAATCATCGAACCGTTTAAAGTCCATGTACCGAGCACGGCACCAACTTTCCTAATGCAATTTACATGGCATGGCTTGAGCCACGTCTTTGCCAGTGATCTGTGAGTTCACACTTGCATTCATGCATTTGCATTAGGTTACTAATTGGTTCTTAAGTACTGTACATGTATGCAATGTAAATCATCGAGTCATTTAATGCCAATTCCTCAGTTTCCTACGCAGCTCTGCATCAACTCTCCTGATGCAACTTCCATGGCATGGCATGAGCAAAGTCTTTGCCACTTTGTGTAACCCAATTCAAGCCCATTATTTTACCTCCCCTTTATCATAGAACTTCACTGGGCTTCTTTGCTTTCCTATATAGTGAACCCAGCAAGGAAAAAGGACAAATTATTCTCATGTTTTTATTAAAGAGTCTGTATTTCATTCATATCCTCAGCGTGATTTTTAAAATTGCAATTATAAACCACTTATTTAAGGGCTGGTTAGTTTCGTTTTCTAATTTTTCCATCGTAGAAGGTTTGAGAGGATGAAAGGCGTGCCCCTCTCCTTAATTTTGCCTCCATGATTTCAACCACCACATGCACCCCATGCACTTTCCTTCGAAGTTTCATGATATAACCAGCCTCTATCCCTCCGGAAATCTTTCTCAGCAACAGTAACAAGGATGCTCCAGGGCGGAGCTAGGATTATTTATTAGGGATGGCCAAAAATAATATAACAAGATATAATATTTGTTTTAATTTATTGTACATGAATTGTAAAAAAAAACCTGCATGATTTAGTTTTATTCAAATAACTTATTACAAACATATAATGACCTTTGTATAAGATAAAAGGTTTGGAGCAATACCAAATTGAGTCAAATCAATGAAGTTAATTTCATCTTCATGATGTATCCATCACTTTAATATTGTTGGTCTTTATACCTATTAAATATAAACATACAAAGTATATAAGAAACATTAGCTAAAGCGAAACATTATTTATGTTTGATAAACTTTGAAATAAAGTAAAAAATAATAAAGAATGATTCTTACATATTTATTTTAATTGTGCTCGTCGTTCTTTCATAGAATAGAAATCATCGATTATCATATCAATTGTGAATCTTTCAACAATTTTTTTTTCCATGTAGACAATCAAATAATTTGCAAGAAAATCATCCTCCATCTGATTACGAAGTCTTGTTTTAACAATCTTCATCGCTGAGAAAGCTCGTTCAGTAGTTGCTGTCGAAACAGGAAGAGTCAAAATAAGCCGAATCAACCTGTCAACTAGTGGATAAATTGTTGATTTTCCTGTTTCAACCAGTCCTTGACATAAATCAGCAATCGATGACATGCTCTTTAACTTTGGATGATTGGGTACATCAAGCTCATAATGCTGCAACTGAAGTCTCAAATGAATTTTTTCTTGGTCAGAAAAATCTTGAGGATAGAACTTGTCAACAAGTAAGCATATATCTTCAACATTGAATAATTTATAGCTATTTCTAGGATCTAAAGCTGTGCTCAACTTAAGAAGCTCGATCGCCTGCTCATTGAATCTATTATTTAGCTCTTGCAATTGTTGATCAATGATAACTGTAGATATATCAACTCGGTAGTGATGTTCAACTGTTACTGATTTTTGTTTACGGCGAGATCTTCCCACACTAGAAAAACAAGCATCCATATCAGGAACTTCAATGTCTTGATGCTTACAAAATGATGTCACTTCTTCTAAAAGAGTTTTCCAACCATCATCTCTTAACTTCTGAATTAAAGTCTTTGTGGGAGTCACCAAATGCATAGCATTTAAAATGTCTTGAGATTTTTGTTGCAGGGCTTGGCAAAGCATACCAGTAATTCTCATAACATCCTTCATTATATGTAAGATGAATGCAGAATCAAATGACATTATCAACTTAAATGAAAAAGCCGCATCACCATGTTGAGAATAAGTACATCCATTTAAAGCAATGTTTTCAAGAACCAAGCAAGTTGCCCCATTTTTATCAATCTGCAAATTGATTTGAAGTGCGAACTCCATTTGCTATCTCCAGGTCGTTGCAAACCACCTACTTGATTAACTCCTTTACCCGTTTCAATCTCACCAATATCAACTAAATGTTCAATTGTAGCTGCCTGGAAAGCCCGTAATTCATCATTACGCTTACAAGAAGCACTAACAATGTTAATAATAAAAATCAAATTCTGAAAGAAAATGTGAACATAAGATATTTCTCTAGCTGCAGCAATAAGATCCAATTGTAATTGATGAGCTAAGCAATATACATAATATGCATAAGGGCAATCATTAATGAATAAAACTTGGAAACCATTCCACTCTCCACGCATATTACTGGCACCATCATACCCTTGACCCCTAATATTTTGAACATCAAGATTGTGATGAGATAAACAAAGAAAATCTCTTCCTTAAGAGTTGCAACAATTGTATCTTTGACATGAACTATATCCAAAAATCGTTCTCGTATAAATCCACTTCTATCAACAAACCTAATAACAAGGGCCATTTGCTCTCTTCTAGATTCATCTCGAGCTTCATCAACAATTAAACAAAATCTTGCATCACCAATCTCATGACGAATTGAAGACTGAACATTTCTAGCAAAGACATGCAAAATTTCTTTTTGAATTTGATGTGAGGTGTATTTAGCATTTTGTGGAGCATTACCCAAAACAAGAGCACCTACTTGTTCATTATATGATGCTAAAAGTTCCATCATTTCAAGAAAATTACCTCAGTTTTTTGATTTTGGACGTTCATTATGCCCTCTAAAAGCACATGCTTGAAATGTGAGCTAACGAACAATATTTATTGAAGCTTTAATACGCAATCAATTATTCTGAATTTCTTGAGTAGTTTGCCTCTTAACTACCTTCTTAATATGACATGACTGGTTTTTCAAATTTTCCAAGCACCTAGTAGCAAATCTATGAGCTGAATTTGGACCTTTTCTCATATGAGTCAAAAAAGCACACCATTCCCCATCATTAACTTTCTTCCAACAATTAAATCCTTTAATAGTAAATGTGTCTGATCCTGGCTTTTCAGATGGTTTACTTAGAAATAAATAGCAAGGGAAACAAAATGCAGTATTTTTCTCTGAATATTCAAGCCACAGATAACTTTTGAACTAATGAGACTGAAATCAACGAGGATGTTTTTTACTAGTCAGCGGATATTCAGACATCAAAGGTTGATATTGCCCCAAATTAATATATGCCCTTTGAATTTCATCTTGTTGATTAACCAGGTATTCCTAAATTTGAGGATGATTGCTTGGATCTCTAATTAAATGAGCAATGTCGATTCTAGTAAGAGGTTGCTCACTAATCAGCGCAGGTTCTTTGTAAATTGAAGCACATTGAGGCTGCTCAACCATAACTTCAACATTACTTGGAGTTGGTTCACTAGGTTGTGAGTTATCAATATTTTTTTAAAAAAAAGAATCAATTTTTCTTATTTTGTTCATGGTTCAACCTAAAATCAAAACCTATATCGTGAGAAAAAATTGATAATTTTGGTGGCTCTGCTAAAAACAAAACATAAAAAAATCCATGCATAATCAAAACAAACCAATAAAATATATCTAATTAATTAGAAAAAATCACTATAAAAAGAATTCAAAAAACAATTGTTAAAACTAGCAAATTTGAAAAAAAAGCAAAAATAAAAAAAATCTCATCAAATTCTTAATAAACATCTCAAAACAAAATAAAAATATATTTAAAATTTGAGTTATCGATGTCCAATTACCTTGTTTTGTTTACTGAAAGCTAAATTAAACAGTACTCTGCTTCAATGTTTCTACATAACAATTCTGTTTGTAATCTGCATCTTTATTCCTGTTTTTGTTTAGACCAGCTGCGTTGCAACTTGCAAGGATTTATATTAGGGTTGTACTTTGTAGCTTGTAGGGAGAGAAAAGACAAAGAAACACATTGATCACTTTATATTTTTTTTCTTTCCACGTAGGCACTTAGGTACCATTTAATCAAGGCAAAGTCTTTCCACATAGACACCTCTTTAAAAACTATTACAGCACCTTACATTTAATTATATATATATATAAAAAAAGTTTTGCAAGGGCCCGGGCCCCTGCTTGCCCCCCCTTCACTCCGCCCCTGCCCCCAGACTAGCTAATTTTGGATAAAAAAATTGGATTAAGTAAAGTGTCATCACACCCACTTGTTGTAGTATATACAAAGTGGCAAAAAGCAGCAAACCCTTTCCTTGCTTCCTCTGATTCGTTTACCTCATTACCAACAAGCTCCTCACCACCAAAACAAGTATGTACCAAAATCATCCTTTCAACATTCATTCCAAGTAGTTTCTCTGGCCCATGTTTCATGACCTTGTGGTGTGTGTGCTAAATTAGCACCAACACTCTCTCCATCCAAAAACACCCTACAAAATCAGCATGACTATTTAACCACTCTTTAAGGACCATCACCATCAACATGAGATGCAACCCATGTAATAACAATTCATATATCATCATATTATACTTGAGGGGATTTATGAAAGATTGAATTTTTTTCTATTATAAAAGATTGAATTCATATATCATCTTATAAAATGATACTGAGTATCGATATGTTTGCTTCTATAATGAAAGATTGAATTTTTTTTCCAGGGAAATTGCTATTAGATTGTCAATATAGAGTTATGTGGGACTGTCTTATGAAAATACCAAGTACTTAAAAACATTTCGTAGCTAGATACCATGATAGACAGTTGAGCTGACAATAACATACTCAGCTTCACAAGTTGATAGTGTTATAATTGCTTGATTCTTTGACGACTAGGTAAATGTTGTGTCTCCCATAAAGAATGTGAACCTAGTTGTGCTTTTTTTTAATCCAAATCACGTCCTTAATCACTATCAAAGTAGTTAACAAGTTTGAAATCTTCACAGTATGAGAGCCTTTTATATAGCAAAGAATTCCTTTGGCTGTATTTAGACAAGACTAGTCAGGGGTCTCCATATATCTTCTAACTAGCCCAACTCTATAAAGTATACCTGGTCCGGTACAAGTTAAGTATCTTAAGCTTTCAACTAGACTTTTGAAGTAGGTAAGATCTATATCTTCATGCTTATATTTCCTCAACTCCAATCCTGTCTCAACTAGAGTTGTCACATGGTTGCAATTCTTCATCCTAAACTTCTTCAAAATCTCTTTCGTATAGTTGCTTTAGGAGATAAGGATTCCTTTCTCGTTTTGCATAATTTTTATTTCAAGGAAATGAGTCATTTGGCCTATATCCGTCATCTCGAATTCTTTGGCTATGCTCTTCTTTAAAGTGTCAAACATATCTGGATTATTACCCGTGAATATTAAATTATCAACATATAAGCAAACAATTATCACACTTCTATCTGTCTTTTTTTTTTTCATATATAGTTCTTGCTCATAGATATATTTTTCAAAATCATTCTTCTAAAAGTAGTCATCAATCCTTATATTCCAAGTGTGAAGGGTTTGCTTCATACTATAGAGGGTTTTTTTCAGCTTGTACACCTTATCTTGTTTTCCTTTTTTCATATATCCAGGTGGTTGATCAATATAGATTTGTTCTTCAAGAAATCCATTTAGAAATGTTGATTTCATATCTAATTGGTAAATCTTCCATCTATTTCATGTAGCTAGCGAGATCAATAATATGATGGTCTCAAATCTAGTAACAAGGGAAGGATTTACCCATAATCAATTCATTATTTTTGCTTGTACCCTTTTGTTACAAGTCTAACATTGTACCTCTGAACTTCTCCATGAGCATTCTTTTTTATCTTGTAAATCCACTTGACTCCAATAGTCTTGTATATTTTTGGGAGAGTAGTCAACTCCTATATGTTATTCCTCTTAATGGATTGAATCTCCTTATCTATAACTATTCTTCATTTTTTTTTTAATTGTTAGCCTTCTGAAAGCTAATAAGATCATTGGTTAATAGCATACATTATACATTAACATACTCGTCTATCAATTATATATTATAATAAAAACCATCTAAGGTACAAGCTCCTCAAGATATCATGTTTAAAAAACCATGCTGGATTGGTGATGCATCTTCATTCCTTTATAGTGAGGGATCACTATATGGAGGTGAATCCTAGTCTTTAGCTATTTGTGGCTCTATGTTATCTTTTTTTAGATGTGCAGGTTCAAGATTTATTTTCTTTAAAAATGGTATCCTAACTAAAAATAACTTTCTTAGTGATGGGATTGTATAACTGATATCCTATAGTTCTATCATCGTATCCAACAAGAATACACTTCTCTCTTTTATCTTCAAGCATTTTTCTTCTTAAATATAGGATTTTACTGTAAGCTATTGAGTTAAACGCTCTAAAATGACTCACATTAGTCTTATGAGTATTCCAAACTTTATGTGGTGTCTTAATATCAAGGATCTTGGTAGGACATCAGTTGAGAAAATAAAGCACACACATCATTGCTTCTACTAAAAAATGTTTAGATATATTTTTATCCTTTAACATATTTTTGACCATGTTAAGGATTATGCAATTCCTTCTCTTGGTTACACCATTCAATTGAGAGGTGCATGTTGATGTAAACTAATTTTTAATTCCTTATTTCCTAAGGACTTCTTGGAAAGCTTTTATAGTGTATTTTCCCTCTTAATCTGATTAAAGTGAGTTGATGTGATAGCCACTCTAGCTCTCCACAAGAGCTTTAAATTATTTAAACTTGTTAAACACCTTTGACTTTCTTTTAATAAAATAGACTAAAGTTTTTCTATTAAAATTATTAATGAAGATGAGGAAGTATTGATTCTATCCATTTGAAACTAGGTCAAAAAAACCACACACATGTGTGTGTAGTAGCTAGAGCAAAGTCTTAGATCTCCAGTCGACTTGCATTCCAAAGCTATTTATATGTTGCTTGCTCATAACACAACTTCCATATATCTCATTTGGATATTGGATGTAGGGTAGGTCGTATACTATTTATTTCCCTTCCTAATTCCTTCAAGCTTTCAAAACTAAGGTGTCCATACCTCAAATACCACAACCAGTCTTTGTTGTTGCTGAATGCATTTAAACACTTTGGCGTTTCATGATGGATGGAAAGAGATAACATTCGATTCATTTTCATAGAAACTCAAAGATTAGCTTCCCCCGAGCATTTGAGATCAATATCTGCTTGTTTCTAAGGCTAGTCTAGTAGCCTTTCTCCACAAGTTATCCAAGACTCAAAATATTGGTCTTCATACCAGGAACATAAAAGACATTGGAGAGATCATTGAATGATATCTCTCCCTGAACTTTCTCATAAAATTCAACAAATAAATTCTCTCTGCCGGTCATGTGATTTCTAGCACTAAAATTAAGATACCAAATATTTAGGTCTCGTTTAGTTGAGTTGTGTGCCATCAAGTTCAATGATTCTCCATTAGCTGGTTCAACTTTTACAAAATTAGCCTCTTCACTAACATTTTTTATTGGTATTCTTTCCTAATACTCTTTGCTATAATGACCATATTTCTCACAATTATAACATTGAGAATTTCTTTTGCCAAAGTTTTGATGGTTATTATAACCACCTTTTCTTCCAAGTCATTTTTCTCATGCTATATTTTATTGTTCATGTACTTCTTTTATGAATCCTTTTGTTCCCCGACCTTCTCCTATGGATTTATAATATTTAGATCCTTTTCTGCTAGGTCTTTGACCTCGTCCTTGATAAGATGCCTCTCTTTTCTTTTATCTTCTTTTAGTTAATGATAGTTTTAATTGTAAGGCTTGCTCCAATATTTTTTCTTTACTTCTTCTACTAATCTTTTGCTTATGGGTTTGTAGTGAACCCATAAGTTCGTCAATAGATATTCCTTCCAAATCTTTTATTTCTTCCAAGGAAACAATTATAACAAGACTTTAGATCTAAAGGTCTCCAAATATTTTCAGAAATCTTCATGTATTCAAAATTCTCTCTATCCCTTTTGATTTGATTTTGCACCATTATAATTTGAGTATGGAATTCAGAAATTGATTTTAAAGGTTTCATTTGTAAAGCTTCAAGTTCTCTTCGTAATGTTTGAAGACAAACACACTTTACTTTATCAACAACTTGTATGTTTTCCTTAACCTCTCCCAAACTTCTTTTGATGTCACTGTGAAGCTACTATCTCAAATACAGCTTCATCAAGACCCTGGTAGGTAATGGACTTTACCTTGTTGTCCCTTCTTCTATCAGCACGCATGATTGTTCTTTTATCATCATGTAAGGGTGTTTTCTTAAATGAGACGTCTTTAAACCCATCTTCCATGATATCTAAGACATCTTAAGAACCTAGTAGAGCTCTCATTTGAATGCATTAATTGTTATAATTCTCCTTTGTCGACTTTGGGATGAGTACTTGTGTAATTTCTTTGGCCATTGCTTTTGACTTTATCAAAACAAGTCTTTAAATTGAGATTTTACAAAAATGACTTTACTAATGAGCCTGTAACAATCGAATGTGGGTAGGAAGGATTGTTATGTAATGTTTAGAACTTTTGAGGTAGTTATTGAATTTTTGGAACATTTAGGGTAGTTTTGTAATTTTAGAAAATATAGGGTTCATTATGCAATTTCTAAAATTTTTAGGGACTTATTAAAATTCTAGAAACTTTTGGGTCTTTTTAAGATTTATAAAACTTAAAAGGCTATTTTATAAATTTTAGAAACTTTAGGGGTTGTTATGAAATTTATAAAATTGTTGGGGTTGTTTTGAAATTATTAAAAATTCAAACCAGTTTTTTTGGTTTTCTTCTTCGGTGACGATGTTGTTTTCTGGTGAAACTTTGAGAGGCTCATAAAGACTTGTTTGCACTCTATTTGGGCTTATTTCTAACTCATTATGAAGTGCTATTCGCATATTCAAAATACAGTCTTGAACTATTTAATTTCTAGATAAAAACACTTTCTGTTTTTGTTTTGTAAGCTCTGATATCATTGTTAGGTGGAATGGATGGTTGAGATCACAAGTGGTGTTTTTCTTTAAAAGAAAAATATTCATCCAAGCAAACACTAGATTCAGGAATCTTTCTAACACACAAGTTTTACAATTCTTATAATGTCTCTCTTTCTAACACTTTTCGCTACACACACTTTATACATTCAAAACACATGTTGATTTATAAGTGGAATGATAAACTATCATTTTCATTTCTATCTAACTTTCAGTTTTTTTTTCTAACATTCTAGCCAATAACCATTATTGAATGTGGTTTTTTCACTGACAAAGAAAATCTTGTACTAGTCAAGTTTACTAATCAACATAATTCAGGGGTTCAAATAATCGTGGTAAGTTGAGGACAAGAGGGGCAGAACCATAAAATGAAATTAAAGGGGTCAAAATTTCTTTTTTTCTATTTTTTGAACTAAAACTATAAATATTGTTGGGTGGGGCTGGGATTATTTTTTTTACTTGCAAGGATGGAGGCCCCCGCCAGCCCCTTTTCTCCGCCACTGGAGAGATCGACGCGTAATATGTGTTTTTCTAATGCTAATGGAGGGTCCATTTTTATAGGTTACATGGGTATTTGTTCCCCCCTTATCATGGTACTTTCAAAGCTTATTTTCTTAAACATGGTATTTTTTATTCCCCATAAGCACTGAATTATAAATAATTATTATGGCATGGAAATAGAAAATCC